>Ga0299913_10003612_pt1 | contig 12706 bp, 14 predicted proteins | sample RVTome_9_FD_201360 | JGI IMG/M metagenome (GOLD analysis project Ga0299913, IMG submission 201360) | Soil microbial communities from uranium-contaminated site in the Upper Colorado River Basin, Wyoming, United States - RVT155D38 (version 2) ... | reverse complement strand
AGATACCCCGGGCTCCCTCCGCCTCGTCGAAGCGGGTGGTCACCGCGGAACGGACCTCTTCTATGGGCTCCTCACCGGTGAGCTCGGCCAGCGTCGAGATCACCAGGCGGGTCGCATCGAAGGCCTCGGTCGTGAACATCCCGGGGAGCTCGTCGTAGGCCCGCGTGTACGCATCGACGAGATCGGCCCCTTCCGCCACGGCGGCCGGATCTACACAAGGGCACATGATCAGCACGTTCGCCGCCGCCCCCAGCTCGGCAGGGGTCGGAACGGCTCCCGGTTCGGCGCCCGACACGACGACCAGCGACTGGACCTTCGCCTCGGTCAGCGCCGCCGTCACCTGACCGGCTGCCCCTCCCGCACCGGCGTAGTAGACGACCTCGGGCGGGGTGTCCCCAAGATCGGTCGCGAACGACCCCGCATCGGTGGTGGCAAGACTCGCCCGCTCGGTCGCACGGTCACCGAGCAGCGCCTCGACCGCGTCGGCGAGGGCCACACCCTGATTGGATCCATCGTCGATGACCGCTACCGCTTCGGGTTTCAGCCCCCGGGAGATGTAGGCGGCCGTTGCGCCTGCTTGTGCGGTTTCGTTAGGGATCACGCGGAACCACGTCTCAAAGCCCTGGTTGACGATCTCGTCGGCGGAACCCGTGCCGGCCATGAGAACGCCACGCGAGCTGAAGACGGTGCCGCTCACGAGGGCCTCGACCGATCGGTACGGGCAGATGCACGCGACCAGACGTTCGTTCTCCACGAGGGCTCGGGCGCGCGCCCGAGCCCGGTTGACGTCACCGGCGGTGTCCTCGGACGCGAGCTCGAGGTCGCAGGGAGGGTTGGATCGTTCGGTAGTGGTATCGACCGCGAGCTCGATCGCACGGAACACCCGCACGCTCTCTTCGGATCCGTCCCCACTGAGTGGACCCATCGTGCCGATCACCCACTTGCAGCTGGGGCGGTCGTCGGTGCGCGGCGGCTCGGAACCGTCGCACGCGCTAAGGACCAGCGCGGCGCATGCGAGTAAGAGAACGGCGCGGGCCGTTCGCATCATTGACTCTTGCTACCGCTGGTCTCGGAGAGGACCTCTTCGGCGACATCTCGCATCGAGCGGCGCTCGTCCATCGCTCGTTTCTGGATGTGGCGGAAAGCGTCGGCCTCGGTCATCCCGCGGCCATCGATCAACGCACCCTTGGCCCGGTCGATCACCTTGCGAGCTTCGAGCTGTTCGGACTTGTCGGTGACTTCCTTACGGAGCGCCGACAGCTCTGCGTGGCGCGCTATCGCGACGTCGATCGCGGGCATCAGGTCCGACTTCTGGAACGGTTTGACGAGATAGCCCATGGCGCCCGCATCGGCGGCGCGCTGGACGAGGTCCTTCTGGGAGAACGCGGTGAGGATCAACACCGCGCTGAGGTCCTCGTCGACGATGCGTTGAGCGGCCGTGAGGCCGTCCATCCCCGGCATCTTGATATCCATGATGACGAGGTCGGGGCCGTGCTCACGGGCCAGCCGGATCGCGGCCTCGCCGTCGGATGCTTCCCCCACGACGTCGATCCCCTCCTCCTCGAGCATCTCCTTGAGGTCGAGACGGATGATCGCTTCGTCCTCGGCGATGAGGATCCTGGGCGCGGGTGAAGTGCTCGGTGGAGCCAAAGTTGCCGTCAGACCTTGGAGGTGCCGAGCATGCGATCGAGGAGGCGATCCTGCTCCCGTTGGAGCTCGGAGATCTCCCGGTTCACTTCCTCGCGCTGGCGCAGCATGCGGTCGTAATCATCGCGGGCGATGCGGTACTCGCGGTCCGCGATCGGGGTCTCGGCAACCAGCATGCGGGTCTTCGTCTCTTCGACGACGTCCATCTGGAAGAGCAATTGCTCCTCCACGATGTGCAGGTCGTTGCGCGCTTTGGTCAGTCGATCGCCGATCTCGGCAAGGCTCCGTTGGATATCCATGGGGCGGAAAGTATAGGTCTGGCAGGGGGCCGCGGGAAGGAGCTGCTCAGCCCCGTAGTTATCCTGTTGCGGCACTCGCCGGAGTGGTGAAACCTGGCAGACACGATGGATTCAAAATCCATTGCCCGCAAGGGCGTGCGGGTTCAAATCCCGCCTCCGGCACGATCTCATCGACGCCAGACGTCGTATGCGCGCATGCTGTCGATCAGAAAGAAGAAGGCCCGGCGCATCGATGCGCCGGGCCTGTTGTTCGTTGTTCTCGTGCGGGCTAGGGGCGAGGCCTCCGGCCCTTCTGGATCCTTATCTGTCTCATCTTGCCCTCCCCCGTTCGGGCCTTCAGTGACCCGTTCACTGTTTCATCTATCGGCCACTTTTCCCGCATTTATCAGTCCGAACACATAAGCACTTCTGCTCATTTACCGCGTCGTTCTCGGACATAAACGGACTAGTCATCCCAGACCATTCCGGTGGTGATTCCCGCCGGTATGCCCTATAGGACGTCTAAAGCCGCGCGGAGGTTTCCTAGAAATTCCTCTGCAGCTGCCGGTCCCTCGTCCATCACGAGGCGGACAACGGCGCTTCCGACCACCACCCCATCGGCAATGGATGCGGCCTCGGCCGCCTGCTGAGCGTTGGAAACACCGATCCCCACGAGCACCGGGAGGTCGGTCTCAGCGCGACACGCGACTACAACCTTGGACGCGCGATCGGACAACGATTCGCGGGTGCCGGTGACTCCGAGGGTCGACACCGCGTAGACGAACCCGGTGGCGGTGGCAACGATCGACGCGACGCGTTCGGGCGAGGACGTCGGCGCTACGAGTGGGATCCATGCCAGCCCCGAATCGGCCGCCGCGGCCCGGAGCCCCTCCGACTCCTCGACCGGGAGATCGGGGACGATCAGCCCGGAGAAACCCGCGGCCGCTGCGCGCGTGCAGAACTTCACCTCGCCGAGGTGATGGATCGGGTTGTAGTAGGTCATCGCTACCCGCAGCTTCGTTGCGTCGATCCTCCCGGTCATCTCCAGGACCTCGAGAGGACCATGCCCGGCGGCGATCACGCGCTCGCCCGCAGCGGCGATAACCGGGCCGTCCATCAGCGGGTCGCTGTACGGGAGCCCGACTTCGACGATGTCCGCATGTCGCTCGATCGCGGCAAGCGCGGCGGGATACGAGCCTTTGTCGGGGATGCCGCCCATAAGGTACGGCACGAGGAGCTTGCGTCCGGTCGCGCGGGAGGCTCGGAGCTCGTCGAGCATGGCCGTCACGCGTCGAGCGCCTCTGCAACCGTCGCAACGTCCTTGTCGCCGCGGCCCGACAAGCCGACGAGGATCAGCTCGTTCCTCGGGCGTTCGAGGATGTGAGCGATCGCGTGGGCCGGTTCGAGCGCCGGGATGATGCCCTCGGTCTCAGCCAGGACGTGGAACGCCGCGAGGGCCGCGTCATCGTCCACCGCTACATAGGTCGCGCGCTTGCTGGTCGCGAGCCACGCATGCTCGGGACCGACCCCGGGGTAATCGAGCCCCGCCGAGATGGAGTGGGCCTCGGCTATCAAACCCTCGTCGTCCTGGAGCAACAAACTGCGCGCGCCGTGGAGGATCCCGGGCTCACCTTTCGTGATCGATGCACCGTGGCGGCGATCCAGGCCCTCGCCGGCCGCCTCGACGCCGACGAGCTTGACCTCGGTGTCGCGATAGAAGGCGCGGAACAGGCCCAGGGCGTTCGATCCCCCGCCGACACAGGCAACCACCACATCGGGGAGACGCCCCGTCGCCGTCAGGAACTGCTCGCGCGCCTCCACGCCGATAACAGACTGGAGCGATGCGACGAGCTCGGGATACGGATGTGGCCCGACGACCGACCCGATGACGTAGTGCGTGTCTTCCACGTTCGTTACCCAGTCGCGCAACGCCTCGTTGATCGCGTCCTTCAGGGTCGCCGACCCGGCCTCGACCGGCACGACCTCGGCCCCCAACACCTGCATGCGGACGACGTTCAGGTGCTGGCGGCGGACGTCGGTCGCGCCCATATAGACGACACACGGGAGGCCGAAGTAGGCCGCAGCGGTAGCGGTTGCCACGCCATGCTGGCCGGCACCGGTCTCGGCGATGATCCGGGTCTTGCCCATCTGCTTCGCCAGCAGCACCTGGCCGACCGTGTTGTTGATCTTGTGAGCGCCCGTGTGTGCGAGATCCTCTCGCTTTAGGAACACCCGCTTCCCGGCGCGTTCAGAGAATCGCACCGCTTCGTACAGCGGCGTGGGCCGGCCGACGACCTCGGCCAAGAGCCGGTCGAGCTCGGCACCGAAGCTCTCATCAGACCGCGCCGTTTCCCACGCACGCTCGAGCTCGTCGAGCGCACCCATCAGTGCCTCGGGCACGTAACGCCCTCCGAACTCTCCGAAGCGACCGTTCTCGTCCGGGACGGTGCTCACGATGCGCCCCGCAGCTCGCGCAGCTTCGCCGCGGGATCGTCGGCCGTGACGAGTGCCTCGCCGACGAGCACGGCCGTCGCACCGTGCGACGCGAGCTCCTCGACCTCCGCCCGCGTCGACACTCCCGACAACCCGACGGTCACGACGTGCGGCGGGATGCGAGGCGCGAGCTTCGCGGTTCGCTCGGGGTCGACCTCGAAGGTCTCGAGGTCGCGATGGTTGATGCCGATGATCTGGGCCCCCACCTCGATCGCTCGCTCGAGATCGGACTCGTCGAAGATCTCCACGAGTGCATCCATCCCGAGAGCCTCTGTCGCGCGCAGCAACTCGCCGAGCTGTGCGCCGACCGCCCGAACGATCAACAGGACTGCGTCGGCGCCGAAGGCGCGCGCTTCGTGGACCTGGAACGGATCGATGATGAAGTCCTTGCGCAGCACCGGGAGCCCCGCCGAGATCGCGGCTTGGAGGTCCTCGATGGACCCTTTGAAGCGGTCGGGTTCGGTCAATACCGAGATCGCCGCCGCGCCACCTGCGGCATAGGCCCGGGACAGCGCGGCTGCGTCGAGGCCCTCATCGAGCGGGCCCTTCGAGGGCGATGCCCTCTTGATCTCGCCGATAATCGCGACGTCGGGGCCGCGTAGGGCTGCACCGAACCCGCGCGGCGGTGCCACTGCCGCGAGACGCTGTTCGAGGGCATCGTCGCTGAGCTTGAGCCGCGCCTCTTCTATACGAGCACGAGTCGACGCGAGCAGGTCCTCGAGGTAGCTCATCGCGACGACCCTAACTTCGAGGGTTCGTTAGGAACTCGAACAGCTCTTGGCCCATGCGCTCGATGTCCCCGAAGATGACCGTCTCCTGGAACCCAGCCAGGGTTATGGCCCCGCGCTCCATCTCGATCTCGCGGCAACCGGAATCGGAAAGCTCGGGTGAGTACAGCGTCCCGGAAGCCTCCCCCATGCATGATCCGAAGACTGCAAGGTTCTCCGCACCGGCCCTGTCGTCGGTTCGGATCGTGATCACCGACGGATCGAGGCCCGCATCGAGCAGATACTGAGCTAGTCGCCGAGTCCCACGGTTCTCGACGCTTTCCGCACCCATCGCGACGAACGCAACGTCATGCTCCTCATCGACTGCGGTAAGCGCTCGAGCCAGCTCTAACCAGAGACCCAGCTCTCGCCCCGTTTGGTCCCGCGCGTCGCCGGTGCCGTATTCGATCGCGACCAGGAATTCCGGATCGTTGCCGCTGGGCGGGAGCCCGACGACGTTCGTCGAGCTCACCGTGTCCGCCACCGGAACGCGGTCGAGGAACGACGGGTAACCGGCGAGAGACAGGTGCCCAAGGATGTACGAGGCCGCGGCCATCTCCAGTTGAGAGCCCGGGGGGCGGGCCGGGATATCGACGTTGAATTGCTCCGCATGTTGACGGACGACGTCGTACTGGATCGCCGGCGGATCGGCGGGGAGGTCTCCGGCCGGGGATGCGTCTCTCAGGCATGCGGGCAACAACCCGACCATCATGGCGAGCGAAGCCATCGTTATCCGGTGCGGATGCACCCGCCTAGTATCGGCCGCCATGAGTGACGAGACTCCCATCGCCTGGCTCGCGCTGGAAGCGGGCACGCCGATCCTTGCGTCCGACGGTCAACCGATCGGCAAGGTGGACGAAGTGATCGCCGATAAGGAGAAGGACATCTTCTCCGGCATCACCTTCAAGCCGGGCTGGCTCGATGGCGCCGTCTTCGTTCCTGCCGACAAGATCGAGAGCCTGACCGAAGGATCCGTGAGGTTGTCTCTTACCGTTGCGGATGCAGAAAAGCTGGAGGCTTACGAGTCCTGAGCCATCCGGTTTGCGGCGGCGATCGCTCGGAACGCAGCCTCCACCTTGCGGCGGGTTTCCAACGCCTCGCCCTCGGGTGACGAATCGGCGACGACGCCGGCCCCTGCTTGCACGTATGCCTTCCCACCACTTGCCACGATCGTTCGGATCGTGATGCACATGTCAACGTTCCCGGAGAAATCGAGGTATCCGACGACGCCCCCATAGGGCCCGCGCCGAGTCGTTTCCATGGAATCGATGATCTCCATCGCCCGCACCTTAGGCGCGCCGGTCAGGGTCCCGGCCGGGAACGACGCGGTGAACGCATCGAAGGCCGTCCTCTCCGAGCGAAGGCGGCCGGCGACGTGGGACACGATGTGCATCACGTGCGAGTAACGCTCGACGATCATCAACTCCTCGACGTCGACCGATCCGTACTCCGCCACGCGACCGATGTCGTTGCGCGCCAGGTCGACGAGCATCACGTGCTCGGCCCGCTCCTTCTCGTCGGACATGAACTCCTCTTCGATCGAGCGGTCCTCGGCATCGGTCACGCCCCGCTCGCGAGTGCCCGCGATCGGTCGCATCTCGATGCGGTCCCCCGCGACGCGGATCTGTGATTCCGGAGACGACCCGGCGATCTCGAACGCAGGGTGGTCATCCGTGGCCTCGAACCGGAAGAGGTACATGTATGGGCTCGGGTTAAGGGTGCGCAGGATGCGGTAGGCGTCGAACAAGCTGCCTTCCAGTGGGGCTTCGAAGCGGCGCGAGGGGACGACCTGGAAGGCATCGCCGGCGTAGATGTGCTCCCGGCACCGCTCGACCCACGAGCCGTAGGTCGCGTCGTCGACCGGCGAGGTGTAGTCGGCGGGGTCGTCCGTCGAGATCTCGACGCTCGCGGGGGTCTTGGGGGCCGCGAGCCGCTCGACCAGCTCGTCACAGCGCCGGCAGGCGTCCTCGTAGGCGCCCGACATGTCGTCGGTCACCGGGACGTTCGTGATCGCGTATGCGAGCTGCGTGAAGTGATCGAAAACGACGAAGGCACGCGTCAGGAGCAGGACGAGGTCCGGTAGTCCGAGGTCGTCGGGAGGCGCATCCGGGAGCCGCTCGAGCTCGCGCACGCAGTCGTATCCGATATAGCCGACCGCCCCACCGTGCAGGGGGGGTAGACCATCGAGCTGAGGGACACTGCACGCTTCGAGCAATCTGCGGACGTACGCGAGCGGTTGCTCCCCATCTTCGGGTTGCACGGGCGGGTCGCCCTCCGTCCACACCCGGCCGTCCTTCGCCTTCACGGTCGCGAACGCGTCGCCACCGAGGAACGAATAGCGCGCCCACCGCTCGCCACCCTCGACACTCTCGAGGAGGAACGCGTACGGGGCCGGGTCGACGCGCAGGTACGCCGCCACCGGGGTCTGGCCGTCGGCAAGGACCTCGCGCCACACCGGCACGACGTTGTGCTTCGCGGTAAGCGAATCGAACGTGGCTCTATCGGGCTTGTAGATCGCCACCTATTCGAAACTTCGGTAGAAGCAGGACCTCTCGCCCGTGTGACAGGCGGGACCTTGGGGCTCGACCCTCATCAGCAGCGCGTCGGCGTCGCAGTCGTAACGCAGTTCGACGAGGTTCTGTGTATTGCCCGAGGTGGCACCCTTGTTCCAGTACTCGCTGCGCGACCTGCTCCAGAACCACGTCGTCTTGGTCTCGAGTGTTCGCCGCACGGCCTCGGCATCGACCCATGCCAGCATCAGGACCTCCCCCGTGGTTGCATCCTGCACGACCGCGGGAGCGAGGCCTCGCTCATCGAATGTAAGCTCCTCGGGATCCATCGCCTCAGGGCTCGAGGTCGTACGGATAGGGGTCGCTGAAGTGCTCGACCCCCGATCCCGTCACGAGGACCGTGTCCTCGAGGCGGACACCGCCGATCCCCCGGATGTAGAGCCCCGGCTCGACCGCGATCACATCCCCCTCTTGCAACGCGTCGCCGCGCCGTCCGAGGTAGGGGCGTTCATGGACCTGCAGGCCCACACCGTGGCCGAGCGCGTGCGTGAAACCTTCCTTGATCGGTTCGCTGCCGGTCTTGTGCAGTTGGGTTGCGAAGCCTTGGGCGTGGAAGTGCTCGGCGATCTTGTCGTAGACCCCGGTCGCGCCAGGCTTGATCGCGTCGTAGGCGATCTCGAGCGCGGTGCGGACGTGCTTGTGAAGTGTCTTCAGGTCCTCCGACGCGCCCCCCGGAGCGAAAGTGCGCGTCATGTCCGTGTACACGCCCGTGCGCCGGTCGCGTGGGAAGCAATCGATGACGCAGGACTGCCCGGGGAGGATGGGGCCGCGTCCGATCTCGTGACCCTCGAGGCATGCATCGCCCGACTGGACGATGATCTCCTCGCTCTCGGCTCCCTGCGACAACAGCTCGTTCGCCATCGCCTCGCGGATGTACTCGGCGGTGAGGATCTCGCCCTCGTAACGGAGCCGCTCGCCGGAGGTCGGTTCGGCCTCGCGCAGCATCCGGGCCGCGGTCAACATCGCGGTCTCCACCGCGCGCTGGGCCCGCTCGATGCCCTCGAGCTCCCACGGTGTCTTCTTACGCAGCCGCTCGATCCATGCCTCCGGATCGACGTTGACCTCGATCCCATTCGAACGAAGGTGGTCGGCGGTCGTCAGTCGGAACGTCGGTGGGACGACGACCGAGGACACACCGAGCTTCTTCAGGGCTCTCAGCGCGAGCTCGGCCCCGATGATGTGTTTGGGCACCGACTCGTCCACGGCCAGCTCCTCGACACCGAGAGAGCCGAACGTCCAGAACTCGTCGACGACGTCCTCGCGGGTCTCGAAGATCGGAGCCTCGAGATCGCTGCCGACGACGATGCGCTTACCCGCGTGCTCGATGAACGTGATGGGGTCCATGACGGGCTCGGCGATCTCGTGCCGGAGCTCGTTGCTCCGGAGCGCGTCGTCGTGCAACAGATAGGTGGTCATGAGCGGGGAATCCTAACGGGGAGGCCGCGCGCGGCTATCGCTTCCTTCGCATCTGCCACCGAGAACTCGCCGAAATGGAACACGGATGCAGCGAGCGCCGCATCTGCACCACCTTTGTCGGGATCGACCGCATCGGCGAGGTGATCGGGCGAGCCCGCGCCGCCCGATGCGATAACCGGGATGTTGACCGCATCCGAGACGGCGCGGGTGAGCTCGAGGTCATAGCCTTCGGTCGTTCCGTCGCGGTCCATCGACGTCAGGAGGATCTCTCCCGCGCCGAGCTCGGCGACCATGCGGGCCCAGCGAACGACGTCCATCGCGGTCGCGACCCGGCCGCCTTCGACGAAGACCTCCCAGTCGGTGTCTCCGCACGCGATCTCTCGTCGGCGCGCGTCGATAGCGACGACGATCGCTTGAGAACCGAACTCGCTCGCTGCATCTCGCACGAGTGAAGGGTTTGCGATGGCCGCGGTGTTCATGGCGACCTTGTCGGCTCCGGCACGCAGCAAACGCTTGACGTCATCGACCGTGCGCACGCCACCCCCGATCGTGAGTGGGATGAACACGGTTTCCGCGGTGCGGGCCGCCACATCCAGGATGATGTCGCGGTCCTCGTGCGACGCGGTGATGTCGAGGAACACCAGCTCGTCGGCACCGGCGTCGTTGTAACGAGCGGCGAGCTCGACGGGGTCGCCGGCATCGCGGAGCTCGACGAACCGGACCCCCTTGACCACGCGGCCCCCGTCGACATCGAGACACGGGACCACGCGTTTCGCCAACACCTTCAGTGCTCCGCGTCGGGCGCGTCGTCGGCCGCGCGGATCGCTTCACCGATCGTGAACTTGCCTTCGTACAGGGCGCGGCCCACGATCACGCCCTGGATGCCATCGCGCCTCATCGACGCCACGGTCGAGACCTCCTCGAGAGTGGAGACCCCGCCCGATGCGACCACGGGGACGTCGGAGAGCTCTGCGACGCGTCGCAGCCCCTGGATGTCCGGGCCGGTCATCGTTCCGTCGCGGCTCACGTCGGTATAGACGAACAGCGACACCCCGGCCGCAGCGAAAGCCTTGACGGCTTCCTCCACCGGCACGCCGGTCCCGACGGTCCAGCCGTGCGAAGCGAGCTCACCGCCGCGGGCATCCAGCGAGACCGCGATCCGCTCCCCGTAACGAGAGCATGCACGGGCCATCTCGCCGGGATCCTCGAGGGCGATCGTGCCGAGCACCGCGCGGTTGGCCCCCGCGGCGAGGACCTCCTCGACGTCGTCGAGGCTGCGCATCCCACCGCCGGCTTGGACGGGGCAGGTAGCACGCTTGACGACCTCGAGCACGATCTCGCGATTGGCAGGGACGCCGGTCTTAGCGCCGTCGAGATCGACGATGTGCAACCAGCGCGCGCCGGCCGACGAGAACCCCAGGGCGACCTTCACCGGATCGTCGGAGTACACGGTCTCGGTCCCGAACCGGCCCTGCAGGAGCCTTACGCAGCGGCCCTCGGAGATATCGACGGCCGGATAGACGATGAATGCCAACTAGTCAGGAAACCCATCTCTTCAGGAGCGCGAGCCCAGCCGCCGCACTCTTCTCGGGGTGGAACTGGACGCCGAGGATAGAGCCGGTCGAGATGCTCGCCGCGAACCGGTCGCCGTGCTCGCACCAGCCGTCCACGATCGCCTCGTCGGATGGGTGGACCGCATAGGAGTGATCGAAGTAATAGTGCTCGCCGTTGACCTCGTTCCATCCCATGTGCGGGACGCGGACGCTGTCGGGCAAACGCGTGACGCGCCCGGGCAGGAGGCTGAGGCCTTCGACGGGACCATCCTCCTCACTGGTCTCGAAGAGAACCTGCATCCCGAGACAGATGCCGAGGTAGGGACGGCCTTCGGAGATCCAGCCGCGGATCGTCTCGTCGAGCCCGGCGGCGCGGAGGTTCGTGATGCAGCGGCCGAAGATGCCTTGACCGGGGACGCACATCGCGTCGGCAGCGCCGATCGTCGAAGGGTCACCGGTGATCTCGATATCGGCGCCCGCGGCCTCGAACGCCTTCGCCACGCTGCGCAGGTTGCCCATCCCGTGATCGACGATCGCGACCTTCAGAGCGACCCTTTCGTCGACGGGATCTCGTCGGGGGCCCGCGGGTCGATGGCCACCGCGGTGCCGAGGGCGCGGGCGACGGCCTTGAATATCGCTTCCACCGCATGATGGGCGTTGCGCCCGTAGACGAGCTCGACGTGAAGCGTGAGCCCGCCGGAGCGGCACAGGGCCTGGAGGAACTCCTCGGCGAGACCGACGTCGAACTGACCGATCGACTCGGCCGCGATGTCGACGCGGTAGACGAGGAGTGGGCGGCCCGAGATGTCGAGGGCCGCGCGCGCGAGGCATTCCTCCATCGGGACCGATGCATCTCCGTATCGAGTGATGCCCCGCTTGTCGCCGAGGGCCTCGGTGAGCGCTTCGCCGAGGGCGATGCCGACGTCTTCGACGGTGTGGTGCGCGTCGATCTCGAGGTCACCGGTTGCGCTCACGTCGAGGCCGATACGGCCGTGGCGGCCGAGCTGATCCAGCATGTGATCGAAGAACGGCACCCCGGTTGAGGCCGCGACGTCGCCACCGTCGAGGTTCACCGCGACCTTGACCTCGGTCTCGCTGGTCTTTCGTTCGACGGATCCTCTCCGATCAGGCATCCAGGACCTCTTTCAGCGCGCCGAGGAACGCGTCGGTCTCCTCCGGCAGACCGGCCGTCACTCGGAGGCAGCGCTCGAGCCCGGGGGCACCGGAGTAGTTGCGGATCAACACGCCGCGCTCGAGCAATCCCGACCACACCGCGTCGGGATCGTCGACCTCGAACAGGACGAAGTTCGCGCGCGATGGGTACGCCTTCAACCCGGATGCTGCCAGGCCTGCCGTGATCCTGTCCCGCTCCCCTGCGATCGAACGCGCCATGTCCATCGTCTCGGCGGAATGCTTGATCGCGGCCACCCCGATCAGCTGCGTGACGGCCGACAAGTGGTACGGCAACCGGACCCGTGCGAGATCGGCGATCAACTCGGGGGCGGCCAGCATGTAGCCGATCCTCACGCCCGCGAGGCGCCATGCCTTCGAGAACGTCTTCGTGATCACGAGGTTGGGATGCTCGTCGAGGAGGGGGCGCGCGCTGTGTTTGTGGTCGTCGAACTCCCCATATGCCTCGTCGACCACGACGATGCCGGGCGCCTCGCCGAGCAGGGCCTCGAGCGTCGTGAGGCTCTCGCACCCCCCCGTCGGATTGTTCGGCGAGCAGACGATGATGATCTCCGGTCGTTCTTCGACGATCGTGGCAACTGCCCGCTCGAGGTCGATCCGGAGATCGTGAGCGCGTGGGAGCTGGATCGTTCGCGTCCCGGCGATCTTCGGGATCAACGTGTGCAGTGAATAGGTGGGCTCGAACGTCAACGACTTCCGCCCCGGCCCCCCGAACGCGAGGAACAGGTGCATGAAGATCTCGTTGGAGCCGTTCGCGATCCACAGACCGTCCTTCGGCCACTCGACATGGG
>Ga0299913_10003611_pt1 | contig 12706 bp, 13 predicted proteins | sample RVTome_9_FD_201360 | JGI IMG/M metagenome (GOLD analysis project Ga0299913, IMG submission 201360) | Soil microbial communities from uranium-contaminated site in the Upper Colorado River Basin, Wyoming, United States - RVT155D38 (version 2) ... | reverse complement strand
TGTCGAGCAGCGCCGCCGACTGCCAGGTGAGCAGCCTGCCCGCCTCGACCTTGGTCGCCATGTCGGCGATCAGGAACGAAACGGCCTGATGCATCGCGATCGGCACACCGAACTGCACGCGCTCCTTCGAGTACTCACAGGCGAATTCGAACGCCGCGCGGCCGATTCCGACGGCCATCGCAGCAACCCCGGGACGAGTACGGTCGAGGGTCATCATCGCCAGCTTGAACCCGTGATTCTCCTCGCCGAGGAGATGGTCAGCCGGGATCTCGGTTTCGTTGAAGACGACGGTCGCCGTGTTGGACGCCCGTTGCCCCATCTTGTCTTCCTTCTTGTCGATGGTGACCGTGTCGTCACGCGGCACGACGAAAGCCGAGATCCCGCGGTGGCCGGCGTCCTTGTCGGTCTTCGCATAGACCGTGTACCAGTCCGCGTGGCTGCCGTTCGTGATGAAGCACTTCGAGCCGTTGATGACCCATTTGTCGCCGACCTTCTTGGCGGTGGTCTTCATTCCCGACACGTCGGATCCGGCGTCAGGCTCGGTGAGGCAGAAGGACGCGAGCTTCGGCTCCTCGGCGAGCATGCCCAGATACTGCTTCTGGATCTCGGGGGAGCCGCCGAGCGCGACGGGGGTCATCGCGAGGCCGTTGGCGGCAAGCGAGGTGCCGATGCCCGAACAGCCCCAGCCGAACTCCTCCTCGATCAGGCAGCCCGAGAGGAAATCGAGACCCGGCCCGCCGTACTCCTCGGGGACGTGGGTGTTCATGAGCCCCACCTCCCAAGCCTTGTTGATGATCTCCTGGGGCCAGGTGCTGTCCTTGTCGTAGTCCCAGGCGACGGGGCGGATCTCCTTCTCGGCGAAGTTGTGCGCCAGCTCGCGGAGGTCCTTCTGCTCGTCGGTAAGCGTGAAATCAACCACTGTCGAGAAGCTCCTTTGAAATCGGGTGCGAGGGGCGCGACCGGTGCTGCTTGCGAAGGCCGCGACACCCCTCGATTGACTGGTCAGTCAATGTCCGTGACGCCCGGGAGGATAGCGAACGGGCGGCGAAATTCCGGCAGGTCCCCCGCGCCTTTCGTACCCTTGAACAATGGTCAGGCTCGCCCTTTCCAACGGGGACGCGATCCTGCTGATCGTGCTGATTGCGATCCCCGTCGCGGCCCTCAGCTTCGCGGGCGCGGGCGCGGCGTTCAGGCAGGTGGGCAAGGGCCCGCTGGCGATCGAGCAGGACCCTGCGCCGAAGGGCGGCGGGTCCGCACCGCTGTCCGCAGCGATGCGCGAGGCGGAGATCCGCCAGCTGCTCCAGGCGAAGGCCTATCGCCAAGGGCTCCGGGGCGAGCAGCCTCTGGACGTGGACGCCGAGCTTCACCGCCTGCTCGAGGATGATCGCGCGGCGGCGCCGGGACCCGGAGCCGACCCGCAACTCACGGCCGAGGTGCGCGGCTTGGTTGCGGCGTCGAACGCGCGCCGGATCCGAATGGGCCGCGAGCCGCTCGACGTCGAGGCCGAAGTGAAGCGCCAGCTCGACGAGCTGGAGTCGCTCGGACAGTAGGAACAATTACGCTACGGGTAATGAGCCCCGAGCAACGCGATGAGATCGTCGAGCTGGAGGACCTGGCCGTTCGCCCAGGCACCTACTTCAACCCGCAGACCGAGGTTGTTGTCATCGTCGACGACTCCTCGTCGATCGACCAGGAGGTCTTCAACATGGAGGCCTACGAGGGTGCGGACTGGGTGCGCGTGGCGGACGACGTCCCGGTCGACGAGGACGCGCTCGACAAGATCCTGGTCGATTTCCAGACGCACTACCACCCGGGCCCAGGCGGCTCCGTCTCCGTTACCGCGCTCGAGCAGACCGACGACCAAGAGGACGAAGGCGAAGACGGCCAAGACCCGGGTCGCGAGGACTGAGACGCCGGCCGGGCTCGCGGGGCTCGAGCCGAGGACGAACGGAGGCAAGATGGGCAGCGGATACACGATCGCAAGCCGAGACCAAGCGGTCGATTGGATGGCGCAGTGGCCGGCTTTCGGCGAGATGCGCTGGTACTCGGAGGCGCTCGGGTCCGAGCAGGTCTCGTTCTCATGGCGGTTGATGCCGGCGGGCACTGGCGGCAGGAACAGCTACGGTCACCGCCACCCCGGGCAGGAGGAGATCTACTTCGTCCTGTCCGGCAAGGTCACGTTCAAGGTCGGCGACGAGGTCTTCGAAGCGGCGCCGAAGACCGCCGTACGGATGACGGGCGAGGAGTTCTACTCGGTCCACAACGACGGTGATCAGGACGCCGAGCTGATGATCTTCTCGACCCGCCTTGCCGAGCCACCGAGCGAGAAGCAGGAGAACTTCTGGCCTGACGACCAGGTCGGCCGCAGCGGCTAGCGCGCCGCGTCGATCAGGCTCGCCGCCGCGAGGAAGAGTGCGCGGCCGTGCTCGCCCTCGGGCGCAAGGCTCCTGCCGGCGCCCCCCTCGGCGTAGACGCGCGCGAACGGCTTGCGGGTGAGGCGGCGGCGGCGCACATAGGCCGCCGCCTCGTCGGCGTAGCCGGCGACGCGATCGATCACAAAGCGGTGCGGCTTTTGCATCAGGCGGCCTCCGGTTGGGCCTGGAACGCGCCGGCGACGAGATCGCGCAGCGCGGCGCGCATGTCCGCGAGGACGAGCGAGGCGAGCGTGAACCGCTCGGTCACGGCGACGATCGCGAGGCCCGCGTGGCGGACCGCGTAGGCCTCTCCCTCCTCGGTCGCGACATGAGCGTGGCTTGCGAAACCACCGGCGGCGTCATCGGCCGCGGCGAGTAGGGCACGCGCCGGCTCGAGCCATTCGTCGGTCTCGTCGCTGGACGCCAGGAGGCCGCGCGGTCCCAGGATCGCGAAGCCGCGAATCTCCGGGGAGAGGCTCAGAAACCAAGTCCCGGCCCGCGCCGCCGCCTGTGGCGGGGGCTCCTTCGGAGGGGCGCCCTGGGCCCCTTCACGTCTCCAGTCCGGCATGTGTTGGAACATATACGCCGTGAACGCCGCGAGATTCCCCTGGATCATCACCGTCGGCATCTGCCTGGTCGCGGCATTGCTGCTCGCACTGAACGGCTACACGGGCTATTCGATCACGCTGGTCGCGGTCGGTGTCGCGGCAGCGGTGAACCTGACCTAGTCCTCGGACGGAGGATTGTGCGCCTCGCCCCAGCGCAGGGGGCTGTCGGTCATCTGCCGCACCGAAGTCTCCGGCTCGACGTGGATGAGTACGTCCGCATCCTTGAGCTCGGTGCGGATGGCATCGCGAAGCTCATGCGCCGCCTGGTGCGCTCGCTCGAGCGTTGTGCCTGTCCGGACCTGCATGTGCAGGTCGATCCAGCGGCGGCTTCCCGCGCGCCGGGCGCGCAGCTTGTGGTAGCCGGCCATATCGGCGATTCGAGCGGCCGCGATCGCCGCCTCGATGCGGTCGAGCTCCTCCGGCGGCGGTGCCTCGTCGACGAGGACGCGGCCTGAACGACGCATGATGCGCACGCCGGAGACCACGATCGCGACAGCAACGATCAGGGCCGCGATCGCGTCGAAGGCGACGTCGCCCGTGAACTCGACGAGCGCGAGCCCGGCCAGGACCCCGAGCGAAGTCAACGCGTCGGCGCGCAGATGCGCCGCGTCGCCCTCGAGCGCGGGTGAGTCGAGCGCCTTCGCTCGCCGGGCGAGGAAAGCGGAGACCCCGAAATTCGCCACGGCCGAGAACCCGATGACGGCGATGCCCACGCCGAGATTCTCCACCTCGGCGCCGCTCGCGAGGCGTCGCGTCGCCTCGAAGATGATGATGCCGGCGCCGACCAGGATCAGCATGCCCTCGATCGCCGCCGCCAGGTTCTCGACCTTCTGGTGGCCGTAAGGATGGTCCTCATCCGCGGGAACGTCAGCCCGGCGGACCGAAACCAGCGCGACGACCGAGGCGAGGAGGTCGATCGAGGAATGAATCGCCTCGGTCAGGATCGCGATCGACCCGGTGATCGCGCCGGCCGCGAGCTTGAGCGCGATCAGGATCGAATTCGAGACGACCGACAGGGCCGCGGCGCCGGCTTTCGACCGGATCATCGCGTTCCGCCCAGCGCTCGCGCAAGCTCCCGAGCCGCGCGGCCGCGGTGGCTGATGGCGTGCTTGCGCTCGGGAGGCAGCTCGGCCATCGTCCGGCGGTCCCCCGGAGGCGCTTCGAGCGGGACGAACGCAGGGTCGTAGCCGAAGCCGCCCGCGCCGCGGGGCTCGTCGGTCAGCTCGCCCTCGCAGCGGCCCTCGACGAGGGTCTGGGCGCCGTCGGCGCCAACATGCGCGAGGACGCAGATGTACGCGACCCGCCGATCCGTCTCGTCGCGCAGGTCCGCGATCAACCGCGCCAGGTTCTCCTCGTCGGTGGCCTCCTCACCCGCGTACCGCGCAGACCTCACCCCGGGCCGCCCGTCGAGGGCCCGCGCTGCGATCCCGGAGTCGTCGGCGAGCGCCGCCGAGCCGGTCGCCGCGCGAGCGGCCCGCGCTTTTTGCAGCGCGTTGGCGGCGAAGGTCTCACCGTCCTCAGGCGGCAGCTCCACGTCCGGTGGCAAAGGGACGAGCTCGAACCCGGACAGGATCTCGCCCAGCTCCTGAAGTTTGTGGTCGTTTCGGGTGGCGACGACGAGGCGCATGGCGGTCCAGCGACGGATCAGGCGCAGGCAGCCGCCTGCGCCTGCTGCAGCTGGCCAATCGCCGGATCGGCAAGGACGAGAAGCTCGTCCAGCCGAGCCTTGGAGACCGGGGTGCGCTCGGCGGTCGCCTGGACCTCGACGAGCCCGTCGTTGCCCGCCATCACGATGTTCGCGTCGACCTCGGCTTGGGAGTCCTCGGCGTAGTCGAGGTCGCAGAGGGCCTCCCCGCCGACGATCCCGCAGCTGATCGCGGCGAGCGTGCCGGTCAGCGGATCCGCGTGGAGATCGCCATCCGCTCGCAATCGGTCAAGCGCCAGCCGCAGCGCCACCCAACCGCCGGTGATCGCCGCGCACCGGGTGCCGCCGTCCGCCTGGAGCACGTCGCAATCCACGTACACGCTGCGCTCCCCCAGGGCCTCGAGGTCAACGACGGCCCGCAACGAGCGTCCGATCAGCCGCTGGATCTCCACCCCGCGGCCGTCCTGCTTGCCGCGCTTGGAATCGCGCTCCTTGCGCTCACCCGTCGACGCGGGCAGCATCGCGTACTCCGCCGTGACCCAGCCACGACCCTTGCCCTTCATCCACCGCGGCACGTCGTCGCTCACCGAGGCGGTACAGATCACCCGGGTCTCACCCTGCGAATAGAGCGCGGACCCCGTCGCGGTGCGCACGAAGCCCGGCTCGATCTCAACCGGACGCGGGTCGGCCGGGCTGCGGTCGTAGCTGCGAATCGCCATCGCGCGGCAGTCTCGCAGACGGCCGCGCCACCCTGGTTGCGGCGGCGCGGCACCCGCCGGCGAGCTCAGCTACTTGAAGGTAATGGCGTTCACCGCCGACCTGATCTTCGCCACGATGACCTCCGCGATTTCGAGGCCCTGTTCGCCCTGAAATCCCTTCATCGCGGCGACCATTCCGACCATCAGCAACGAGACCAGAAGGATCAATCCCACGTACTCGACGGTCCCCTGGCCGCGCTGCGAACGCAGCACACGGACGATCGCGTCGGCAACCTTCACTTGCACTCCGCGCACGATGTCTCCTTTCGTTTTCATTGCTCGTCATGCTGGATCGGGCGCCCGCGTGAGACAAGTCGAGATCGCGCCGGCATCGCCGCGAGGCACGCACGGAACCGTCGCGCGCCCCATCTCGTAAAGTGACGCTTCGTGGCAAGACGCAGATTCAGCCTCCGCCGGCACAAGGATGAAGAGCCCGGCGCTTCCGTCGAAGAGCAGGACGGGACGTCCCAATCCGACGAGGCCTCCGGCTCCCAGGCCCCCCCGACGAGCGAGGGAGCTGAGACACCTTCCAAGCCGGACCCGGACGCACCGTCCCAGACGGAGGTGATGCCCGCCGCTGCGCCCGAGGACGCAGCGGATGAGCCCGATACCGGCCTCTTCGACCGTGAATCGGTCAGCGACGACTTCGAGCAGGTCAAGGCGGACGAGAGCGGCGGCGGCGACGATGAGCAGCCCGGCGACTTCATCCCGCCGGGCGCCCCCGCCAGGGCGCCAGAGGCGAAGGCCGCGGGCCCTGCGGACCAATCCGATACGAGCGAATGGGTGGTCGGCGACAAGGATGCAGAGCCGGCCGAAGCCAACGCGACGCCGTCGCAGCGGCCGGAGAGCTTCGGGCCACCAGCCATGGAGGCCGCCGAGCCGGAGCCGGCGGATGAAGCTCCCGGCGAGCAGGAGTCCGCCAAGCCCGATGTGACCGATTGGACGCCGGCTCCGATGATGCCTGCCGAAACCACAGTGATGCCGCCGACCGAGCCGGCTGAATCCACACCCGCCGCTACGACACCTCAGCCCCCCACGCCTCCGACGGCACCACCGCCGGCGCCTTCGGATACCGCGGCGCGAATTCGCGCCGCCGAGCTCGCGGCGGCACACGCTGCCGAGGAGCGGGCGATCGACGAGATCGTTGCGCTCGAGGAGGATCTCGAGCGGGCCAAGCGCGAAGGCGCGGCGCGCGCGGCGAGCCTCGAAGCCAAGCTCGCGGAGACAGAGCGCCGCGCGACTGACGCGCAGGATCAGGCTCGGAAGGCGCGCGCGGAGGCCGCGGAGCGCGCCGCGGCGACTACCTCCGAGCCGGCGGAGGGAGCGGCGCCCGCCGGCGATGTCGAGGAGCGGGTGCGCAAGGAGGTCGCCGAGGCGGAGGCGCGCGTCCGGGCCGAGGCCGACGCCCGGGTGCAGGCCGAGGTCGCGCGTGCGGTGGAAACCGCTCGGAAGGGCACGGCGGGCGAGGCTCCACGCGAGCCGGGCCCGGAGGCCGTTGCGGCCCTCGAGGAGAAGGCGCGAAGCGGAGCCGCCAAATGGCTACGCGAGCAGGTCAAGCAGATCGAGCGCGGCGCGGACGCCCGGGTGAAGGAGGCCCAGCGCGAGGCGAAGGCGAAGCTGGCCGCCGAAGTCGAGCAGGCCCGCAAGGAGTCGGAGCAGAAGGTCCGCGCGGATCTGGAGAAGCAGCTTGCCGAGGGCGCGACGACGGTGCAGCCGGCAGCCGGCGACCAGGCTCCCGAGGCTGAGAAGCGATATGCCGAGGAAACCGAGCGCATCCGCAAGGAGGCCGAGGAACGTGTGCGCGAGGCCGAGGAACGCGTGCGCGCGGCCGACGAACGGGCGCGCGCCGCTGAGCAGGCGGCGAAGGCCGCGGCCGCGAACGCCGAACCGGCCGCGCCGGTTGCCCCTTCGGCGCCGGAAAGTCCCGGGGTCGACACCGCGGTCCAGGAGGCATTGACCCAGGCGCAGGAGGCGGAGGCGCGCGCAACCGCAGCGAAACGGGAGCAAGCGGAAGCCGAGCGCAGGGCCCGCGAGGAGGCCGATCGCCGCGTCGAGGCCGAAACCGCCGATCTGAAGCGCGAGCTGGAGAGCCTGCGAACGAGCTTGGACGAACGGATCCGAGAGGCCGAGGACCGGGCGCGCAGCGACGTTGAGGCCAAGGCGCAGGCCGAGGCCGACGAACGTGGACGACTTGCGACGGAGGCCGCTCGCCGCGAGGTCGAGGAAATGGCGTTGCAATCGGCGGAGACCACCCGCAAGCAGGTCGAGGAACGCGCCCGTGACGACGCCAGGGCGAGCGTCGAGGCCGAGATCGAGCGCGTGCGTAACGAGGCTGAGGAGCGCACGCGCCTGGAGGTCGAAGCCGCCCGCAAGGCCGCGCAGGAGCGCTACGCGGCGGAGCTGCGAAAGCGCGAGGAGGAGCTCGAGGCCGAACGCGAGGACAAGACGCGCGTGATCGAGAGCTCGGACAAGCGCCTTCAGGAGATCGAGCAGCGCGCGCTCGCGGCCGCGGAGCGCGTCGCCGCGGCCGAGAAGGAGCTGGAGAAGGAAGCGGACCGGCTGCGAGTCAGCGCCGAGCAACGGGTGGCCGAAGAGGCCGCCCAGGCGCGTCAGGAGGCGACCGACGCCGCGAACGCCCGCGTCCGCGAGCGCGAGGAGGAGCTCGAGCGCGCGAAGGCCGCGGCCGAGAGCGAACAGCGCGCTGCCGCGGAGAAGGTGCGCGCTGCGGAGAAGAGCGCCGCGGAGGAGATCGAGCAGATTCGCGCCGACGCCGACGCGCGCGTGACCAACACCGCGGCACAGGCTCGCCGAGACACGGAGGAGCGCGTCCGCGCCGAGGAGCAGGCAAAGCAGGCCTCAGAGCTCGAGCGCGTGCGCGCCGAGGCCGAAGCCGAGCGCGAACGGGCGACCGAAGCGGCGCGCAAGGAAGCCGAAGCCGATCGCGATCGTCAGCTAGCCGAGCTGAAGTCCGAGCTGAACTCGGTCCGCGCCGAGCGCGCCAAGGCGCTGTCGGAATCCGAGCGCAACCTGCAGGCGAGCGAGGAGCGCGCGCGATCGGCGGAGGAGGCCGCGGCACGGTCCGCGGTGGAGACCCGCACCGCGGCGTCGGCGTGGCTACGCGCCCAGTCCGCCACGATTCGCAAGGACGGGGAACGCGCCGCCATGCGGAACCTCCGCAGCGCCGTGGAGCAGGCCGAGTCGAAGGTACGCGCCGCCGACGAGGCGAAGCTTGCGAAGGAGCTCGAGCGGGTCCGAGGCGAAGCCGAGACCAACCTCAGGCGCGAGCTCGCTGCTGCGCAAACCACCGCCGAGGCCGAGGCCCGTGAGATGTTGCGCAGCCGCGAGGACGAGCTGAGCCGCGAGCGTGCCGCGATCGAGGGTGAGCTCGCAGCGACCAGACGCCAGCTCGACGAAGCGCATGAGCGCGCGGTGGCCGCCGAACGCCGAGCGACCGAAATCGAGATCGAAGCGCGCCGCGAGATCGAGCGTGAGCGCGAGAGCCGCTACCAGGAGCTGGAAGGCAAGCTCGGCGCCGTGGTCGAGCAGGCCGGCGGTGCGGCCGAGCGCGCCCGACTCGCCGACATCCAGCCCGGGGCCGGCGCTTCGGAGGACGACGGCGACGAGCTCAGCCCACCCACGTGGGTCCTCGACCAGCCGGGTGCGGACGAGGCAGAGCCGGAGCCTGAACCCGCGAGCGAACCGGAGCCGGAGCCGGAGCCCGCACCCGAGCCCGAGCCCGAGCCGGAGCCCGAATCAGAACCGGAGCCCGAGCCCGAACCAAAGGCCGCCAAGAAGGGGTCACCCCGCGCCAAGAAGCCGGCTGCGAAGAGCACGAAGACGTCGAAGGGTTCGAAGGCAGCCGAGGAGCGCGAGCCTGCGCCGCCCCCGGAGGGCATGACCTCCTTGAGCTCCGCCTCGTTCGACGAGCTGCGCGAACTTGGCATGTCGGTGACGCAGGCGAAGCGGGTCATCCGCTTTCGCGACGAGAACGACGGATTCCGCAGCGTCGACGACCTGAACCAGGTCGCGGGCTTCCCGAAGGCGTTCTTGGCCGCGGTCAAAGACCGCCTCGTTCCGTAGCTCCTCAGCTCGCCACCCGGGTCGGGGTCAGAGCTCCCACCGGCCCGCCAGACGTGCGAGATCCGGATCGGCCAGTGCCCGATCGGCCGCGACCGGCTGCTCACCGGACCCAAGCCCCGTGAGCGTCGCCACGACCGATCGCGCGAGGGCGCCCGGGTCGTAGCCACCCTCCAGGCAAACGAGCACCGGCGCGCCCAGCTCCGCACCCGCCGCCGCCATGTGCGCTCCCAATCGCCGATAGCCCTCTTCGTCGACCATGCAGGAGGCGAGCGGATCGGATCGGTGCGCGTCGAAGCCGGCCGAGATCGCGATGAGCCCGGGGCGGAACCGGCGCGCCACCGGTACCACGATGTGCTCGACCAGGGCCGCAAAGCGCTCCGAATCGGCGCCCGCGAGCACCGGGAGGTTGATCGTGAAGCCCTCGCCCTCGCCCTCGCCCTCGTATTCGGCCGGGCCGGTTCCGGGATAGAGCGGCGACTCGTGGATGCTGGCGTAGAGGACATCGTCGGAGGCCTTGAAGATCTCCTCGGTGCCGTTGCCGTGGTGCACGTCCCAGTCGAGGATCAACACCCGTTCGGCTCCCTCAGTTGCGATCGCGTGGCGCGCCGCAACCGCGATCGAGTTGAACAGGCAGAACCCCATCGCGCGGTCACGCTCCGCATGATGGCCCGGCGGGCGCAACCCGCAGAAGGCGGCGCTCGCCTCCCCCGACAAGAGCCGCGAGGTCGCCTCGCACGCAGCGCCCGCAGCCCGCAGCGCCGCTTCCCACGAGCCCTCCGACGCGACGGTGTCGACGTCGAGCATGCCGCCACCGGACGCGCAGAACGATTCGATCTCATCCACGTGGCGCGGGGAGTGTGCCCCCTCGAGCTGCTCGCGCGTGGCCCGTGGCGCGTCGCGCACGTCCAGGCCCGGCCAACCCGCCCCGTCGAGGGCTGCCTCGATTGCCGCGATCCGCTCCGGGTTCTCCGGATGGGCTCCGGTGCGGTGCTCGAAGGAGGCGGCGTGTCGGAAATAGAGGGTCACGGTTTGAGCGAGCGTCCTTGATGGACGCCGGGTACGGTACTTCGCCCTTGGCCGGCGGCGACCCCGACAGCACCCGAGTGATTGTGGTTGGCGCCGGCGCGGCCGGGCTTTACGCCGCGACCCGCGTGGCCGAGACCGGGGTGCAGGTGACGCTCGTCTCGCGCAAACCGCTGCACGAGAGCTCCAGCTACTGGGCGCAGGGCGGCCTGGCGGCGGCGCTCGCGCCCGACGACTCGCCCGCACGACACGCGGCCGATACGCTCGCCGTGGGACGCGGACTCTGCCGCACCTCGGCAGTGCACCTCCTGGCGCGAGAAGCGCCCGTCGCCGTCGAATGGCTGCAGGCAAACGGCGTGCGATTCGACACCGAGCCGGATGGCGAGCTCGCCTTGGGACTGGAGGGCGGTCACACCGCTCGCCGCATCGTCCATGCGGGCGGCAGCGAGACCGGACGCGCGTTGACCGCTCGGCTCGCGACGATCGTCGCCGAGAATCCGAATGTCGAGGTGCTCGAGGGAAGCTCGGCGCTCGCGCTCTGGAGCGACGGTGTGCGCTGCGCGGGCGTCATCACCGAGGCCGGCCGAATGGCCGCCGGAGCCACCATCCTCGCCACCGGTGGCGGCGCCGCGCTGTGGCGCCGCACGACGAATCCCTGGGGCGCGATCGGCGCCGGGCCGGTGCTGGCGCATGCGGCGGGCGCTCAGCTTGCGGATCTCGAGTTCTGCCAGTTCCACCCCACGGCGCTCGCCCTTCCAGGCGAGCACGACGGGACGCTCATCACCGAGGCGGTGCGCGGCGAGGGCGCGACTCTGCACGATGCAGCCGGTGCACGCTTCACCGACGAGCTGGCGCCTCGCGATCAGGTCGCAGCCGCGATCCTGGACCGGATGCGCGCCGATGGCGCGGAACACGTGAGGATCGATCTCCGGGCGGTTGCGCCGGGGCGATTCCCGAACGTTTTCGCCGCGCTCGAGCGCGCCGGATTCGATCCGCGAACCGATTTGATTCCCGTCGCGCCGGCCGCCCACTACCTGATGGGAGGCATCGTGACGGACCTGGACGGCAGGTCGAGCCTGCCGGGGCTCTTCGCCGTCGGCGAGTGCGCGTGCACCGGGCTGCACGGAGCCAACCGGCTCGCGTCGAACTCGCTCAGCGAGTGCTTCGTGTTCGGGGCTCGCGCAGCGGCGGCGGCGGCGGCCGAGGCAGAGGGCTTCGAGCCCCCCGCGATCCCCGATTTCAGGTTCGAGCCGCCAACCGTCGCCACGCGGGAGGCCGTCTGGCGCCATGCCGGTCCAAGCCGGAGTGCGAGCAGCCTGGCGCAGCTCCAGCGCGATCCGTATCCGCTCGCACGGCTGATCGCCGCCGCCGCGCTCGCGCGCGAGGAGTCGCGGGGAGCCCATCGCCGGTCGGACTTTCCGATCGCCGACCCGGCGCTCGACGGCCTGCACTTCGTGACCGGCCCCGACGGCGCGCTCCCGACGGAGCGCTGGAGCTAGTTCACGCAACCGGCGGGATGACTTCTTCTCATCCGATCGGGTGAGACATATGTCCATCGTTCGGTTAATGCGGGCTTAACGATCGACCCTTGCGGATTCATACCAAGGTGTAACAATCGCCACGCTCAAGGAGAGTCAAGCGGCAAGGAGCCGCGGCCTTCGAGCCATTGCTAGGACGAACAAGGAGGGTACGAACGGACATGTACCGCTTCAGTCGGTCGATTTATCGGGAACTCGCACCGCGGGTCATTGAGGGAGAGCAGGGCGAGACGGGGTGTCAACGCCGGCAGGAGGTCCTGGAGGCGTGCGAGCAGGCTGTTCGCAGACTGAGCACCGATCGGCGCTACTTCGCGCGGCCCGCCCGTTCGCTCTTCAACGAGGTGCGGATGCACTTCGCGATGCGCGATCAGCTCAAGGTGTGGAACGTGATCGAGAGCAACATCACGCTGGCGCTGGAGCTCCTCGAGCATTCGCCCGAGGTGCTCGAGATCGACGGTGGGCCACGGGAGTGCCGGGCTCACACTCGAAAGGGCACACCCTGTCAGCGCGAGCCGCTTCCCGGCCGCGACTACTGCCCTTCGCACAAGCATCTGGAAGAGACCTTCGAGGCCGCGGACCTGGCGCTCGAGCCACACGACGACGAGCTGGTGGCGGTCTAGCTTCAGCTTCCCGGGGGTTG
>Ga0299913_10003610_pt1 | contig 12707 bp, 3 predicted proteins | sample RVTome_9_FD_201360 | JGI IMG/M metagenome (GOLD analysis project Ga0299913, IMG submission 201360) | Soil microbial communities from uranium-contaminated site in the Upper Colorado River Basin, Wyoming, United States - RVT155D38 (version 2) ... | reverse complement strand
TCGCTCGCCGACGACATCGAGCGCGTCGCGGCGGCGGTCCGCGACGGCTCGATCCTGGCGGCCGCCGAGGCCGAGATCGGAGCGCTGCGGTGAGCGTCTCCTCGCTCGACGCGGCGGTCGAGGCGCTCGCCGGCGATCTCTCGCGCATCCGCGCGCCGCGCGGGACGACGCTGAACGCGTGCTCGTGGCAGACCGAGGCGCCGCTGCGGATGCTGCTCAACAACCTCGACGCCGAGGTGGCCGAGCGTCCGGAGGAGCTCGTCGTCTACGGCGGTTCCGGCCGGGCGGCCCGGTCGCACGACGCCCTGAAGGCGATCGTCCGCACGCTGCTGCGGCTCGGAGACGACGAGACGCTGCTGGTGCAGAGCGGCAAGCCGGTCGGTGTCTTCCGCACGCACGAGGGCGCGCCCCGCGTGCTGATCGCCAACTCGCTGCTCGTGCCGCGCTGGGCGACGTGGGACGAGTTCCGGCGGCTCGAGGCCGAGGGGCTGACGATGTTCGGGCAGATGACGGCCGGGAGCTGGATCTACATCGGCACTCAGGGAATCCTCCAGGGCACGTACCAGACTTTCGCCGCGGCGGGCGAGCGGCACTTCGGCTCGGCCGACCTGTCCGGACGCACGATCCTCACCGCGGGGCTCGGCGGGATGGGCGGCGCGCAGCCGCTTGCGGCGACGATGGCGGGCGCCGCGATCCTCTGCATCGAGGTCGACCCGTCCCGGATCGAGCGGCGCCTCGAGACCCGCTACCTCGACGAGGCCGCCGACTCGCTGGAGGACGGGGTCGCGCGCGTGCGGGCGGCGGCGGCGGAGGGCCGGGCGCTGTCGGTGGCGGTGGAAGGCAACGCGGCCGAGATCGTGCCGGAACTGGCACGAAAGAGTGAATCTTTCGACCTCGTCACCGACCAGACCGCGGCGCACGATCCGCTCACCGGCTACGTCCCGATCGGGCTCTCGGTCGCGGAAGCGGCTTCGTTGCGCGGCTCGGACCCCGAGGAGTACCTCCGGCGGGCGCGCGCGTCGATCGCTCGGCACGTCGACGGTCTGCTCGAGTACGTCCGCGCGGGTAGCTATGTCTTCGACTATGGCAACAATCTTCGCGGGGAGGCCTATGAGTCGGGTGTAGAGGAGGCCTTCTCATACCCGGGCTTCGTCCCGGCCTATATCCGGCCGCTCTTCTGCCGCGGCGTCGGGCCCTTCCGGTGGGTCGTCCTCTCGGGCGACCCGGCCGACATCGCCGCGATCGACGTGGAGCTCCGGCGGCTGTTCCCGGACGACGTGCTGCTCCAGCGCTGGCTCGAGCTGGCTCCCGAGCGCGTCGCCTTCCAGGGACTGCCCGCCCGGATCTGCTGGCTCGGCTACGGCGACCGGGCCAGGGCGGGGCTCGCAATCAACGAGCTCGTCCGCTCCGGTGCGGTGTCGGCGCCCGTCGTGATCGGGCGCGACCACCTCGACTCCGGCTCGGTGGCGTCCCCGTACCGCGAGACGGAGGCGATGCGCGACGGCTCGGACGCGATCGCCGACTGGCCGATCCTGAACGCGCTGCTCAACACGGCGGCGGGCGCGACCTGGGTCAGCGTCCACCACGGCGGTGGCGTCGGGATCGGTAACTCGATCCACGCCGGCATGGTCGTGCTCGCGGACGGCACCGCGGACGCGGACGAACGGCTCGAGCGGGTGCTCACGACCGACCCGGGCAGCGGCGTGATGCGGCACGCCGACGCGGGCTATCCCGAGGCGCTCGAGGCCGCGCGCGAGCACGGGCTGGACCTGCCCAGCGTCGATTCGCCCGGCCCCTGACGTGCCGAAGCTGCTGATCCGCGACCTGCAGCAGGTCGTGAGCCCGGCCGGCACGGGCGCGCCGCTCCGCGGCAACGCGCTCGCCGACGTCGACTGGCTCGACGACGGGTACGTGCTCTGCGACGGCCCGACGATCGAGGCGGTGGGCCGGATGAGCGAGCTCCATCCGCTCGGCGAGGAGGTGCTCGAGCTGAGCGGCCGAGGGCTGTGCGCCGTGCCCGGCCTCGTCGACTGCCACACGCACCCGGCGTTCGGCGGCGACCGCCTCGAGGACTTCGCGCTGCGTGCGTCGGGCGCGAGCTACGAAGAACTACACGCAGCGGGCGGCGGCATCCTCTCCACCGTCCGCACGACGCGCGGGCTGGGAGAGGAGCGTCTGCGGACCGTCGTGGAGCGCCACCGCGACCGCATGCTGCGCGCGGGCACGACCACGTTCGAAGGGAAGTCCGGCTACGGGCTCGACCGCGAGACGGAGCTCGCCTCGTTGCGTGCGATCCGCTCGGCCGGAGGCGTCCCGACCTTCCTCGGCGCGCACGCGACGCCGCCGGAGCATGCCGACGCGGACGCCTACCTCGAGTTCGTGCTCGCCGACGTGCTCCCCGAGGCCGCGACGGTCGCGGAGGCTGCGGACGTCTTCCTCGAGCGCGGCGCGTTCGACGAGGGCCAGGCGCGCCGCTACCTCACGGCGGCGCGCGGCTTCGGGCTCTCGCTGCGTCTCCACAGCGACCAGTTCACCGAGTCGGGGGCGATCCCGCTCGCGATCGAGCTGGGAGCGCGCTCGGTCGACCATCTCGAGGTCACCGGCCCCGACGGGGTCGCGACGCTCGCGGCAAGCGACGTGACAGGTGTCCTCCTGCCCGCCAGCGCGCTCTTCCTCGGCCGCCCGATGCCGCCCGGCCGGGCGCTTGTCGACGCGGGCGCGGCGGTCGCGCTCGCCACGGACTTCAATCCCGGCAGCGCGTTCTGCGAGAGCCTCCCGCTCGTCGCCTCGCTCGCGGCGACGCAGCTGAAGCTCAGCCCCGCCGAGGCGCTCGCCGCGTGCACCGTCAACGCGGCGCACGTGCTCGGCCGCTCCGACCGGCTCGGCCGGATCGCCCCTGGCTACGCCGCCGACCTCACCCTGCTCGACGCCCCCGACTGGCGCTACCTCGCCTACCACCTCGGCGGCGACCTCGTCGCGACCGTGATCAAGGACGGCTCGGTCGCCTGGGGCAGACCGGCATACTGAATCCATGCCGTCGAAGAAGCAGCGCCGCCGCCAGCAGAAGCTGAAGCGGCACGAGTGGGAAGAGGTCTACGTCGACGAGGAGGGCAACGAGGTGCCCCCCGAGGAGGCCGAGGAGCTGATCGGCGTCGCGCGCGCGAGCAAGCAGCCGCGGGACGCGAAGGCTCGGGCGACGAGTCGCGGCGGCCGCACGATCGACCCGCCCTCGTGGCGCCGGACGATGCGGCGCGGCCTGATCTTCTTCCCGCTGATGCTGCTGACGGTGATGCTGCTAGGCCAGGAGCTGACGCTGGCGCAGCAGATCGGTCAGACGGTCGTGCTGATGGGCTTCTTCCTCCCGTTCAGCTACTTCATGGACACGATGGTCTGGCGCTCCTACCAGCGTCGCCTCGCCCGCACGGACGAGAAGAAGTAGCCCCGGGCTGCCCGGAGGGGCAGTTTGTTTCAGAGTTGCTTTCTGGGTTGAAAGTGTTGTACGGTCGCGCCGCGTGGGTGGTGGGGGAGCCGACCGGGGAGCTGAGCGCGTCGCGCTGTTCGTCGCGCTGCTCGCGCTCGCCGCGCTGCTCGCGTCGGGCGCCATCGCCGCTGCCGACCCGGTCCTGCGGCAGGAGGACGCACCCGCGCCGCAGGTTCTCGCCGACGTCGCGCGGCTGACCGACGGCGCCGACGCGCCCGCCCTCGACGGCGGCGCGGCGCCCGAGTCGGCTCCGGCGGAGGTCGAGGGCGACGTGCTTGCCGCGTTCCGCGAGGACGAGCAGGTGCCGGTGATCGTCCGCCTGAAGGAGCAGGCGAACCCCGCGGCCGCGGCGGCGCAGGCGCGGCAGGCGGCCCGCGGCGGCGGCCGGGCGGCCCGAGCCCGGGCGGTGGTCGAGGCGCTGCGCGATGTGGCCGACGCGACGCAGCCGGCGGTGCGCGGCCTGCTCCGGGCCGAGGAAGCGGCGGGGCGGGCGCGCGGCATCCGCTCCTACTGGATCTTCAATGGCTTCGCCGCGACCGTCAGCCGGAGCGCGCTCGACAGGCTCGCCCGGCACCCCGCCGTCGAGAGCGTCACGCTCGACGCCGAGATCGAGCTGCCGGAGACGGAGACCGCGCCGCGCCTGCCGACCTGGGGCCTCGAGAAGGTGAGCGCCCCGAAGACGTGGGGCGACTACGGCTTCACGGGCAAGGGCGTCGTCGTCGGCGTGATGGACTCCGGTGTCGACGGCGGCCATCCGGCGCTCGCGAGCCGCTGGCGCGGCCGCACGGGCGACACGAGCTCCAGCTGGTACGCGGCGACCGGCGAGAACTACGCCGAGCCCGGCGACGGGCACGGGCATGGGACGCACGTGACCGGGACGATCGTCGGCGGCGCGCCCGGCGACATCGTCGGCGTCGCCCCGGACGCGGACTGGATCGCGGTCAAGATCTTCCGCGACTCGGGCTCGACGAGCTCGAGCATCATCCACGACGGGTTCCAGTGGATGCTCGCGCCGGGCGGCGACCCGGCGAAGGCGCCCGACGTCGTCAACAATTCCTGGGGCTCGACCGACACGTTCAGCACCGAGTTCCTCGAGGACGTGCGTGCCTGGGACGCGGCCGGGATCTTCCCCGCCTTCGCGAACGGGAACAACGGCCCCGGCACGGGCACGGTCGGCTCGCCCGGCAGCTTCCCCGAGTCGTTCGGCGTCGGCGCCACCGACATCAACGACCAGATCGCCTCTTTCTCGAGCCGCGGGCCCGTCGTCTGGAACGGCGTCCGCTACCTGAAGCCGCAGGTCAGCGCGCCGGGCCACCAGATCTACTCCTCCTGGCCGCGCCACCTCGGCGAGGGCGACTACAACACGATCTCGGGCACGTCGATGGCGACGCCGCACCTGTCGGGCGTCGTCGCTCTGCTCCTCTCCGCCCAGCCGGACCTCAGCGTCGACGCGACCCGCGAGCTGCTCCAGTCGACCGCCCGCGGGGAGCCGCACATGGGCACGCTCCCGAACGACAACTACGGCCACGGGATCGTCGACGCGTTCGCGGCGATCACCGCCGCGCGCTTCTCCGGCACGCTCACCGGGACGGTCACCGGCCCAGACGGGCCGATCGCCGCCACCGTCTCGATCCCGGAGCTCGGCCTCGAGACGACGAGCGACGAGACGACCGGCTTCTACGAGCTCCGGGTGCGCGAGGGCGCGTGGGACGTCGACGTCTCCGCCTACGGCTACGTCGGCCAGTCCGCGCCCGTCGTCGTCGCCGCCGGAGCGGAGGTGACGCAGGACTTCTCGCTCGCGGCCGCCGCCGTGCACACGGTCAGCGGCACGGTCACGTCCGCCGGCGCGCCCGTCGCAGGCGCCCGAGTCCGCGTCGCGGGCACGCCGCTCGCGCCCGCATACACCGACGCCGCCGGCGCGTTCAGCCTCGAGGTCGCTGCCGGCACGTACGAGATCGGCGCCGACGCGACCGGCTACCTCCGCTCCTCGAGAGAAGTCGCCGTCGACGGCGACGTGATCGTCTCGTTCGAGCTCGAGCGGCTCGGTGGCACGGTCGAGGACGAGTGGACGGAGTACCTGAGCAACCCCGCGCGCACCGGGCTCTCCGGCGAGGAGCTTGCGGCCGACGCGCTCCGGCAGGCGTGGTCGATCGACCTCACCGGCCAGGTCGCCTTCGCCTCGCCAGTGATCGCCGGCGGGCGCGTCTACGTCGCGTTCGACAACGGCCGGCTGAACGCCCTCGACGCGGACGACGGCTCGACGGTCTGGACGTTCACGACCGGGACGGCCTTCCGCTCGACGCCCGCCGTGGCCGACGGCAAGGTCTTCCTCGGTGGCGGCGACAGCGGCGTCTTCCACGCGCTCGACGCGGCGACCGGAGCGTCGGTCTGGTCGTATTCGACCGGCGACCGCTTGACCTACGCCGCGCCGACGGTCGTCGACGGGACGGTTTTCTTCGGCACGGGCTGGGGCACGGACAACGGCGGCTGGGTCTACGCGCTCGACGCGGCGACCGGCGCTCTCCGCTGGAAGTCGTTCGTCGGCGCGCAGGTCTACTTCGCGCCGGCGGTCGGCGGCGGTCGCGTCTACGCGGCCAGCTATGACGCGCAGCGGCTCGCTGCGCTCGACGTCGCCACGGGCGAGGAGCTGTGGTCGATCAGCCGCTCCGGCGACAGCTTCGCCGCGATGCCGAGCTACGACGCCGAGCAGCTGTACGTGGCGACGAACAACTTCGACACGGGCGCCGGCAGCGTGCTCGCGATCGACGCGGCGACGGGCGACCTGCTCTGGGAGGCGGAGGGCCACGGCGACGGCGCCGGCAACGCGCCGATCCCGTTCGGCGACGTCGTGATCGCGGGCTCGAGCGCGAACAACTGGGTCGTCGCGTACGACCGCGGGACGGGGGAGCGCGCCTGGGTGCACCCGGTCGGCGCGGCTGTCAGCAACAGCCAGCTGGCCGCGGACGGGGTGATCGTCGGCGGCTCGCAGCAGGACCACCGCGTCTGGGCGCTCGACGCCTACTCGGGCGACCTGCTCTGGGAGGACACGGTCTCCGACAACGTGCTCTCCGCGCCCGCGCTCGCCGACGGCCGCCTCGTCGTCGCCGACCGCAGCGGCGTCATCCGCGCCTACGAGGCTCCGGGCACGATCGCGGGCACCGTCACCGACGCTTCCGGTGCGCCGCTCGATGCCGAGCTGCGCGTGCCCGAGACGGGCGCCTCCGTGCGCACCGACCCGGCGACGGGCGCATTCGAGCTGCCGCACCGGCCCGGCACCTACACCGTCGAAGCGTACGCGTACGGCTACCTGCTCGGCGAGGCCGAGCTGACGATCAGGAGCGGCCAGCGAGTCGAGCAGGACTTCGCGCTCGCTGAAGCCGCGACCGGATCGCTCCGCGGCACGGTCAGCGATCCCGCCGGGAATCCGCTCGACGGCGTCGAGGTCGGCCTCGCCGGCACGCCGCTCGAGCCGGCCGTCACCGGGCCGGACGGGACGTTCGCGTTCCCGTCCGTCGCCGAGGGCTCGTACACGCTCACCGCCGCGCTACCGGGGTGGGTGCCGTACGAGGCCGAGGTGACCGTCGCCGCGGGCGCCGAGACCGTCGCCGACGTCACGCTGCTCCGTTACGAGATCGCCGTCACCGGCGACCACGACAGGGCGCTGACGCGGCTGCTCGAGAGCAAGGGGTACCGGGTCGAGGCGACGACGGTCGCCGCGATCGCCGACCGTCCGGGCGACTACCGCCTGATCGTGGCCAACGGCTCGCGCGACGACCCCGGCGCCGAGACCTTCAACCGCTTCGTCGACAACGCCGACGCGGCGGGCGTGAGCGTGCTCTTCCTGGACACGTGGGGGATCAGCTACGGCTCGCTGCTCCACCTCTCCAACTACACCGGCGACCCGCCGACGACCGGCAGCGGCTACAACGACGGCGAGGTCAGCCTCGTCGCGCGGGCCGAGCATCCGCTCACCGCGGGGCTCGCGGTCGGCGAGCGGGTCGAGGCGCTCGCGCGCGAGACCGAGTACGCGTGGTTCGCGGGCTATGGCGGCCGCTCAGTCGCCGACGTCTACATCGGCGACATCGGACGCGCCGTCGGCTCCGGGATCGGCTACGAGCCGCGCAGCCTCTCGAGCGTCCACGTCCTGCTCTCCCTGCACGCGGCGAGCCCGTGGACAGGCCCGACCACCGGCTGGACGAGCGCGGCCGGCCGCGTCTTCGACAACGCGGTCCGCTACGCGCTCGACGCGAGCTTCGGCGCGGCCGCCGGGACGGTGACGGGCACCGGCGGCGAGCCTCTCGCCGCGACCGTGACCGCGGTCGAGACGGGGGACAGCGCGGTCGCCGCGGCCGACGGCACGTACCGGCTCCTGCTCGCGCCCGGTTCCTACACGCTCCGGTTCGAGCGGATCGGCTACACGACACAGGAGCTCCCGGTCACGGTCGCCGACGGAGAGACGGCCACCCTCGACGCGACCCTGGCGTCGAGCGGCCTCGGTGCGGTCACCGGCGTCGTCACGAGCGCGGCCGGCGGCCCGGTCGCGGGGGCGAGCGTCGAGGTGCTCGAGAGCGGCGTGCCGGCGGCGACCACCGGCGCGGACGGGCGCTTCACGGTCGACGGCGTCCCGGGCGGCACCTACGACGTCGAGGTGAGCGCAGCCGGCTTCGGCACCGAGCTCGTCGAGGGGGTCGTCGTCACCGACGGCGAGGCGACCGAGATCGCGGTCGAGCTCGCGCCGGCGCTGCGCGCAGCGGTGCTCGGCGACTACAACAACACGATCACCGCGTTCCTGAACGCGAACGAGGTGACGGCGACCGCGGCCGGCTGGGAAGCCGTCGCGAACCTCGACGCCTACGACGTCCTGATCATGAACAACCCGACCGACCCGGGCGAGGCGGCTTTCCTCGGGCATCTCGACGCGATCGACGCGGCCGGCAAGAGCGCGATCTTCATCGAGGGCGCCTTCAGCACCGCCGGCGGCGTGCGGCTGCTGCGCAAGTACTTCGGCGACCCGGCGACGCGCGACTTCGTCTCCTCGGACGGCGATCCGTTCTACGAGCCGACGGTCCCCGGCCACCCGCTCTTCGCCGGCTTCTCGAGCGACCGGATCCAGATCCTCGCAGGCGACGAGTGGGGGGCGTACTTCGAGGGCTACTCCGGAATCGAGCTAGCGCGCTTCGGGACGAGTGAGCTCGGCGCCGTCGGGATCGGAGCCGCGTACGAGCCGCGCACGCCGACGAGCGTGCGGCTCCTGCTCTCGGGCCTCGGCGCGGCCTCCGTCGCGAACCCGGCCAACGGCTGGACCGACGACGGCGACCGCGTCTTCCTCAACGCCGTGCGCTGGGCCGCCTCGCCGGGCCTCTCCTCGCTCGCGGGGCGCGTCACGGATGCGGACGGCGAGCCGATCGCGGGCGCGACGGTGCGGATCGCGGAGACCGGGCTCGAGACGGAGACCGGCCCGGACGGCGGCTATGTGCTCGCGCACCCGGCGGGCTCCTACAACGTCGACGTGAGCGCCTTCGGCTACGTCGCGCAGAGCATCGCGGTGACGCTCGTCGCGAACGTCGAGACGCAGCTCGCCGTCGAGCTCGCGCTCGGCGACGTGGGCGCGGTCGCCGGCACGATCACGAGCGCCGGCGACCTCTCGCCGCAGGCCGACGCGGGCGAGCCGCTCGCAGGCGCCGAGGTGAAGCTCGTGGGGCACCCGCGCACGGCGACGACCGCCGAGGACGGCTCCTTCACGATCGCGAACGTCGAGCCGGGGACGTACACGCTCGAGATCACGGCCGCCGACCACGTGCGGACACGCGTCGACGGCGTCGTCGTCACCGCAGGCGAGACGACGCGGCGCGACGTACGGCTGCGCCCGTCGCCGCGCGTCGGCGTGATCGACGACTGCCAGCAGACCGCGAACTGCGTCGACAAGATGCAGCGCTACCTGGCGGAGTGGGGCTATGTGCCGGAGGAGATCGGCTGGGGCGATACCGACCGGCTCGCCGAGCTCGACCTCGTCGTTGCCAACCTGGGCGACTTCCCGCGGCTCGATCCCGGCGCCGAGGGCCTCGCCGCCTTCCAGGACGCCGCCAACCGCGCGCACGTGCCGGTGATCTGGCTCGAGCAGTTCCAGCGTGGCTCGATCCGGCACCTGAGCACCTACGAGGGCGACCCGGCGACGGTCGGCGAGGACCGGTCCGAAGGTCCGGTCGACGCGGAGATCCTCGCCGACCACCCGCTCGTCGAAGGCTTCGCGGTCGGCGAGCGCGTGCCGCTCGTCGAGGAGGACGGCGAGCACACGTGGTTCAACGACTACTCCGGCACGACCGTCGCGAACCTCCACAACGAGGACGGCCTGCGCGGCTCCGCGATCGCCTACAAGGGCCGGACCGCTTCCAGCGTCGACATCCTCTTCTCGAGCTTCGCGGTCAGCTTCTACACCTGGCCGCCGGTCGGCGGGGCGCCCGCCGAGCTGCTGACTCCGCAGGCGGAGCGGCTCTTCCACAACGCGCTCGACTACGCGCTCGACGCGCCGGCGCTCGCCGCCGAGGCTCGCGGCACCGTCCGCTCGAGCGCCGGCGGGCCCATCGCGAGCACGGTGAAGGTGCTCGAGACCGGGAAGACCTACGCCGGCCGCAGCGGCGACGGCACGTTCTTCGTCCCACTCCAGCCGGGAACGTGGACGCTCGAGGTGAGCGCCTTCGGCCATGCGACGGCGCAGCAGACGGTCACGGTCGCGGTGGGCGACGTGCGCCAGGTCGAGGTCACGCTTGCCTCCGACGAGCGGGGCTCGATCGCCGGTCGCGTCACCGACGAGGGCGGCGCGCCGCTCGAGGAGGTGTCGATCGCGCTCGAGGACACCCTGCTCGCGGCGGAGACGGGCGCGGACGGCCGCTACCGGATCGACGACGTGCCGGTCGGCGAGTACGAGCTCGTGGCTCGGAAGGCCGGCTACGGCCTGCAGCGCCGCACCGTCACCGTCTCGGCCGACGCGACGACGACGGTGGACGTGACGCTCGCCGTCTCCCGGGTCGTCGCGGTCGCGGGCGATCACCAGAACCGGATCACGACGTTCCTGACCGAGAACGGCTACGCCGTCGTGCAGTGGAGCTTCGCCGACGTCCAGAACCACGTCGGCGAGCTGGGCGACGTCGGGCTCGTGATCCTCAACGGCACCGGCACGCAGCCGACCGCGACCGAGCTGCGCACGTTCCTCGACGCCGCCACCGAGGCCGGCCGCTCCGTGCTCTTCGCGGGCCAGTTCGGGAACGGCTCGATCCGCACGCTTCGCACTACCTACGGCGACCCGGCGACGGTGACGACCTCGTTCGCGCAACAGCAGATCTACTACCGGCCGACCGTCGAGCACCCGATCTTCGAGGGCTTCCCGGTCGGCGAGCCGATCGAGCTGATGCGGCACCCGTCCGGCGGCACGTCGAACCAGCAGTACGAGTTCTTCGGCGGCTACACCGGCACCAACATCGCCAAGCTGGGCGCGCCCGCCAAGGGCGGCGACCTCGGCGACGGCGTCGGCTTCCGCTTCAGCTCGCCGACCAGCGTCCACGTCCTGCTCGCGAGCCTCGGCGCCGCGATCTACGGTGCCCCCGGCGAGCGCTGGAGCGAAGACGCCGAGCGGATCTACCTGAACGCGGTCGAGTGGGCGATGGAGGCCGCGCAGGGGCAGGTCTACGGCACCGTCACCTCGGCCGGCGAGCCCGTCGCGGGCGCGCGCGTCACCGCGGTCGAGCAGGACCTGCGCACGAGCACGGGCACCGACGGCACCTACCGGCTGGGCGTCCCAGACGGGACGCACACGATTCGCGTCACCGCCGCCGGTCACGAGCCGTTCGAGCAGGTGGTCGAGGTCGCCGAGGACGAGCGCGTGCTCCTCGACGTCGAGTTGATCGCGATCGAGCCGGGCGCGATCGCCGGCACCGTGGTCGACGACGCCTCGGGCGCGCCGCTCGCCGGGGCGCAGGTCGTGCTGACCGGCGCGGACGAGGGCGAGGCGGCGACTGACGACGCGGGCGCCTTCCGCTTCGAGAACCTGCTCCCGGGCGACTACTCGCTCGAGGTGCGCGCCACCGGCTACCTGCCGCAGAGCTTCGACGCGACCGTCGTCTCCGGGGAGACGGCCACGGTCGAGGCGAGGCTGAAGGGGAACGACGTGGCCGTGCTCGGCGACGTCGACGGCGTGCTCGTCGACTTCCTGCGCGGGCGCGGCGAGGCGGCCGAAGAGCTCGGCTGGGCCGACCTGCCGGCCGCCGCGGCCCGCTACGACGTCGTGATCGTGAACGGCGGCGACCCGTCCACGGAGGAGTTCGAGGCGGCGATCGGCGCGGCCGACGCGGCCGGCTCGAGCGTGATCTTCACGGGAACGTGGGGGGTCCTCAACGGCGGGGTGCGGCTGCTGGCGGAGCACCGGCCCGACGAGGTCGCGATCGGCGGCCACGGCTACGGCGACGGCGCCGTCACCCTGACCGGCTTCGACGGCGCGCACCCGCTCTTCGACGGGCTCGCGCCGCCCATGTCGCCGCTCGCCCCGGACAGTCACTACAGCTGGCTCCAGCAGTACGTCGGCCCCTACCTCGCCCGGATCGCGGTCGCGGAGCACGGCGACCTCGGCGTCTCGATCGCGTACGACTGGCGCAGCGCCGAGGGTCTTCACCTGCTCCTCTCGGCGGGCGCGGTCAGCGACTTCGTCGGCCCGGAGTACGGCTGGACGGCCGACGGCATGAAGCTGCTCCTGAACGCGGTCGCGTGGGCGCGCGACGCCGAGCAGCAGGCTCCGGCAGCGCCGACGCTGACGACCGACTCCGCGCCGATTGTCGCCGCGACGCCGGTCACGCTCACCGGCACGGCCGAATTCCGCTCGACCGTGACGATCCTCCGCGGCGGCACGCCCGTCGCGACCGCGGAACCGGCGCGCGACGGCACGTTCGGCGGCGAGGTCGCGCTCCAGGAGGGCCCGAACGCGTTCACCGCGGTGGCTCGCAACTACGCAGGCGACTCGCCCGCGTCGGCGCCGGTCGTCGTCACGCTCGACACGACGGGGCCGGTGCTCACGTGGACGCCTGCCGACCGGACCGGCTTCCTCTCGCCGTTGATCGTCGTCAGCGGCACCGCGACCGACGCGTACGCCGGCGTCGCGGAGGTGCTCGTCAACGGCGAGGCTGCGTCCCTGACCGCGGACGGCTCCTTCGCCGCCGACGTCGACCTCGTCGACGGCGAG
>Ga0299913_10003609_pt1 | contig 12710 bp, 18 predicted proteins | sample RVTome_9_FD_201360 | JGI IMG/M metagenome (GOLD analysis project Ga0299913, IMG submission 201360) | Soil microbial communities from uranium-contaminated site in the Upper Colorado River Basin, Wyoming, United States - RVT155D38 (version 2) ... | reverse complement strand
GTGGGCGGCACCCGGAGCGTGAGCGACCGGGTGGTGCAGGCCATCCTGGCGGCGATTCGCAAGTAGGCGATCCGGTCTTGTGCGGGGAGCTACTCAGCCTGTGAGTTCCTGAGGGACTGCCAGAAGGATTCCTGACTTCTGCGATGCGTTTCCAAGATTTCGCCGCGGCTTTCCTACGGATTGCCGTGCTGGTCGGGCGCCTCGATGACTACAACCGCGACGGCACCATCTCGCACGCGAACGGTTCGATAGGCCTCCGGAGGCGTACCGCGTACGAAGATCACCACCGCGGCGCGCGTGATATTGCTTGCTTGGGCAAACTTCTGTGCTTGCTTCGCGGCATCGGCGATCCATGCCTCAAGATCACGGACACTGCTTCTCACTAGCTTGATCTCTACCACCACGGTCTCGCCGCCGAATGCGAGCACCATGTCCGGCCTCAAGCCGGGCGCGCCAAGGCGCTGCGCTTCGATATGCGGCGAAGTGCCGCGAAAGTAATCGGCAACCAGCATCTCGGCCTCGCGGCCATCAGACACGCTCAAGCCGCGACGCTCAACGTGGTCCTTCAGTCCCTGAAGTGCCAGTGCGACCTCGGCACTGCTTCCCAGGTAGGCGAGCCATTTCCGAACCGTATCGAGCACGAACGTCGCGTCCTCGGTTGAAACGCGCGCGCCGGAATGGGTGACACGATTGCGAATCGTCTTGGCTCGCTTGTAGCTGGCCCACAGGTCGGATGACGGGTCAACCGGGCGGCCAAGAACGAACGGAGTAACCACTCGCAAGCGAGAGTCGAAGTCCATGCGTGTTCGATCAGCAATCCACTTGGCAAGGAGGGGATCAAGCAGGGTCGTGAGAAGGCCTACAACGGTACGCTCCACGTAGGCCTCCAGCGCTGTTATCGCCTCCAGCACCGCGGCCCGGCGCACCTTTGGGTCGTTGGCCGCGATCAGCGACTGGGCCGCGGCGAGCAGTTCGTCGGGCGTGTGCAAATCGGCGGTCGGGACGTCGTTCATTGGGTCGCGCTCATCGTCGGCCATGGACGATCACCTCGGCTCCCGGATCACCATGATGCCGCCCAAGCCGGCCAGGTGGTCGTCCAATCCGCGGACCTCACCCTCGACCGCACGTTGCACGTAGGCGGGCAGTTCACCCGCTGGCTGCACGCGCTGACCGTCCAGTGACGCAGCAGTGGCGGCTGCGCTCTCGGCGAGCCCACCGGCGGGTTGACAACAGACGAGGTCTGACCAAGGGGCGGAGATGGGCGCCAGATGCGTGAGTTGGTCCCTGTTCAGGAGTCGGACAGTGCGTGCGCTGGCGATCGTGCAGCCATACGTCGCCGGAGGAAGGGTCCCTGAACATGAGGCACGCCAGGAGGCCGCGACACCGGGTGCGCCGTTGTAGAAGCAGTAGATCGGCGTTATCCCGGCTGCCTGTGCTTGATCGATGAGTGTGTCGATCTGCCGGTGACCGCGCCATGATCGGAAGAGGTGCGGGTACTGAGTGCCAGCGTCATCGAGCTTCTTGGCCTGCACTCGAAAGCCGATCCACCCGCCAGGCCCCCCGAGCCACCACTCCCAGTCCGCTCCAGAGCGTGCCTCGCGCCGCTGAGAGTGTCTCCAGATGGCGACCTGCAGGGGATGGTGTAGCCAGAGGCTGAAGAGGTTGAAGTCCGTTACCGCGGTCTCGCCGGGGACAAGATCGGGCTGCCGTGAGAGGGTCAGCCAATGGAACGTGTGGTTCGCCAAGCCGATGAACGAATGGCACAGCGTATCCCGCGAGTATGGTTGGGCGGCGCCACCGAATGCGTTCGCGGGATTCATTCAGACGTTCCTCGCTGACGCAATATTCAGAACGCGTGCGGAGGTCCGGACCGCTAATCAGACCGCCCGGAGGATAGCCGCAGTCAGACTTGTGCCGAAGGACTTTCAGGCCGGCAGCCCGATGTGGCCAGGATGCCACTCACTCCGCAGCCCTAGGCGCCGGATCGGTGGGAGTCAAGCTGTGCGTCTCGTAGGTCTCGCTCACGTGCGCATCCATTGCGTCAAGCGAACCGAAGCGTGACAGGGAACAAGGTGCTCGTCAGGTCTGGCGCGCGACCACAGACATTGCCACAGCCCTCGTATCGGCTGGCGGTTCATGGAACGACTGAACCCAGACCGCGGAGCGTGGAGTCGCGATGGACCACAAGGCGCCGGCGGGCAGGCCATCTCGTTTCACGGCGTACTGTCGCGTGTCGGCGGCTGTCTCTGCGGCAGCCACTGAGTATCCCTTCATCGACGGCCGAGCCTCCTCGAACGACTCCGCCGCACAAAGGCGGCGGGAGTGCGATACGCCTGCGGCGCCGACCGCAATCCATCCCGGCAGCCCATGGCGACACAGACGCTCACCAGAGACAGAGCGCGGCTGTTGCACCAACCATCTCACGGTGGGCAGCTGGCGGAGCATCAGCCCGCGCTCGACAAGCCAGCGTTGCGATGGGCGCAGGCGGCTCGTAAGCCACACCCCCATGTCGACGCCAAGCTCGGAGAGAGCATCGGCCGCCATGCGCCGGACCGTGGCCGGAACCACCTCGCCGCGTGGCGACGACAACAGCGGAGCACCAGGTGCCACGAGGAGCCGCTGCGCTAGGAGAAAGGAACGCGCGGCTGGATCGACGAAGGTCCGCCTTCCGCGCAGCGGCATCAGACTCCCGTCGGGCTCGATATCGGCCCCGCTGAGCCGTGCCGCAGAACGCTCGTCGTGCCCAAGTGCAAGCAGCGTCACCGCAGCCGCGCCCGCGGCGTCAGCGACACCCCGCAGATCGCGCCACTCCATTGACGTGGTCAATCCGGAGCTGTCGCGCGGGCGGCCGTCATCAAGAAGTGCGTAGCCGGCCTCATCGAGAGCGGCGGTGAGCCCCTCGAGGATGGCGGGCTGCATGTCTCCGTCAGCCGCCTGCACGACGTGGCGCACGTGGGCGAGAACAGCCGCCGGCTCGCTCCGGTGCCGTAGCAAGCGCTGCAAGTCGGCGTATGCGCGTCGGCTTGGCGCCGAGCGCGGCGTGCGGGCTGGTACGGCGACGGGGTTGTGCAGACCGAGAGCGGGGAGCAGGGCACGCTGGCTCTGCTCGGGAGCCTGAGCACTCGCCTCCCAAACTGATAGTTGGCGCGCTGCCCAACTGGTGAAGCGAGTCCACTCCCACGTCTCCGAGGTCCAGTCCACGAAGGGCGAGAATGGGTCGTCATGGGGATGGTGGAGCACGAACAGCCGCAGGCCCGCCATCGTCGCGGCCGCCGCCAGGCCGGCACGGAGGGCTGATGGCACCCAACGCGCATTGAGCAGGATGAGGGTATGCACTCCGTGCGCCCGCAGTCGTGCGAGCGCATTCTCGGCCTCCTGCGCGGTGCCGCTGGCCGAACGAGCCAGCGGCACCGCGTCCAACGCTTCGAGCGCCGGGCGTAGAATCTGCCCCAAGCGCTGGGGCACGGGGGCAACCGACAGTGTGATCACCCCACCGTCCGGCACCGCAACGCCGTAGGCAGCGTCGTAGATGTCGGTGGTGTCGGGCGCTCGGACCTCGATCAGCACATCAGACCTTTCGCGCGGGATAGGGGCGAGTCCCTCGCCGCTTGCGTGGGCGCGCCGCGCTGACTCCGAGCACTTGGCCCGCGAGCGCTTGCGTCAGCGTCGTGATGCCCTGTCGCTCCGCGTAGTCGAGGAGCGTGATCAGCGTCTCGGACCAGACCCGCCAGTTGCCGTGGCAGTGCTGACGGTCGATCCTGAGCAGCAGGTCGGACTCGCCGCTCGCCAGGAAGGGGTGAAACTGCGCCAAGTGAGCTACCAACTCGGCCTCGGCGAGCGGATCGAAGCAGACCCGGAACGACACCCGCGATCGGAGTTCGGGGCAGACCTTGTAGGCCCGCTCGAAGTTGCTGCCGACCAGCACCCACGCAATGTGGATGTCGCGCTGGTCAAGGAGGTAGCGGATCTGACGCAGCGAGTGGACGTTGAGCAGGTCGGCCTCGTCGATGTAGACGTACAGGCAGCGTCCATCGACGAGCCTTCGCAACTCCGCGATCAGCTCGTCGCCATCACCCCTCGGGTCCCCTCCCAGCTCGGAAATGAGCTTGCGGAGGAACCCGTAGCCCGTCAGACGGCTGACGAGGTGGATCTTCACGAAAACCACGTCGTTGCTCGCGAAGAACTCATCCACCGCTTTGGTCTTGCCGCATCCCGGCCCGCCGGAGACCTCGACTGCGCCGCGGCGGGGGAGAAGGTCACTGATGAGCTTGTGAGTGACGGTGAACGGCAGGGTCCGGACGATGGCTGCGCCATCGGGGATGGGAGTCGGGTCAAGCTTCACGGGTGTCATTCCTTCTCGAGGAGGCTGAGGGCCGGGGCGGCGGTGTGCGGTACCGGTTTTCGGGCAGGCACGGTGGCAGCCGCGCCAAGATCGGCGAGCGGCGCGTCGTCCCGGGCCTGCAGCTTCTTGGCGTTGGTGTCGCTGAGGTAGGCGGCGGTTCCCGGGGTGCCGCTTACCCGCTCAAGCGTGTTCTGACGCGAAATCTTGGTGATGCTGCTGAGCAGCGCCGCCTTCTCCCGGTTCCTGGTCAGCCTCTGCTCGCGTTCGGCTTCGGTCTGATCATCGGCCCGGGTCACTTCGCCGATGTAACGGCCATCTGGCGTGCCGATCAGGAAGCGGGGATCGATGCCGGGGAGCTGACGTATGGAAACGTACTCATCGGGCGCCACCTGGCCGTCCACGCTGTAGCGTTCATAGTCGATCCACACGCCGCGGCGTTCGACCTTGTATGCGTGCTTGATGCCCACCGGGAGCGCAAAGTCCCACAGCGCGGCGAGGCCGACCGGCCGGCAGGGCGTCAGATCGCTGATGTACGACTCCATCGCACTCCCGCCGAGTGCTGAGTGGACGTGGTTGAAGTTGTAGTCGTCGATGGCGGCGTAGATGGCCTGCGCAACCAACGCGACGGATGGCAGCTGTGCGTCATCGATCGGGTTGTGCAACGCGCGCAGCATGCGCACCTTCTTTGGCTTGCCGTCTTCGCGAAGCTCGCCGTTCTCAACCCACACGTGCATCTGCGGCTCGCGCGTATTCCCAGGGACAGCGCTCAACCCCATGTCCTTGAGGGTGCGGTGCCAACGCTCCAGGACCGCCTTGTCTGCGGGGACGTACGGGCGGGCGAACTTCGGCGCGATGCCGCCGACGCCCATCGCTCGAGCGAAGTGCTCGCTCTTGGCGAAGATGAACGCGTTGTCGAGCGAGATTGCCTGAGACGATCCACCGTATTCGTGGCCGTCCCACGTGCCGCCCGCCCACACACGCGCGAGCATGGCGCTGGCGATCAGCTCGTTGGCCGCACCAATGGTCACCTGCGCGTTGAGCACCAGCTTCGTGGCGTGGTCGATGACCGATATGAGGCCGAGATTGTCGATCCGCTGGCCATTTGGACCAAGAGCGTCGACCGGGATGTCCGTCTCGTCGATGATCAACAGATCGTGGCGGCGTATGGCGGGATAGCAGCCAATCTCCATGTACTTGTCGAGCGTTTCTCGGCCGTGTTTCAAGCTCAGCGCTAGCCCTGGATGGACCTTGTTCAACCGCGCGTAGATCGTCGACTCGTTCGGCCGTGTGGCCTCGTCGGGCCAGTAGTCGCGGATCGCAGCAGCGGTGTTTCCGTTGCGGTCGGCGATGGCGACCAGGAAGTCAAAGGGCAGCTTGTCCTCGGGCTCTGGATCGCCCTTCACCAGGTCCCAGAGCGCTTCTTCAGCCATGCGCTCCGCGCTGCGCCGACTCCGGCTGGCACGCACGGCGATCGCACTCAGGATGTCGTCGGAGGGACCCTCGGCACATAGCCGCACCAGGTCGGGCTCGACCAGCGCGATGCGCACCGCCCGGCTGAGATTCCGCCGCGCCTCGGGCACCAGCAGCGCGACCCGGGGTGCGCTGGCGAGGATGATCACGGGGTCGCATCCCTCATCGGCGGCGGTGAAGCAACGGCCGAGAGCAGGCTCTCTACCAGGGGCAGGCGCCGCCCGTCCGGCTCAATAGCGAGAGAGCGATTCGGTGCGCCCAGGTAGAGCAGGCGGACACCCAGGAAGCGTGACCCCCACAGCTCGGCGCCGTGCGCGGCGTATGCGGTCACCTGTTGCTCGACCCGTGCCCTACCGCGGGCGACAGCTCGGGCATCCGCGAGCTTCAGTTCGTCGATGATCACGCCATCCTCCGACTCGAACGCGAGATCGGCGCGCAGTCCATCTCCGAGATCGACTTCGGCGCCGAGGAACTGCCACCGCGCAGACGGGAGGAAGCGCTCGAGATAGATGGCGGCGTGTCCTGCCACGGCGATCCGGGCGGCAGGTCGGCGACGCGACACGGCTGGCACCAGCACCGCGTCTGCCGCGAGTTCCCACACCAGGTCGAAGTGCTGGGACGGTGACCCGCGCTCGCAGCGCTCGATGGCTGAGGCGATGACGCGGTGCGTTGCGGAGCCCACGGTCGCAGCGAAACCATCGGGCTCGTAGGGACGCGACGCGACGGTGACGATCACCGGAGGGCCGGTCGGGCTGACTCTTGTCACTCGCTCGGACCGGCTGCAGCGGGAGGCCGGCGGACGGGCCGCCGTGCGTGCCCGGCCGACGCGATGTGCAGATCCTCGACCCATACCCGGCAACGATATGGATCGTCCATGGCTGCGACGTCGTCCGCGTCGAAGACCGGGCTGTTGTCAGTGATCACCTCGACTCTCCGAACGAGTCGGGAGTGAGGGTCGACGGTGTATCTACGTCGCAGGCCGCGAGGGTTGGGGTTGGGCATGAGATGCATCTCCTGAGCATTGCTGGTGGGGGAGCGATGGCTGTCGCGTTTGCGTAGGTCTGATGGTGTGGACGTGGGGCGGGGATAGCGATGGCCTAAAGCACCCTGTGAGGCGATCCCGATACGACCAGCGTCTCCTCCCCCTGCCGGGGGAGACCAGGCTCGCCGGGCGCCTGACTCAGCTGCCCGGAGGGCGAGGCGCGATGTCTAGCCCGGCGAGCACCTGCTCCAGTTCGGTGCCACTGAGGCGGCGTGCCCGGTAGACCGCCTCGGCGAGCGATAGGACCTCCGCACGGTGTTCATCGATCAGGGACTCGGCGCGAGTGCGGCAGCGATCGAGGGTTGCGAGCGCGGCTTGGTAGAAGGCGTTCGCAGCGTCCGAGGAGCCGAGTGAGAAGGGGATGCCGTTCGGGCTCAGGAAGGGTGCAGCGGGATCCAACCCGGCGTCGAAGCGCTGGTACGCGAGCTGGGTGGCCGCGGTCAGATCGGCGCTGCCGCCGGCGGTTGCCTGGCCGAGGAGGGCGCGCTCACCGGCCGCAGCGGCGAGGGCCACGACGATCTGATCGAGGATCTGGGCGTCGGTGCGAGTCTGCGGCACGTCATCGGACGTCAGCCCAAACTCGGTATGCCCGCTGTCCCAGTCGCTGATGTCCACTGCCTTGACCGGGATTCCGAGCACAGCGGCTGCCAGCGCATGCGAAGCCTCGTGGCAGGACCTGACCTTCTGATCAAGACTCCAGGCCACCAAGTGCTTGCGTGCCGCTATCGACGCGGTGACCTTGACCCCCGGTCCACCGTCAAGCTGCAGTCGCTCGGGCTCAAAGGGCGTTGGCAGTCGGTCGTTCACTGGCTCGTCCTCGCGTCGTGCCCGAGCGCGAAGACCAGCGCGGCCTGCAACTCGTTGCCGGACAGGACGTGGTCGGGTGCGGCGAGAAGCTGAGTGGCAAGGGCCTCGATGGCGACGCGATGCGGCGCGAGGAGCCGGTCGACCTCGCCACGGATCGCCTGACCCTCTCGCAGGACGGCGTCGTGCAGCTCGGACCGCATCCGCTCCGAACCGCGGTCGGACTCCTGACCGCGCTCGAGCACATCGGTGTCGACCGACCTCCCGACCGCGATGACATTCAGCAACAGCCGGGTCGCTTTCGCGCGGTCCCCATCAGAGCCCGCGCTGGCCCCGGCCATCCCGGCGACCAGGACCTCGCCGGCTTCACCGGCCAGCGACATTCCGACCAGGTCACGCAGGCGCCCAGCGGTAAGAACCCGTTCCTCGAAGCCGTCCGCGAGGCGAGTCCTGCCGCCGTCCTCCGTCAGCCGGACCGACTGCACCTGGCCCGGCCACACGAGCTGGCCGTAGATGGCGTGCGCGGCCTCGTGCCTGGACCAGATGGCCAGGTCGTCGGCGGTCGGCGTGCGCAGGTCGCGAACCTCATACTCCTCGTCGATCACCTGCCGGATCAGATCCATGTGCAGTCCTTCGCCGAGCGCACTGCCCAGTGACCGTGAGCAGGCCTCGGAGACGGCCGTGACAATCGCCGCACCGGTCCAGCCCGAGGTCCGCTCGACGACGATGTCGAGGTCGATCGGACCGACCGTCGGTACGTCGCGGACCGCCCGCTCAAGCAGGACGCGACGTTCGTCGGTGCTCGGGTGCCCAAGGACGAGGTGCGGCGCCAAACGGCCCGGGCGGATCGCCGCCTCGTCGAGGTGCTCGATCAGCGCGGTGGTGAGCGCCAGGGTGATCGGCCCCTGCTGAGGCCGGCTGACACCGTCGATGGCAGCCAGCAGAGCGCGCAGCGCATCATCGGCTAGGTCGCGCAGCCATGACTTGCCGATCAGGCCCTCGGCCTCGTCGAGGATCATGAGGCTGGGCTCCATCTTTGCCAGCTGGGCATACAGGCGGTGGATCAGTTCCGCGCTCAGCTCGGCCACCGGCGGCACGGTGACCATGCGCCGCGTCGCCGTTGCGAGGGCGCGAGCCAGGAGGCTCTTGCCGACACCGGCCGGACCGGAGACGACCAGCCCGGCGCCGAGGCGGATGTGCAGGCGTGCCAGCTGCTCCGGGCTTCGACGCAGCTTCTCGAGCAGCTCCCGGCAGCGCTGAACCTGGCGCTGGTGGCCGACGATCTCGTCCCAGCTCGTCGGCGGTCCCGCATAGCGCCACGACTCGATCAGGGCGACGATCTCGGCATCGTCTCCCGGAGGGATCGGGCTTGACTTTGGCTTCTGCCCGTCAGTCGCCATGCGTGTCGCCATCAATCGCGGCACCGGCACCAAAGGGTGCAAGGGTGGCGTCGACCGCCGGGCCGAGCTTGGGGTGGAGGCCGATGCCGCTCCACGACCCGCAGCGCGCCGCGACCCACCAGAGGTCGCCGGTCCTGCGCGCCACGACCCGCAGCACCCCCTCGTCGGTCGGGATGTCGGCGCGCATCTCGATGTCGGTCGCGGTTGGTTCTGTGGTCACCATCGCGGGCAGCAGACCCTGCAGCGCCCGCCACCGCAAGGTGCGTCGTGCCCGTCGTGCCCGTCGTGCCGGACAGGCAGTCCGCGATATAAGTCGTTCAGCGGCAACTCGGTTGACGCGCTGTGCGAAAGCGGCGATCTCTCGGCATGACGCCAAAGAAGTGGCTGTCGCCCGGAGAGGCGGCGCAGGTACTCGGCTACGGCCTGTCGCCGCGGTTCGTGAGACGCCAGATTGAGCTTGGCCGCTTGAGGGCCGTCGCCTTTGACGCGGGAGGTCGCCGCACCCTGAGAATCGATCGCGCTGACTTGGAGGCGTTCCGCATTGAGTACATCCGTGACGGTGGTGAGATCCCGCGGCGCTGGCAGGCGTAGGGGAGCGCGCGTTCGCGCGCGGATGGGGTCACGTAGGGGCGATAGACTTCCCCACGTGGAAGACTGGCCCGCACGCATCATCGCTGCGATCAGCGCCGTGATCAGCGTCATCAGCATCGCTGTGACGTATGCCCTGTGGTTCCGTTCCGGACCGCGGCTCAAGGTCGAAGCGTTCGTGCAGGCCGCGACGGGGATGGTTCACATTGAGGTGTCTAGCACCGGTCGACTTGCCGCGACCGTAAGAGCGGTGGAACTGCGTGACGAAACAACGCTCCGGCCCTCGACCGGCTCGATTCGGCCCTTGAGCCGATGGTCTGTGGGCGCCTCGGTAAATAGGACGCTACCGGCTGATCTCGCGCCTAGCAGCTACCTCGAAGGTGACGTGCCAGTTCAGGTGGTGCTGGATCTCGCCATGCGCACTTCCGAAGTGAATGTTCGCGCGTGGGCTCAGCGCGGGGACGGGCAGTGGTTCCAGTCGAAAACTACAGTGCGAGTTCGGTAGGGGTGGTCGCAACTCGTCCGCTGTCCGACCCGATAACGACGGCAACTTCTGACGACGGGCGCCTCGTGATCCGGAGTCGCAAGAGCATCCTGGCCGCAGGTCAGCAGGTCGCGGTCTATCGCTTGGGCGGCTTGCCTGACTTCGGCTTGCCCGACGGCTTCCCCGGTGACTTGCCGGGCGGCTTGCCCGACGGCTTGTCCAGCTTCTTCGACGGCCCTTGATCGCGCTCAACACGGTACTGACCGCCGGACTTCGTCGACCCCGGCGTGTAGCGGGTCTCTGGCTTGTTCGGCGCGGGACGCTTGGGAGTCGGATCGCTCTTCTTGCTCATGCGCGATCGGGTCGCGGATCACGCGGCGGCGGCAACGGCGGACCCTTCGTTTCGGGCTTGTTCGGTGGCGGCAGCCGCGGCACAGGTGGTGGGGGCGGAGTGCGCGGGTCGCGAAACTCGATCATCGAGTGCTCCGCAACGCTTCGATCTGTTCGCTGATCCACGCGATCACAGCGCCCACTATGCCGAGTTCGGCGAGCCATGCCAACACGTGAGCGAGAAGCAGCACCAGTGCAATCGTGTATGCCCAATACATGCGGTCGATCAGCCGCTGATTCGCGTCGTAGTTGTTCTCGAAGTGGAGTGCCAGGTCGCGGCGTAGCTCGTCGATCGTGAAGTTAGCTTCGTCGATGTACTCACCGATGATCTGTCGCGGGCTGAACTTGAATAGCCACATGGCCCGACGCGGCCAGTAGATGTAGCCCACCGGCATCAGGAACACGACGAAGAGGACGATCGCGACGATGCCGCCCCCGCCGATCGGCTGGTCTCCGTCTCGGAGTGCCGCTCCGCCTAGGAATGCCGTGATTAGCGTGGCGGCCGACAGCAGAACGCTTGCGCGCGTCTGTAGCTCCACTAGTCCGCGCTCCTGCCCTGTGATCAGGCGCTTCGCTTCTTCGAATGCGAGCGCGAATCTCAGGTCTTCGGCTGGCTCTTCGACGCGGGGGCGAAACGGCCAGATCGTGACACCTACTCCCAAGGCACGCGCTCATGCGGCACGCGAGTATCGAGTCCGGCGGCGCGTAGGTGGCTAGCAACTTCGCGCGTGGGATTCGGCAAGAGCGTGAAGTCGTTCGACTCGTCGGCCATGCCCGACACGATAGCGGCTGCCACCACGCTGCGTGTGCTACGCCCGGGACACAGCGCTGGGCGTTCGCTGACTTCGGATCAGCAGGTCGGGGGTTCGAATCCCTCCGGGCGCGCCACCCCCTCGTTTCACGCTCAAATCGACCTGTGACTGCCTCCATACGGGGCAGTTGTTCGAGCACGTGACCGGCTGATTCTGGCCGTGAACGCCGTGAATCGTCCGTGAACACTGCCCCTGAGAGATGGGGCAAATCGATGGATTCATCTGGCACCACTATTCGCTTGAGAGACGCCCGCGAGGCGTGGCTGGAGGACGCTCGCTTCAGGCGACTCAGCCCTGCCACCCTGCGCGAGTACGACCGCGTCAGCGCGGCGGTCGTCAAGTTCGTGACCGTCGAGGTAGGGGAGAATCCGCTGCTCATCGAGCTGACGCCGCGGCTCGTGCGGCGTTGGCTGATGGAACGGCCGACCCAGCTGCGACCGGCTTCGGTGGCGGCATACGTGCGTCCGCTGCCGGCTGCCCGCATGGGAATAAGCCGTCGCCGGCCGCAAGACGCTCCGGTATCAGTGGCGCGATGTTGAAGAGTTCCGACGCCGGTACACACGCAGGCGATAGCCGGGTTGCCACTCAGTCCGGCACCCAGGCGTCGAGAAGCCTGCGGCGGCTCAGCCATCACCTAGAGGCAGTCATTGGACCCGCGCCCGCGGTTCGACTCATGGCCTGCCCAATGGAACGGCACGGTTGCCAGCGCGCCCGAAACCGCCTCCACGTGCCCCTCACGCGATCTGCGGAAGGTAGACCTCGTTCCAATAGGCGGCGCACTCGGCGCAGTCGAAGGCGCTCGTGTCGGCTCGAACGATCTTTCGCTCGGGTGCTAGCGTCCCGCAGACCGGCTCAGGCAACCCCGCCATCGGGTTGATGAGGACGAAGTGACGCTGCGCGGGGATGCCGAACCAGTGCCAGCCGAGCCGCGGATCAGGTTGGGGACGCGTCAAGCGCAAGCTGGGCCACCTCACGTCACCACACTGCCCGCGTGCAATGAGGGGTGCAATGGGAGGGAAGTCCCTACGCCGGGCGCGGAGCAATCACGTAGGCGTTAGCCGGTCAAGCGCCCTCGGCTGACGACCGGCAACTCGGTCCAACTCGTGTCGGCGCCGGATGGACCCGCCGGGCGCGTCGCGTCGCCCGCAACCGCCAGCCACATCGGATCACCCGCGTCCCGAAGACGCCCAGCTTGCGCTCGATGTCGGAGGGCTAGTTCCCGCCAGTCAGCCTGGCGTGGCCAGCATCGATCTTCCCCCAGCGCTTGCGCCACCAAGCTTCGTCGTCGGGACGTGGAGGCTTGTTCCGCGCCAACCATGCCTCGCGCAGTTCGGCGAGGTCATGCTCGCCACCAACATCAGCCAGCAGCACCGCGGCG
>Ga0299913_10003608_pt1 | contig 12711 bp, 8 predicted proteins | sample RVTome_9_FD_201360 | JGI IMG/M metagenome (GOLD analysis project Ga0299913, IMG submission 201360) | Soil microbial communities from uranium-contaminated site in the Upper Colorado River Basin, Wyoming, United States - RVT155D38 (version 2) ... | reverse complement strand
CCGGTACCTGTCACCGCCGTTGTTCCCGGTCAGGGTGAGGGATTTGCCCGGCGTCACCTTTCACGACGTGCCCCCGGGGATCTTCGAGCTCGACTCGATCAAGGTCACCGCCGACCTGATCTGCCATCCCGGTCCCACCCTCGGCTTTCGCCTCGAGGATTCCGGTTCCGCGGTCGCCTATCTCCCCGACCATGAGCCGGCATTGTGCTCGTCGGCCTTCCCCGGCCCGCCCGAGTGGACCTCTGGATACGACCTGGCACAGGGAGCCGACCTGTTGATCCACGACTCCCAGTACACCGACGAGGAGTACGTGGAGCGGGTGGGGTGGGGGCACAGCTCCTACGGCCACTTGCTCGACTTCGCCCGCCTCACCGAGGTCCGTACCCTGGCCACCTTCCACCACGACCCGTCCCACGACGACGACACCTTGAATGGGATGCACGACTGGCTCGAGGCCCGTGCCGAGGGGCTGCGGATCGTCCGGGGCATCCACGGTGTCGTCATCGATGTCTGAGACGTCCTCAACGGGTCAGGAAGCCACGCACGGTTTCGATGGTGTCGGCCTCCTCGGGAACCTTGTCCTCGCGGTATCGCTTGACTCGGGCGAAACGAAGGGCGACGCCTCCGGGATATCGCGTGCTCCGCTGCACACCGTCGAAACCGATCTCGTAGACGACTCTCGGCTCGAGATACACGATGTGACCACTCCTGTGGGACTCGATCTCGAGGAAATGCTCGGTCTGCCAGGCCAGCATCTCGTCGGTGAGGCCCTTGAAGGTCTTTCCCAACATCACGTAACCACCCGCCTCGTCCCGAGCCCCGAGGTGGAGGTTGGACAGCCAGCCTTCCCTTCGCCCCGACCCCCATTCGGCGGCGAGCACCACCAGGTCGAGCGTGTGGGTCGGCTTGACCTTGAGCCATCCCGATCCGCGGCGGCCGGCCTCGTAAGGCTGATCGAGGTCCTTGACCACCACACCCTCGTAGCCGGCGGCGACGGCGTCCTCGAAGAACCGGTCGGCCTCGTCGGGATCCCCGGTCACGATCGACCCGACCAGGGAATGGGGAGGCAAAACGCCGGCTATGGCCCGACGCCGATCGGCGAGGGGCAGATCGATGAGGTCGGCTCCGTCCAGATGGAGACAGTCGAAGAAGACGGCTGTGAGCGGAGCCGCCCCTTCCGATCCCTCTGACCCGAAACGACTCATCGAATCCTGGAACTGCTGCGGCCCGGAGGGTCCGAAGAGCAAGGCCTCACCGTCGAGGATCAATGAGGTGGCCGGAAATGCAAGCACCGCCGTCACCACTTCGGGGACGCTTTCTGTGATGTCACGCAGGTTCCGGGTATAGACCGCGACCCGGTCTCCCTCGCGATGCACCTGGATCCGAGCGCCATCCAACTTCCACTCCACCGCCGCCCGGCCCAGAGTCCCCACCGCCTCGCCGGCGCTCACCGCGGTCTTGGCCAACATTGGTTGCACGGCCGTGAAAACGCTGAGGCGGGACACGCCCAGGGCGTCGGGCCCGTCGGCAAGGGCTCGGGCGGCCACTGCCACCAGATCGCCCTCGAGCATCGCCGCCCGCCTCACGCTCTCGGCGGGCACATCTAGGGCGGCGGCTACCGCATCGGCCATGATCCCTTCCAGCGCACCCTGGCGAAGATTGCGCAGGATGAGGCCGCGGAGAAAGTCCTGTTCGGCACCGGTGGCCCTGGCCAGCAGGTCGGTGAGCAGGCCGTCACGACGATTCTTGGAGCCCGGGCCGGAAGTGGCGGCGAGGGCTTCGAGGACGGAGTCCACTTCGAGGACCTCGAGCTCGGACCGTTCGGCCGGAGGGACGCCGACCCCGTACACGGTGGCCCACCCCACCCCGAGCCTCTTCTGCCGGGGCTTGCCGGTCAGATAGGAGACGGCCACCGGCGCCTCAGCCGGCTCCAGCCGGCGGAGCGTGCCGGCCAGCGCCTCGATCTTGCTCGACCTCGACCGGGTCGCGGAGACAGCCCGGGAGACGTCGACGATGTGGGTGAGAAGCACGACGTCGAGAGTAAGTGCCCGCGTTCAGGATCGAAAGCGGTCGAAGGGCTCGAGCTCGATGCCCGCTTCATCCAGCGATCGCTGCACCGACTCCGCCACCGAGGCCAGATCGACAGGTTCGGCACCTGCCCAAGGCTCCGCGTCGAGCCGATCCCCGATGTCGGGAAGACGGACCTGGTCCGGGGCCACCGAGCCCAACTCCGCCCAGTCCAATGGGACCGCCACCGGGGCCCCGGTCTTCGGGCGCAACGACCACGGGACCACAGAAGTCGAGCGAGGGGTGTTACGCATCCAATCGACGAACACCCGGTCGCCACGGTCGGCTTTGCGGAATGCGAGGGTCATGAGATCGTCGTGGGCGGCTGCAGCCAGTGCGGCGGTGCCCCGGGCGATCAGGCCGACCGACTCGATGTCGAGCGAAGGCTGGAGGGGTGCCCGTAGGTGATAACCCTTCGACCCCGATGTCATGAGCAGGGTGGGGATCCCGTATTGGTCGAGGATCGAGCGCATCTCCACGGCCGCGGCGCGGACCAGGTCGACCCGGTCTGATGGTGGGTCGAGATCCCATATCGCCCAATCGGGATGGGTCTCGTCGTCGACCGGGACGGGTGGAACGTGAAAAGTGATCACTCCGAGGTTGGCGAAAAATGCTATCCCGTCTGCCGAATCGACCACGGGGTAGACCGTGGTGCCCCCGTCCTCCTTGGCCACCTCGTAGCGCCCGATCAACTCCTCCGGGGCGTGATCGGGGACGTTCTTCTGCATGAAGCCCTGGCCCCCGATGCCGCGGGGGAACCTCTCCACGCTCAGTGCCCGCCGTTCGATGAAGGGGAGCATCCGGTCGGCTACCCGCTCGTAGTGGGCCACGACCTCGCCTTTGGTGATCCCATCGTCGGGAAACACGACTCGATCGGCGTTGCTGACCTCCACCAGGTCAAGCCTCTTCGGGCATGACGATCCAGAGCACCATGTAGACGAGGACCTGGGTGCCGGGGAGGATCAGAGAGAGAATGAATAGAAGCCGCATCGTCCCGCGACTCATCCCGAAACGGTCGGCGAGCCCGGCGGCGACGCCGGCGATCATCCGGCCCTCCTTGGGCCTGACCAGACGGGGGACAGGCTGATTCGTCATGGTCCGAACCATAGGTCCGCTGGGTGGGAAAACGATCCGAGAGGCGACCCTCGTCTCAGCGCCAATCGACCTGATGCACCTGCACCGGGTCCTTGATGCCTTTCAACTCGACAATCCGGCCCTCGGACAACGGGTAGCGGAGCGTGTCTCCGGCCGCCACCGCGTCCTGGGAGATGACGATCTCTTCGGGGCCGGCCACTGCCGCCACCCTCGCCGCCAGATGCACCCCCTGGCCCCGATAATCGCCGCCGTCGACGCTTGCCTCGGCAATGTGCAGCCCGATACGGACCGACGGTGCGAACCCGTGATTCTTTCGGTGCTCGGCGAGGCGGCGTTGGATCGCCACCGCCGCCTCGACGCCGTCGGCGACACTCTCGAAGCTGACGAAGAAGCCGTCTCCGGTGTGATTCACCTCGACCCCGCGATGGGAGGCGAACACCGCCCGCAACGCCCGGTCATGCCAGGCGAGCAGCGACTCCCAAGCATTGTCCCCTATGAGGCCGATCAGGTCGGTGGAGGTCACGATGTCGGTGAACATGAAGGTCTTGGTGACCCGTTCCCGAACCGTCGAAGCAGGTTCCAGGTCGTGGAGCAGCTCGTCGACCCGGCGCAGGTCGGGGACAGCGCCGAGCCTGTCGAAGATGGTACGCGCGGCCCCCAATTCCATCCGGGCGAGGGAGGGCTCACCGCCGGCAAGGTGGGCCTGGCCGATGAGCATGCGCGCCCGGGCGGTCTCGTACGGAAACTCCAGGTCGCGCCAAAGACGCCACGCCCGGTCGAGCTCGCGCACGGCTTCTGCGATGTCGCCCTGATGTAGGGCTATCTCCCCTTGTGCCGTCGAAGCCATGGCGGCAAACGCGGGTCGATCGAAGTCACCGGCGATGGCCTTCATCTCCCTCGCCGCATCCTGGGCCGTCACCACGTCGTCCTGTGCCAGTGCAATCTGGACCTGCGCCGGCAGCAAGCGGACCCGGTTGAGCAAGTCCCTTTGCGGTCCGGTGTTCCCCGCTCCTTCGGTCAGAAGTCTTTTCAGCGAACGTGCCGCCTCCTCGACCTCACCCCTGGCGAGTTGGAGCAGCGCCATCCCGGGCTGGGGCTCGACGCCGACCTCGTATGCCCTGGCAAATGCGGCCGCGGCACCGGAGAGATCCCCCATGAGGAGGCGGATCTCGCCGACTTCGTAATGGGCCAGACCCACCCCGTCGAAGATGCGATACCTCTCCAGTTCCTCACAGGCGCCTCGTGCCTCCTCCTCGGCTTCGCTCCAAGCACCCTTGAGACGTTTCAACTCGGCCCGGTGAACCCGGCACACCCCGGGGTAGCCGCCCACGGAATGCTGGGCCATCCATCGATCGGCTTCCTCGGTCCACTCCCCGGCCCTACCGAAGTCGGCCAGGCTTCGGCAGGCGGAGATGGTCAGGCAATACACGTTGCTGGCCGTGCGCAAGCTCAGGTTCCCGGACAGGGCGGAGGCGGACGCCTCATCGATGAGGGCAAGACCCTCCTGCCACTTGCCTCCCGAGAGCAGGGCCACGCCTTTGAAGGCGAGCGTCTCGTTCTCGACGTCGCGATTGTTGGTCCTTCGTGCGATGGCCAGTGTCTCGTCGGCAAGGCCGATCGCCGCCTCGATGTCATCACGATGCAAGAGCGCCTCGGCCAGGTCGAACATCTTCATGTAGGCATGGACCGGGGACTCGGGGAGGCCTTCGAGCAATCGCGCCGCCTTTGCCCTCCACCCGGAGGCGATGGAGAAGGCGAGACGACGCATGGCGAAATAGGAGAGGAGGGCGGCCACGTTGGCCGCCTCGGTGACATGGCCCGATTCGACGTACCCGGTGTAGGCGCGCTCCAAAGCCTGGATCGACTCGTCGGGGTGACCGGCCCACCAGGCCGCATCGGCCAACAGCTCGAGGTCTTGTGGGGACAGGCTGGCACCCTTGTCCAACTCGGCCAGCGTCTCCCACGCCTCCTTCCAGGCCCGACGCGAAATCGCGTCACGTCCAGATTCGAGTGTCTGCACCACGATTCCACCTCTCCGCAAGCGGCCCAAGCCTACCTGGGCGGGGATCCCGCGGCAGCCGTTGCCCGCACTCTCACAGCTGCTTCCGGGCCTCGGTCTCCTCGTCGACGATCTTTCCGGTGGGCTCGAAGCCGTGGCGGAGATAGAAAGGCCGGGGAGAGCCCCTTCCCTCCTCCCAGCTGGTGAGGAGCGTGCCGTCGCCCATTCCTCGGCACTCCTCGGCGACCATCTCGAGCACCCTTCCCCCGATCCCGCGTCGCTGGTGGAGACGGTCGATGAGGAGACGCCAGAGGTAAGGCTCGGGATGATGCTCGGTGCGGAGGGCCAGCATGACGAACCCGACGATCTGCCCATCGGCGACAACGGCCCGCATCCAGGGAACGACCGGAGCACCGTCGACCACCTCGGGGAACAGGGCGTCGGCAAACGACCAGCGCATCGGGGCGACGAAGGCCTCCTGGGTCTTGTGGGTGGACAGCTTGGAGACGTTCCTCTCGTTCTCCGAGGTGACTTCGGTCAGACCGACCGTCTCGGGCGGGTGCCGGGGGCGATCTCGCCAGGTCTCCCAATCGGGGCGGATCATCCCGTAGATCCAGTCGTCGGAGACCTCGTCTCCCAGCCAGAAAGACGACCTGGTGTGTCCTTCGAAGAGGAGCCCGCACCGCTCCAGCACCATGGCCGATGCCACGTTGTCGGGGTGGAGCATGCCGAAGACCCGGGTCACCCCCAGTCCGTCGAGGAGGTATTCGATCAGTGCTTCGAGCGACTCGGTGGCATAACCCTTGCCCCAGTGCTCCCTGGCCAGTGTGTAACCCACTTCGGCGCTCCGCCCCTGCCAGGTGAGATGAAGGGCGAGATCGCCGAGGACCTCGCCGGTCTCGCCGTCGGCAACAACCGCCATCCACCACTCGTCGTTGGTGGGGCCTTCCATGGCCACCAGCTCCGAGACCAGCTTCTCCGCCCTCTCCAACGGATAGGGAAGCTCCCAGTTCTGGAGCCGGGCCACCTCCGGATCGTTTCGCCGCGCCGCCAGACCGGCTGCGTCGTCGGCGACGAAGGGCCGGATGAGAAGACGGTCGGTGCGGATCGGGATGAACACCCGGCGGATTCAACCAGGGGCCAACCCAAGAGAAGGAACGATTTTCGTTCCGGGCTGTCCCCTCCCCGGTACTGTCCGACCGACTAGGAGGTCATATGCGCGTGCAAACCGGTCAGCTGGTAGCGCTCGGATACGGGGCCTACGTCCGCTCCGACGAGGTCACCGCGGTGGAGCCGATCACCGAAGGTCGCGGGCCAGGGCGCAGATCCCTGGTCTGGGTGCGGGGCGTGAGCGATCCGATGGTTGCGTCAAGGGCCCACGGATCCATCGTCGACGACCTGGTCACACCGGCCGACGAGGCGGCGCGGATGAAGGCGCAGCGTTCGGTGCTGAACAAGATGATCTCGGTCCTTGACAAGGTCTCTCCGGGGATCCGGCGCCTCCTCGCCGAGGAGTCCGGCACCGACATCGACGATCTCCTGGCCGAGGCCGGCCGGGTCCTCGGCTGACGCCTGACCTCGGAGCTCAACCCGCCGCGACCAGACGGATGACGGGGATGACGCGCGGCGTCTTGGTCTGATAATCGGCGAATTGGGGCGCCTGGCTCACCACCACCGTCTCCCAGATGCGGTCGCGATCCTCACCTACCACGGGCTCTGCGGTCGCCTCGTACAGATCGGCGTCACGCCGCACCCATACCTTGGGGTCGCCGAGGAGGTTGAGGTACCAGTCGGGATGTTCCGGCGCCCCGCCGAAGGACGCCGCCACCACCAGGTCATCACCGACCTCGAAGAAGCGGAGTGGGGTGCGTCTGATCTGACCCGACGTTCGCCCGGTGGTGTAGAGGAGGATCAAGTGGCCGGCGGCCGGGTGATCGACCGCAGCACCATTGCTCTCCAGATACTGGCGGACATGCTCTGCGGCGAAGGGCCGAGACGGGTCGACGGCACGATCCTCGATGGTCATTCAATCTCTCCGCTCTCGATCCGGAGCGGGCACGCTACCAGCGCGGTCGGGCCGATGGTCGGGGCGCCCCGAGATGTCGCCTACTCGGCGAGCAGGTCGAGCAGCTGATCGCCATAGGCCTCGAGCTTGGCCGGTCCGATCCCCGGAATCTCGAGCAAGGCAGTTTCGGTCGTCGGTCGCAGAGCGGCGATGGCCTCCAGGGTACGGTCGTTGAACACCACGTAGGCAGGCACGCCTTGGGCCTTGGCCTGTCCCAGCCGCCACATCTTCAACCGCTCGACGAGCCCGGCATCGACCGCCCCGCCTCCCGGGGTCAGTCGACCGGAGACCCCGGCCTTGGTCATCTTCTCCCCCCAAGGCAGGGCCATCACCGCTCCAGTCTCGGCCAGCTTGACCAGGGCGCCGGTGGTGAGGATCTCGTCGACCGTTCCCTGGTAGCCGCCGGTGATCGTGATTTCGTCCCCGACCGTCACGAACACGGCGTCGGCCGGGACCCGGCTCGGTGTCAGATCGCTTCGCGCCTTCGACGGCTCGGGCTCAACAGGAGCGGTTCCCTCCATCTCGGCGAGAAAGCGCGAGGGCCGGGCTTCGTCTGCGAGGACCGTCACCGACACCCGGCCCCGGGTGAGGGCAACATGGAAGACCCGACGCTCCTCTTCGATGTCGTCTGACAGCTCGTGGGGCATCGAGCCGCTGTCGGCCCCGAACACCAGCACGTGGTCCCACTCCAGCCCTTTGACCCGATGCACCGTGGACAGGGTGACGCCGGCAGGGGTCGCCGGGATGGACAGTCGCCGGCGCAGCCAACCCTCGAATTCGACCGGGCCCGGGCCCAGCGCCGCGACCCGGCGCAATGCGGTGAGGTCGTCACCCTGCGCGGCCCGGTCGGCCCGGGTCCGTCCCGCATCGAGGGCCGCCGCCGCCCGGTCGAGCCCGATGTGGGTAGTGAGCACGTCGAGCAGACGCGGTGTTGACGAGGTTCCCTCCGAGGCGTAGACGATGTCGTCGCACAGCTCCGCCCATCGGTCGGCGCGTCGGCCGTCGAGGGCTTCGCCCACCTCGGCCAACTGGTGCAGTGAGAACGGCCCGCGACGTCGCCCGATCAGCTCTCCGAACAGCCGGGTGATCCCCCGTCCTGGCCGTCTGATGATCTCGAACAGGTCGTTGCGGCTCATCTGCTCGGGATCGACGGCGATCCGGATCCAGGCCAGCGCGGCGCGGAGCAAGGTTCGATCGAGGATGCTCGCCGTCAACGGGCTGTGGAACGGAACCCGACGCATGGAGAGGGCGACGTGGACCGGGAGCAGGCTGGAATTGACCCGGGAGAGAACCGCCACGGCCGACGGTTCCACCCCCGATTCCATGAGCGATGCGATGCGGTCGGCCCCGACCTGGCCCAGCTGGTCGCCCGGTGCGGTGACCACCTCCAGGCCATCGACCCCTGAATCGGACCGGATCGTCTTCTCCACCCGGCGCCGGTTGTAGCCGAGAAGGGTGCTCGCCACCTCGACCACGTCTGCAGGGCAGCGGTAGTTGACCTCGAGCGCATGAACTGCGGCGCCCGGGAACAGCTCTTCGAAGTCGATGAGATACCCGGGGTCGGCTCCGGCGTAGCCGTAGATCACCTGGTCGTCGTCCCCCACCCCGAACACGTTCAACCCTGGCCCTGCGACCAGTCGGATGAGAAGCAGATAGGCAGGGGTCAGGTCCTGGAACTCGTCGACGAGGAGGTGCCGGCACTGCGCCTGCCATTGAGCGCGGAGACCGGGGAGCCGGCAGAGGGCTTCGATCGCCCCGTAGATCTGCTCGGCATGATCGGCCTCGCTGCTGCGCTCCAAACCCTCGCGGTAGCGGCGGAATGTCTCGGCGAACCCGGGCACGTCGTCACGATCGACCTCGACCAGATCGGGATCACGGAGCCCGATCCGAACCTCGTCCAGGGCATCCAGGTAGGGGCCGATCACATCGGTGTTGGCCCGGGGCGGCGCGGTGGCGATGGGCTCCAGACGTCGTCGCTGTTCCCTCTCGTCGATGAGACGCAGACCGGGTTTGGCCATGCGCAGGATCTCCCAGCCCAGGGAGTGGATGGTGCGAACGTTGAGCCGCCTCCCCGCGGGGAGTCGCTCCAGCATCTCCTCTGCCGCCCTCCGGTTGTAGGCGAGCGCGGTCAGCACCTCAGGCTCGATCCCCCGGTCTTCGATGAGATGACGGACCCGGGCGGTCAGGACCCGGGTCTTCCCCGAGCCGGCCGGTGCGATGATCCGGGCCGGGCCGACCAGATGGGACACCGCCTCCAACTGGTCCGGGGCCAGCTCGAGCGATGGTGCCTTGATGCCCGGGACGGGGGTGTCCCGACCCAGGTCGACAGTCTCATGATGGATCACGACCTCGCCGAGGTCGAAGGGCTGGCGGGGACCGCCGTCGACCCATACCGGTGTGCCGTCGGCGCGCGTCACATCGGCCGGCCCGCCCAGGGTGAGGTCGAGACGCCTCGCCGCTTTGTGACCCCACCACCACACCGGTGATTCGGAGCGGGCGTCATATGAGTTGTGCCATACCGTCTTGACCAATCGCTCCCTGGGGAAGGTGAAGCGGCCGCCCAGCTCATAGGGCGGAGCATCGCTGGTCTCGGGTGTGGCCAGGTCTTCGGGGGCGAGGTCGAGCTCGAAGACGGTCGGCGTCCTCTGCACGTAGCGCCGCTGCACATCGTCGACCGTCGCCGCCAGCCGATCCTCGTCGGCGAGGAGGGTCTGATCGATGCGGACCCGATCGGCATCGGCCCACGCCGGAGGAGGCGGAGCCCCTGGGCTCACCACCACAGACCGACCGAGTTGGGCTGGGCCCGGAGCCGTCACACCCCGACCTTAAGGGCGGACGGAGACGGAAACGACGCCCCTCGGGTTGTGCTGGCAGGGCGGAGGGTCTCGCCCGTGTCCTGACCGGCCCGTATATTGCCGCTCGATGCATACCTTCCTCTTCACCGACATCGAGGGGAGTACGCGTCTCTGGGAGGAGCACACCGACGACATGGCCACGGCGCTGGCACGCCACGATGCCATCCTCAGCGAAGCTGTCGACCGGGCCGGGGGCAAGGTGGTGAAGACGACCGGCGACGGCCTACTCGCCGTGTTCGACTCGGTGACCGACACCTTGGCCGCGACCATCGACGCCCAGCGGAGCCTGCTCGCCGAGGCGTGGGGCTCCACCGGCCCGCTCCGGGTGCGGATGGGTGTGCACGCCGGTGACACCGAGAGCCGCGGCGGCGACTACTTCGGGCCGGCGATGAACCGGGCCGCCCGCATCATGGCCGCCGGGCACGGTGGTCAGGTGCTGCTATCCGCCGCCGCCGCCGGTCTCTCCGACGGTCGGCTTCCCTCCGGTGCCCAGTTGAGGGATCTGGGCACGCACCGTCTCAAGGACCTGACCCTGCCCGAGCATCTCTACCAGCTGGTCCACCAGGACATAGGGGCCGAGTTTCCCGCACCAGTGACTCTCGATGCCAGACCCAACAACCTCCCCCTGCAGACCACCGAGTTCCTCGGCCGCGCCAACGAGCTGGCTGCCATCCAGGTCATGCTGGAGTCGCCGAGCACGAGGCTGTTGACCATCTCCGGCCCGGGTGGCGCAGGCAAGACCCGTCTCGGGCTGCAGGTCGCCGCCGAGCAGGCGGACCGGTTCCGCGACGGCGTCTTCTTCGTCGACCTCTCGGCCGAGAGGGACCCGGATGCCGCCTACGAGACCATCGTCCGCACCCTCGACCTCCCCGTGTCGGGAGGCGACCCGCTCCAGATCCTGAAGACCAGGCTGCGCGATCAGCAGATGTTGCTCGTCCTCGACAACTTCGAGCAGGTAACCGCGGCAGCGGTCGGGCTCTCCGAGCTGCTCCAACACGCTCCCGGGCTGAAGATCGTCGTCACCAGTCGGGAGACGCTCCGGGTCCGCGCCGAGCATGTGTTCCCCGTTCCGCCGCTCTCTCTTCCCCACCCCAAGGACTCCACCGCGTCCATCGCCGAGGCGGAGGCGGTACAACTGTTCGCCGAGCGGGCTCGGGCGGTTCGACCCGGGTTTGCGGTCGTCGACGAGAACGCAAGGGTTATCGCCGAGATCTGCCTTCGCCTCGACGGTCTCCCCCTCGCCATCGAGCTGGCCGCGGCCCGTCTCAACGTGTTCACGCCTTCGGACCTCCTCGATCGGCTTCGGGATCGACTCGACATCCTGGGTGCCGGTGGCCGGGACCTGCCCGACCGGCAGCGAACCTTGTGGGGTGCGATCGGTTGGAGCTACGAGCTGCTCGACGAGAACGAGCGCGACTTGTTCGAGCTGATGTCGGTGTTCTCATCGACCGATCTCCCCGCCTTGGAATCGGTGGCCGGCTCGGCACTTGGCGTCGGGATCGTCCTCGACTCTCTCGCCTCACTGGTCGACAAGAGCCTGATACGAAGCGAGGACGCCGGCACCTCGCAACGGTTCTCGATGCTGCTGATGATCAAGGAGTACGCCGAGACCAGGCTGGCCGACACCCCGGAACGGGACCAGGAGGTGCGGCGGGCTCACGCTCTCTACTTCTCGGGGTTCGCCCAGGGGTTACAGGACCGGCTCCGGGACGTGGGGCGCGAGTCGGCCCTCGACGAGCTCGCCTCCGAGATCGGCAACCTGAGGATTGCCTGGCGCTACTGGGTGACACAGGGAGATCTGGAGCAGCTCTTCCTGCTGATCGACGGTCTCTGGGCCCTGCACGAGGCCAAGGGGTGGTACCACGCCGCAATCGAGCTGGCCACCGACACCCTCTCGGTGTTGGCCACCGCCCCGCCGTCGCCGGAGCTGGCCGCGGAGGAGCTGATCCTTCGCACCAGCCTGGCCAGGGCCCTGATGGCCGTGCGCGGCTATGGCGTCGAGGTGGAGGAGGCGTTCCGCCGTGTCCTGGAGATGTCCGACGCGACCGGCACGGCGGCACAGCGCTTTCCGGTGCTCCGCGCCCTCGCCACCTACTACATGAGCATCACCGACTTCGACACCGCCGCCGAGATGGGGCGTCAGCTCCTCGAGTTGGGCGAGGCGGAGGGAGACCAGTCGATCGAGATCGAAGGTCACTACGTATTCGGCGCCGCCACGTCGTTCAGCGGCGATCTCGACACCGGGCTTCCCCATCTCGACCGTGCCATCGAGCTGCACGACCCCCGGATCCACGGCTCCTCCCGTTTCCGGCTCGGGCCGAACACCGGTGTGGTAGCCAGAGTCGCCTCCGGCTTTCTCATCTGGCAAAGCGGCTCCCTGGAAGTCGCGGTGGCGAGGATCACCGGCGCCCTGGAGATCGCCCGGGAGATCGAACACCCATACAGCCTCGCCTACGCCCTCTATCACAACGGCTTCCTTGCCCTCAATCGTGGCCGCTTCGAGGAGTGCCTCCACTTCGCGCACCAGCTGGCCGAGGTGGCAAGCGAGAACGACTACATCTTGTGGAGGACCCTGGCCACCGTCCTCGAAGGAGTTTCCCGAACGGCGCTCGGAGAGCCCGAGCAGGGCC
>Ga0299913_10003607_pt1 | contig 12711 bp, 10 predicted proteins | sample RVTome_9_FD_201360 | JGI IMG/M metagenome (GOLD analysis project Ga0299913, IMG submission 201360) | Soil microbial communities from uranium-contaminated site in the Upper Colorado River Basin, Wyoming, United States - RVT155D38 (version 2) ... | reverse complement strand
CCCCTCAGGAAGGCGTAGGAGGCGAGCCACCGGGCGGAGGGCGATCGCCGGTAGGCGTGCTCGGGAGCGGTCCGGCGGGAGGGCGCCCTGGGCTCCGGGGGCAGGAAGAGGAGGGTGGCCAGGAGCCCGATCCCGCAGGCGGCCGCGGCGACGGCGACCGTCGGTCGCCACCCGATCGTCAGGGCGCCGAGCGGCAGCAGGGCGCCTCCGAGGAAGAACCCGATCTGGACGCCCGACTGCTTCACGCCCATGATCACGCCCTGCCGCCCCCGGGGGATCTGGGAGGCTACGAGCTTGTTCGTGCTGGGATTGGCGCTGGCCCAGGCGATCCCGGAGACGACGGCCATCCCCAGGAGCCATCCGTAGGAGCGCGCCAGGGCGATGCCCAGGATCCCCGCCCCCGCCGCGGCGAACGCTCCCGCCAGGACCAGTCGCCCGCCAAGGGTGTCGCTGAGGCGGCCGGCGAGCGGCGAGCCGATCGCCCCGACCCCCGCGTAGATCGACAGGACCCAGCCCAGCTGGGTCCTGTCGATCCCCAGGTCCTGTATCAGGAACGAGGCGAGCACACTGACGATCGGGGCCGAGAAGATGGCCAGCACCATCCCGGCCGTCATCAGGGTGGTGAACGCGACCCGCCACCCCAGGCGCTGATCGCTGCGGGACCTCGGCCTCGCTGTCAGGAGCGTCCTCCGGCGGCTCGGCTGCGTGGGCCGGCCGGCTTGTCCTGGAGCCGTCCGACATCGGTTGAACGTCCGGTCATCGCGCCGGCAGCCGGCTCGCGGCGCGAAGGAGGGCCCGACGGGTCAGGACGGCGGCCAGATGCCTTCGATAGTCGGCCGAGGCGTCGGCGTCGGAGATGGGAGCAGTTCCCTCGGACGACGCCTCGGCCGCCTCGGGGATGACCGTGAGGCCGCCCTCCAGGATCATCCGCTCCGCGCTCCGTGCGCGGAGAGGCGCCGGTCCCATGTTGGCCAGCGAGATGGCCACGTCGCCCGATCTGCCGTTCGCCCCGCGGAGCACCACGGCGACCGCAACGAGCGTCCCCTGGGGCCGTACGGCGGCTCTTTCGTAGCTCCACGCATCCGGCGATCCCATGGCCGGAACACCGATCGCCGCGATGACCTCGTCCGGACCCAAGGTCGTCCGAAAGCGGTCGGCGAAAAGCCCCGATATCGGCACCGCGCGCTCCGATCCTGCCCCTCGCACGAGGACCTCCGCCCCGAGGGCGACGAGAACGGCCGCCAGGTCGGAGGCGGGATCGGCGTGTCCGAGGGCGCCCCCGATCGTCCCGCGGTGCCGTACCTGCGGGTCGCCGATGAGGCTCGCGGCGTACGGGAGGATGGGGCATCGCGCTCGAAGAACGGGGGACCGCGCGAGATCCGAATGCCTCGTGAGCGGTCCGATGTTGATCCGATCGGCCTCCTCTCGGATGAACGAGAGGTCTTCGACGCGCCCGATGTCGATGAGGATCGCGGGTCGGGCGATGCGAAGCCTCATGAGCGGGAGCAGGGACTGCCCTCCGGCCAGGAGTTTCGCGTCGCGTCCATGGAGCCGAAGTCGCTCGATAGCGTCGTCCAGCGAGGAGGCGGCCTGGTACTCGAAGGGCGCGGGGATCACGGAAGGGCCTCGGCCGGGCCCTCTGCGGCCTCCAGCACCGCCCGAACGATGCCTTCGTACCCGGTGCATCGGCAGAGGTTCCCGGTAAGCCCTCTCCGAACGTCCTCCTCGGTCGGATCCGGGTCCTCGGCGAGGAGACCTACCGCGGCCATCACCATGCCCGGAGTACAAAAACCGCACTGGAGTGCCTGGTGTCTGCGGAACGCCTCCTGAACGGGGTGAAGCTCCCCGGCCGGGCTAAGACCTTCGATCGTCAGAACCTCCCGCCCATCCGCTTGAACCGCGAGGACCGTGCAGGACTTGACCGACTCACCGTCCAGCAGGACCGTGCACGAGCCGCATGAGGAGGTGTCGCAGCCCACCTTCGTCCCCGGGAGGTCGAGCTGATCTCGGAGAAGGGAGGAGAGGAAGGTCCGAGGCTCAACGGTTGCCTCCCGCCGCACTCCGTTCACGGCGACGGCTACCCGAACGCTCTCGGTCATCGTCGATCCCCTCGACCGTGCTAGCTCAGCGGGCGACGGGCTCGAACGGCCTGCTCAACGCTGTTGCTTGATGTCTGATGAGCGACAGTATAATCCGCGGGTGACCCCACCGGAAACGGTCGGCTTCGGTGACGCCGTCCCTCGGGTTGAGGACGAGCGCTTCCTGCGGGGGTCGGGCCGGTATGTGGGCGATCTCGATCGGCGCTGGCTCCTCTGGATGGTCTTGGTCCGCTCGCCTCACGCACACGCCCGCATCCGCCGAGTCGACCTCGATGCCGCCAGGGGACATCCGGGCGTCGCGGGGGCATGGAGCGGGGCCGATCTGCTCCCCGATTGGGCCGCCCCGCTCCCCATGGTGTGGCCGGTCACGGACGACATCAGGATCCCGGACCACTGGCCCCTCACGGCCGACGCCGTTCGTCACGTCGGGGACGCGGTGGCCGTTGTGGTGGGGGAGTCGCTCGCGGCCGCGAAGGACGCCGCGGAACGGGTCCGCGTCGACTACGAAGTGCTGTCCGCCGTGCCCGGGATCGAGCAGGCTCTCGCGGAGGGAGCTCCCCTCGTCCACGAGTCGTTTGGGACGAACGTGTGCTTCGAGTCGATGTACGCGCGCGGAGACGTGGACCTGGCCTTCCGTGACGCCGATGTGATCGTTCGTCGCCGGTACCGGCAGCAGCGAGTGATCCCGAGTCCGATGGAGGGCCGAGCCGTCCTCGCGGAGCCCTCTCCAGGCCCCGAGAGCTTCATCGTGTGGACGTCGACCCAGCTGCCGCACGTCGTGCGGACGACGCTGGCCGAGTGCGTCGGCATGGCGGAGGGGTCTCTTCGGGTCATTGCCCCCGATGTGGGTGGCGCGTTCGGGGCCAAGCTCAACGTCTACGCGGAGGAGGCTCTCGCCCTGGCCCTCGCGCGTCGTTTGGGTCGCCCGGTGAAGTGGGTCGAGGAGCGATCGGAGGCCCATGCGGCCACTACTCACGGCCGAGGGCAAGTGCAGGATGTCGAGATCGCGGCCACTTCAGAGGGCGACATCCAGGGGATCAGGGTCCGCCTCCAGGCCTCGATGGGAGCCTATCTCCAGCTTGAGACCCCGGGGGTTCCCACTTTGGGGATGTTCCTGTATGGAGGCCTCTATCGGGCGGAGGCCTACTCCGTTTCCTGTGTCGGGATCTTCACCAACCAGACACCCACCGATTCGTACCGGGGGGCCGGTCGTCCCGAGGCCGTCTACGCGATCGAGCGAGGCATCGAGGCGCTGGCCGCGGAGGTGGGTTCCGACCCGGTGGCCATCCGCCGGAGGAACTTTCTTCCGTCCGGCGACTACGTCGAGAGCGCGGCGGGGCCGCCCTACGATTCGCTGGATGCGTCTCTGCCCTTCGACCAAGCCCTCCAGCTGGTCGACTACGAGGGACTGAGGTCGGAGCAGCGCCGTCGACGCGAGGAGAGGTCCCCGCTCGAGCTCGGTATCGGGCTGTGCTGCTACGTGGAGTCGGGAGGCGCGGGTCCATCCAACATCCTGGCCGCCAGCAACTATCGGTTCGGCGGATGGGAGACCGGGCGCGTGAGGTTCACGGAGGCGGGCGCCGTCGAGGTGCTGAGCGGGACCTCCCCCCAGGGCCAGGGCCACGTGACCGCCTGGAAGCAGCTCGTATCCGCCGAGCTCGGGGTCCCGTTCGGATCGATCGCGGTGCGTTCTGCGGACACGGCGGTCGTGCCCGCCGGCCAGGGCGCGTTCGGCTCTCGGAGCCTCGCCGTGGGTGGCACGGCGATCCATCTGGCCGTGGGGAAGGTTCTCGCCAAAGCGAGGACCATCGCGGCACATCTCCTCGAAACGAGCGACGACGAGCTCGAGTTCCGGGATGGGTGTTTCCACGGCTCGAACGGGACCGATGTGTCGATCCAAGACGTGGCGCGGGCCGCATACGCCGCAGGTGATCTCCCGGAGGGAGTCGAGCCGGGGCTCGACGAGATGGTCGTCTACGATCCCCCCAGCTTCACGCACTCGTTCGGCGCGCACGTCGCGGTGGTTGAGGTGGACACGGAGACGGGCAGAGTGGGGCTCGTTCGCTACGTGGCGGTTGACGACTGTGGTCGAGTCTTGAACCCTCTGTTGGTCGATGCGCAGATCAGGGGGGGCATCGCTCAGGGCGTCGGTCAAGCGCTGCTCGAGGAGGCCGTCTACGCGGAGGACGGACGGCTCGTGTCCGACTCGCTTCTCTCGTACACGCTGCCCACAGCCGCCGATCTCCCCTCGTTCACGCTCGGCCGGACCGTGACGCCCTCGCCGGTAAATCCGCTCGGCGCGAAGGGGACAGGAGAGGCGGGGGCTATCGCCGCGCCCGCGGCCGTGATGAACGCGGTCCTCGATGCCGTGGCCCCCCGCGGCGTCGACCATCTCGACATGCCCGCTACCCCCGAGACCGTCTGGCGGGCGCTCCTCGAGGCGGCGGGATAGGTCCCGCGTCTCCACGTTTACTCCGTCCAGGAATCCCAGAGGCTCTGTATCGCCCGCCAGTCGCCCTCCCCGTCTCCGGGCGCCGGATAGTAGCGGGCGCCTGGGAAGTCGTGTGCGGGTGGGGTGAAGGTCCCGCGCTCGATGAGACGGCGGATGTTGTCGCGGTAGACCTCGTCCATCTCCGCGTGGCGCTTCGGATCCTCTTCCAACCAGAGGTTCCGGGGGTGGATGGGCTCGTCGTACATCTTCCTGAAGACCTCGGTCCGCAGATCCTTGATCCAGTTGCTGTTGAGGTTCATCACGCGGAACTGACGAAGTGCCTCGATGTCGATGATCCCGGAGACGAACGTGTTGTAGCCGGACGGGCTGTAGGAGACCACGTTCCCCTGGAAGTCCACGATGTGGGAGTGGCCCCCGCCGATGTCGTAGGGATGTTGCATCTCGGGATGGAGGTAGACCGGCCCCACGTTCGGGCACAGGAGATACAGACTGTTGAAGTGTGCGTGGGCCCGGTTCTGCAGCAGCCACGTGCCGCCCCCCGGGTACCCGACGTTGGTCATCGGCACGGCTTCGCTCGGGCGGTACACGACCTCCGCCCCGTTGAAGGCGAGGGCGCGTACCGCCTCCGGGTACTCGCCGTCGCTGCAGCAGATCGCCCCGATGTTCCCGATGTCGTCCGTTCTGAGGACCGGATAGAAGGCGTCGATCCCGTCCCCGAAGAGCTCGACCCACCGGTCGTACACGTCGTGGGGGGTGCAGGAGCGCTCCCGGCACCAGAGGTGGTTCTTCGCCGCCCGATGCACGACCTCGCCCTGCGGCGAGATCACGAACAGGGTGTTGAAGTAGCGGTCCTCCATCACCTCGGGCCAACGAGCCTTGCACTGGACGAGGAGGTACGTCTCGTAGTGGCGGGCGAGCTTCGCGAGAGCGTCGGTTTCCTCCCCGGGGATGTCGATGAACAGATCTCGCGCTGCGATCACGTGGGGGACGTCGAAGGCCTCGTCCGTGAAGCCGGTGAGCGCCCCCTCCGCGAGGGCGATGACCTTCACCGGCATGTTGATGCCGATGATCGACATCGCGGCATGGATCCCGTCCTCGATGATGGCCAGGTTCCGCTGGATATGCCTACGCTCGCCGACGCCGTAGACGACCGTCGACAGACCCACCGCCAGATATGGCGCGACGGGATTGTGGGCCTCGCCGGGGTCACCGTAGGACCGGCTCGTGGGGCCGGTGGAGCCTGCTCCTTCCGCCATCGTCCTTCTCCTCTCTGACTCGCCTCTGACGATTATCGTGGACGCGGTCGATGAGCCGGATCCCGCAAGTCTTAGCCGATCTCCGGGAGGTCGCGACCGAGAGCGGCCGGCATGTGGCTGAGCCGCGAGCCGACCGCGAGGAAGAGCAGCACCGCGACCCACGGTAGCGCGGCAAGGATCTGGACGGGCACGTCGAGCAGGTTCTGCAGCCGAAGCTGCAACGCGTCGGTGAAACCGAAGACGAACGCGCCGAGTATGGTCCAGGCAGGCTTCCAGCGGCCCAGCAGGACGACGGCGATCGCGACGAACCCGCGCCCCGCGGTCATGTTCGGGCCGAAGTTTCCCACGGCGCCGATGGAGATGGCGGCCCCGCCGAGCCCCGCGGCTCCCGCGGCGATCAGGGTGGCAACCGACCTGATCCTCCGGACTACGACCCCTTTCGCGGCGGCTGATCCCGGGGCATGCCCGATCGCCGTGGCCTCGAGGCCGAACCGGGTCCACCGCAGGACGCCAGCGACCACGAGAACGAGCAGGACGGCGAGGTACGCGAGCACGTTCTGCTCGAAGAGGGCCCGGCCCACCAGCGGGATGTCCTTCAGCAGGGGGATGCCGATCGTGGGCAAGGTCTCCACCGTGTGGAGGGCGTCCCGTAGCTGATCGTTGAGGAACGCCGCGGCCCCCAGGCCGAACAGGGTGAGCGCTAGGCCGGTGACGATCTGGTTGCCCCCGCCCCGCACCGAAACCACGACCATGACGGCCCCGATCAGCAGACCTCCACCAACCCCCGCCAGGAGGCCGAGGACCCAGTTGCCGGTCGCCACGACCACCGCGAAGGAGGAGAAGGCACCCGAGATCATCATCCCCTCCAAGCCCAGGTTCAGGACGCCGGCCCGTTGTGCAACGAGCTCGCCGGTCGCAGCCAACAGGGTCGGCACCGTGAGGCGGACGGCGCTGGCGAGGACCGCCGACCAGAAGGCGAGATCCGCCACTACGCGGCTCCTCGACGGCGCAGGCGCGCGGCGACGAGCAGCAGCGCGACACCCTGGATGGCGCCGATCAGCTCGGGGGAGACGCCGGCTCCGATCTGCATGAACTCTCCTCCTGTGGACAGCGCGGCGAAGAAGAGGGCGGCGGCCAGCGTCCCCGCCACACGGGCGTTTCCGAGGAAGACCACGAGGATCCCGACGAACGCGGTTCCTCGGGCCACCGTCCCGTAGACCGCACGGTCGACCCCGGCGACCTGCATCCAGCCGGCCATCCCCGCGGCCGCGCCGGCCACCAGCATCGTGGCGACAATGATCCTGGCCGGCCGGATCCCGGCGATCTGGGCCAGGGAGGGGTTCGACCCGTAGAGCTCGACGCGGTACCCGGCCGCGGTCTTATCGAACGTCGCCACGGCGAGCGCCACCAGCACGACGAGGATGAGCCCCAGATGTGCTCGCGTCCCAGGGATGATTGGCGGCAGCCACGCGTGCTCCGGGGTGATGTCCGACTGGGCCAGATGGGCGCCGGACCCCTGGAGGGGACCGGTGAGGAGCCACGCGAGCACGAAGGTCCCGATGAAGTTGAAGGTGAGCGTTGTCAGGATCTCGTTCACCCCGAGGAGACTTCGCATCAGCGCCGGGATCAGCGCCCAGGCGGCCCCTCCGACGGCCCCCGCGAGGGCGGCGGAGGCGATGATCAGCGGTCCAGGAGCCTCCTGCAGCGCGATCGCCGTGACCCCTGCCAGTAGAGCGCCCATCGCGACCTGGCCCTCGGCCCCTACGTTGATGACGTTCGCCCGCAGGGCCGGTATGAGACCGATGCCGATCATCGAGTAGAGGCCGAAGCGGAGCATGGTTTCGCCGATGGCCTGTCGGCTGCCGAAGGCCCCGTCCCAGAGGGATCGATAGGCGTCCAGGGGGTTCACCCCGATCAGGAGGACGAGGAGACCTCCGAGGACGAGGGCGAGCGCTCCGGCGACCAGGAGCGCCCAGATCGTCGAGTCCCTCCACAGGCGGGCGAGAGACCGAGCGCGTCCCTGGATCTCCTCGGGTCGTGGGTCGACGGCCTGCGTCATCCCATCCCGCTCATCAGCCGACCGAGGTTGGTGGCGGTGATCTCGTCCCTAGCGAGGTCGCCCACCAACGCGCCCTCGTAGAGCACCACGACCCGGTCGGACAGGGTCAGCAGCTCATCGAGGTCGGGTGTGATCAGCGCGACGGCGGCGCCCTCGTCGCGGGCTCCCAGGAGCCTCTTTCGAATCTCGAGCGCTGTGCGGAGGTCAAGCCCACGGGCGGGGTTGTGGGCGACGATCAGGCGAGGCGATTCCGCGAGCTCACGCCCCAGCACGAGCTTCTGCTGGTTGCCCCCGCTGAGCACGGCCGTGCGAGCATGCGGGTCGGCGGGCCGGACGTCGAACGAGCTCATGATCGTGCGCGTGAAGCGGTTGACGTCCAAAGGGGAGAGCCGCCGGAGGAAGGACGACGCCAGCCTGGGGTGTGACCGAACTATCGCGTTGCGGGCGCTCGGCAGGTCGAGCGCGAGGCCGTCGAGCGCTCGGTCCTCGGGGATGTACGCGGCCTCAACGTCGTCGGGCTCGATCCGCCCTGCGTCGGGTGGCCAGACGCCGACGAGGACTAGCGCGAGCTCTCGCTGCCCGTTCCCCGCCACGCCCGCCACGCCCACGATCTCTCGCGGGTAGAGCTCGAGGGAGATGTCGCTCAGGGGCTGGGCGCCGGCCCTGGGCACGGTGGAGACTCCCACCAGCCGAACGACCGGCTCGGCTCCTCGCTCGGCTCGAGTCTCGCGCGCGTCTTGGAGGTTGGCAGGGAGCTCGCCTACCATCGCGATCACGAGGTCTTCCGGGTCGGTATCGGATACCCGTCCGTGCCAGGCGACCCTGCCCCGGCGCATGACCGTCACCCGATCGGCCACGGACAGGAGCTCTGGCAGCTTGTGCGTGATGAAGACGATCGCGACCCCATCCGCTTTCAGACCCGACACGATCTGCCGGAGCGCGTCGAACTCAGACACGCCCAGCGCCGCCGTGGGCTCGTCGAGGATGAGGACCGAGGTGCCCCACGAGAGCGCGATCAGGATCTCCAACCTCTGTCGCTCACCCATCGATAGGTCTCCCGCGAGCGTCTCGGGACGCACGTGGAGCTGGAACCGCGTGGAGAGCTCCTGCAGCCGCGACGCCGCGGATCCGCGGTCGATGAGGAAGCCGCCCGTCGGCTGCCCGAGGAGCATGTTCTCAGCGCACGTGAGCTCGTCCACCAGGCTGAAGTGCTGCTGGACGAAGCCGATCCCCGCTCGCGCGGCGTCCTTCCGACTCCTGAGCCGCTCGCTCCGTCCCCGGAGCGTGACCTGACCCTCGTCGGGCTGGAGGAGCCCGGCCAGGATCTTCATCGCGGTCGTCTTGCCCGCGCCGTTCTCACCGAAGAGCGCGTGGACCTCGCCCGGCGCGACGTCGAACCAGACGTCGTCCACGGCGCGCAGGGAGCCGAAGCTCTTGGAGACCCCCGCCAGTCCGGCGATCGGCTCCGTCATCAGCTACCGCCGGTCGGCCCTATGGCAGGCCCGGGTGCACCGTGCTCTCGGGGAGATCGATCTCGTCGTTGCTCATCGCGTCGATCATCTCCCAGAAACTGTCCTGGAGTTCTTGGGGGACCTTCTCGGCAGCGGGACCCTCGAACGCGATCGCCGAGAGTCCGTCGTTCTGGAATGCAGCGCTGTACTCGGTCGCCTCGAAAGTCCCCTCGGACACCTGATCGACCAGGTCGGTGAGGAAGGTACGCCAGTCGATCACGGTGCTGGCCACGACGGAGTTCGGCGCGATCTCGCTCTGATCCGCGACGGTGCCCAGACAGATGAGGTCCTGCTCCTCGCAGAAGGCAAACGCCCCCAGCGAGGAGTCGGTCCCGCCACTCTCGAAGATGACGTCCGCTCCCTGGTCCGCGAGGCTCTGTGCGACCTCACGTCCCCTCTGCTGGTCGAAGAAGTCGCCCGAAAAAGCCTCGATGACCTCGATGCCGGGGACGGCGTCCTCGGCCCCGACGCGGCAGCCCTCGTTCGTCTCCGTGTTGTAGGGAACCTGGTCGGCGCCGGCGACGCCGAGCACCCCGTTCTCGGAGAGCTGGGCCCCCAGCCAGCACATCGTGTAGCCCATCTGGAGGTAGCTGTACGTGTAGATCAGCATGTTCTCGTCGGGCGGGTCCCCACTGTCGGCGGCCAGCGCGAACGGGATGTCGGGAAACTGGGGCGCGAGCTCCCGGATGACGGGCTCGTGGCTGAAGCTGTGGGCGATGATGACGTCATACCCGCCGTCGATGAACTGGCGGATGACCGGCTCGGCCTCGGTAGGGTCGAAGACCGCGCTGCTCACCTGCACCTCGACCCCCGTCTCCTCTCCGAACGCCTCCGCCTCCTGGGCCATTCGATAGCTCCAGTGGTGATCGTCGGCGGTCGTGGGGAGGGCGAGCCCTAGCCGGAACCCTTCGAGGGCATCGGGTTGATCGGGTGCGGGATCTTCCGGCGTGTCCCCGTTCCCGCACCCCGTCGCCAGCAGGGCGAGAGCGGAGAGCATGACCAGACCGCTCCTCATCCTCGCGTGCATCGAGCCCCCCTCTCACGATCTATTGCCCGACATCCAAAGCCAGACTATAGTCGGGCGGTCGAGAGGGCGCCAGGCGCCAGCGCAGGTGGCCCTCGAACCGGAGGTGATCTCAGTGGGTGAACCCGTCCCGCGTCGCGCGGCGGTGCTGGTCATCGACATGCACAGGGGCTCCATCGACCCTCCCGGCACGGTCTTCGTCCCGGCCGGCCGAGGCATCATCCCCGCCCTGGCCAGCTTCCTCGACGAGGCGAGGGGGCTCGGCGTGCCGGTCATCTACGTCGTGCATCAGATACGGCCCGACGGCTCAGACGCCGCCAACCCGTTCTGGAGCGAGGCGGAGTCGGTGGGGGATCTGTATCCGAACGTGGCCGAGCAGGTTGTGGGCAGCCGATGGACCGACCTGGCCGACGGGCTCGAGCTCGCCCAGGGGGACTTTGTGCTCCACAAGAAGCGCTACGGGGCCTTCTCCGGGAACGATCTGGCCTTCCTGCTGAAGAACCTCGGTGTCGAGACCCTTATCCTCACGGGCGTGGAGACGGAGATCTGTATCCTGGCCACTGCGTTTCACGCCTTCAACGAGGACTATCGGGTCATCGTCGCCTCCGACGCCACCGCTGGTCTGGATCCCGAGTGTGAGGCGGCGGCCCTCCGCATCATCGGCCGCGAGGTGGGGTGGGTGATGACCACCGACGAGATCCTTGGAGCCCTCAAGAGCACGGCCGAGGCCTCGCTCGGCTCGGGGAGCCGATGACGGGCATCCGCGAGCCGCTGACCGGCGTCGACTGGGACCTCGTCCGACGGTGGGACGAGGAGTACTACGCTCACGTCTTCGTGACCCCCGAGGAGTACCAGCACCGCGCCGTCGCGCGCACCGATGGAGACCATCTCGAGCTGGCCGATGGGACCCGGCTGCTGGACTTCACCAGCGGGCTCCTCTGCGTCAACGCCGGGCAGCGGAACGAGCGGATCGCTTCGGCCATCGCGGAGGCGCTCGAGCGCTACGGCTTCGTGTGGGAGGGGTATGCGACCGACTACCGCGCGAGGGCAGCCAAGCTGATCGTCGAGGATCTCCTCGGACCCGACGACTGGGCGGGGAGGATCCGGTTCACTTCCTCGGGATCCGAGGCGGTGGAGCTGGCGCTCCTCGTGGCGAAGCTCGCTACGGGCCGTCCCAACGTGATCTCGCGGGACTTCGCCTACCACGGGTGGACGCACGGCGCCCTCTCGCTCATGGGCCTGCCCGGATCGCGCGGGATCCTCGCCTCCCCCTCGGAGGCGCAGGACATTCGTCGTCCCCCCGGGATCCCGATGCCCGGCGTCCACTTCGCTCCGGCGCCCTACTGCTCCCGGTGCCCGATCGGCCACACGTACCCCGCCTGCAAGCGAGGTGGAGAGACCCTGGCGTGCATCGAGGCGACCGAGCATGTCATCCGGACGGTCGGGGCCGACTCGATCGCTGCTGTGGTGGCTGAGCCCATCTTCGGGGTGGGGATGTTCCACCCGCCCGCGGAGTACTGGGGTCAGCTGCGGGAGATCACGCGCCGGCACGGCATCCTGCTGATCGCCGACGAGGTGATGACGGGATTCGGCAGGACGGGGCGCTGGTTCGCGTACCAGCACCACGTCGACGCCGCTCCGGACCTCATGACGATAGGGAAGGGGATGGTCTCGGCGGCGCTCCCGGCCGGCGGCCTGGTGATCGGCCGCGAGGTCGCGAGGATGATGGACTCATACCGCTGGGAGACCGTCAGCACGTTCTCCGGGCACCCCGTCGTGATGGCGGCCGTGGTCGCCAACATCGAGTGGATGATTGAGGAACGGATACCCGAGCGGGCCGAGGAGCTGGGGCGGCACCTCGGCACTGGCCTCGGGGGGCTGGCGGAGAGGCATCCGAGCGTGTCGGATGTCCAGGGCGCCGGCATGCTGTGGGCGGTGGAGCTGGTGCGTCCCGACGGGAGTGGCGGGAGGTTCGTCGAGGCCGACCGCCACGCCATCCCTGCTGGCTCGGGCTTCTCGCCTTCGCTGTTCGTGGCGGAGGAGTGCGCCAAGCGAGGGGTGGCCTTGGCCACCGCCCCGCCCAACACGCTCCGCATCGGCCCCTCGCTGGCAACGATCCCCGAGGTCCTCGATTCGGGGATTCAGGTCCTCGACGCAGCGCTCACCGAGCTGGACGGGCGGATCTGAGCGCGGCCGGCTGCCGTGGGACGCGTGGGGCCCGTGAATCGACACAACCCTATACTCGCCGCCGATGAGTGAGCCCGCGTCGATCGTCGTGCGCCGGCGCGTCGAGTGGGCCGACACCGACGC
>Ga0299913_10003606_pt1 | contig 12711 bp, 12 predicted proteins | sample RVTome_9_FD_201360 | JGI IMG/M metagenome (GOLD analysis project Ga0299913, IMG submission 201360) | Soil microbial communities from uranium-contaminated site in the Upper Colorado River Basin, Wyoming, United States - RVT155D38 (version 2) ... | reverse complement strand
TGGGCTTCGAGACGTTGCTCGACTACTGCTTGGCCAAGCCGGGCGCCTGGCGTGACGAGCCCTGGGAGGGGGACACCGTTGCCAAGGTCGACAAGAAGATCTTCGCCTTCCTGCACGACGACACGGTGGGAGTCAAGTGCGGTGACGATCGGGACGAGGCCGACATTTGGCTTCAGCGGTATCCCGACGACGCACGGGTCATGGCCTACATAGGGAGGTCCGGCTGGAACACCCTCGTGCACAGCCAGGCGATCCCGGATCGTGAGATCCTTGAAGCGATCGACGACTCCTACCTGATGGTGGTCTCCAAGCTTCCCAGGTCACGGCGCCCGGAAGGGTGGGAATCGGCCTAGCCACAAAACGATGCCGCTGCGTTGGATCGAGCTCGTGGGTCGTTCGGCTCCGGGTCCCATGCAGAATTCCGTTGCAGCGTCGGCGACTCCTCGACCTCCTTCTGGGCAGCGAAAACCGGTGAAAGGCGCCGATTTCCGGCCCTGGAGCAGCGGGGACCGTCTCAGACCTTCGGGGGTGGTACGTAGCTGGCTGTGGTGAAACGCCCGCCTTCGAGCTCGACCTCCCAGATGGAGCCCTTGGAGCAGTAGAAGCGGGAATCCAGGGTCAATCCGGCCCACATCATGCGGTTGATGACAGCCGGTATGACGTCGCCGTGGCTGCACAGCACCGCGTTGTAGCCGACTAGCTCGTCGGCAAGCCCGTAGGCCGCGTCGATGTCCGGCCCTTCGGCCAGGGCATCGTGCTCTATGACCTTGGCGCCTATGGCTTCGGCGAGGGGCTCGACGGTTTGGACACACCGTGTGTGAGGGCTGGAGTAGATGCGCTCGATACCGCGATCCTTCAGGTACTCGACGATGGCCGCGGCCTGACGCTTCCCCTTCTTCGTCAGCGGCCTGACGGCGTCGACACCTTCCCACTGGGCCCTGTCCCCGGCCGCGGCATGGCGGAGCAGGAAGAGGGTGCCCGTCCTGGCCAGACGCTTCAACCCCGGCGCAGCGACGAGACTCCGGTCGTTCTCATAGTCCAGCTCGCTCGTGGCCTTCTTACGGCTGATCCAGCGAATCTCGTCGACCTCTTTGTTCTTCTTGAATCCGGGGCTATCGGGAAGAGGTCGCATCGCGTACCAGTTGACCTCCTTGATCCCGCCGTCGATCCGGTAGCGGGTGGTCCCCATGGGTGCGACGACCCGGCACCGGTAGCCGGTCTCTTCCAACACCTCACGTATGGCGGTGTCCTCGGGTGTCTCCCCTTTGTCTGCCTTGCCTTTTGGCAGACCCCAATCGTCGTACTTGGGGCGATGGGCGATGAGAACCTTGAGCTTTCCCTTCGAGGTCTCCCGGAAGACGAGGCCCCCGGCTGCCTTGATGACGCGAGTCACGGGCGGCAGATTAGGTGGCCGGTGCCGGCTCTATGCATCCTTCGGAGTCACCGATCCATTCGATGGGTGTCACGGTGCGCTGGAGCCGTGACGTCGTCGGCTTCCGTGAGGTCGATGCTCACCTCACCGCACGTGTCACAGACGCGACGCTCGATCCCGCCTCCGATGGCCTGGGACTCTCCGTAGTGATGACGACCTTTGCGGCATGCCGTCCGCGAGTGCTTGCGGTCCTCCGGTCTCAGGTGGCTCACAGGCGAGACAAGCTAGAGGCTTTTTCGCCCAATCAGCGGATCTCTGGTTGAGCCAGCAGCCAATCGACGGCCGCGGCGGCCGTTTCGGTGAGATGGACGTCCTCGGCGAACGCACCCATTCGGCCGGTCAACAGCTCCCACATGTCACGCCATTCGGGCCCGACCGCGACAGTGGGAAGGCGCGGACCGCCGTTGTTGCGCCGGACGTGGTTCAGGTTCCATGCAACGACCAGCTCGGCTGCGGTGCCGATCGAGCCGGGAAGGACGATGACTCCGGACGCCAGACCGATCAATGTTCCGATGCGCTCGGCCAGGGTGCCGGCGGCCCGTTCCTCGGTGACGTAGGAGTTGGCGCCCGGTCTTGCCGCAAACAGGTCAGGAGCGGTGACGCCGATGACCCTCCCGCCTGCGAGGCTTGCGCCTCTGGACGCGGCTTCCATCACCCCGCTGTAGCCGCCCGTCACGACTGTGTGCCCGGCTTTGGCGAGCCGGGCCCCGACTTGTTCCGCCTCGTCCCATTCGGTGCTGTGGGGCTGGGTGGCCGACGATCCGAAAACCGCGACGAAGCGGTCTTCTCTCAACCGGCCATAACCTTGTCGATGCCGGCTTTGACCCTGCTCACATCTACGAGGGCATGCTTCTCGATGGCGAACTGGGGCCATGGCACATCGAAGCCGGTGACCCGCACTATCGGGGCCTCCAGGTCGTACATCCCGTGCTCCGACACCACAGCGGCGACGTCGGCGGCGACACCGGCGCTGCCCTGAGGCTCCTGGATGAGAAGCAACCTGCCGGTCTTTGCCACAGACGAGAGGACCGTCTCCCGGTCCCACGGAAAGAGAGTCCGCAGGTCGATCACCTCGATCGAGTGGTCTGACTGCTCAGCTGCCTCGAGCGAGACGGGAACCATCCCGCCATAGCTGACGAGCGTCAGATCTGTGCCTTCCTGTTTGACCCGGGCCCGGCCGATCGGGAGGGTGTAGTGGTCGGTTGGCACGTCGTTTCGGCCGGCCCTGTAGAGGATTTTGGGCTCTAGGAAGATGACCGGGTCGTCGCCGGCGAAAGCTGCGGCCATGAGCCCCTTGGCGTCGAATGCCGTGGACGGGCACACAACGACCAGGCCCGGGGCGTGCACGAAGTAGGCCTCAGGTGAGTCGCAGTGATGCTCGTGTGCTCCGATCCCGGCTCCATTCGGGAATCGCACGATGACCGGGACCGAAGAAAGCCCTCTCGTACGAAATCGAAAGCGGCCGAGGTGGCTGACGATCTGGTCGAAGGCGGGGTAGACGAACCCGTCGAACTGGATCTCCGCCACTGGTCTTGCCCCCGCCAGGGCCATCCCTATCGCCGTCCCGACGATGCCCGACTCGTTGAGCGGCGTGTCGATGACGCGATCCTCGCCGTACTCTCCCTGAAGTCGCTCTGTCACCCTGAATACTCCGCCGGCGAGCCCGACGTCCTCTCCCAGGACTATCACCTCGTCGTCGGCGGCCATCGCCTCGTCGAGGGCGGCGTTGATCGCCTCGGCCATGGTCATCGACTTCGTCGGCCCCTCTGGGACCGAATCGTGGCCTATTTGCCAGATCTCGCTCTCGGAGAAGGCGGTCTCAGGCTCACCGTGGGACCGCTGCATGGCGTGGAGTTGATCCACGACATGAGCGGGGATGCGGGCGAAACCGTGTCGCACCGCATCGTCGCGTCCCGGCATCGGCTCCGCTTCGAGAGAGGCGACCGCGGCGTCCACCGAGTCGGTTATCTCCATCGCCACCTTCTCGCCGACACGCTCGTCCCACTCGCCGCGGCTCTCCAGATAGCGGCGCAAACGCTCGATGGGGTCTTTCTCCTTCCACTCCTCGACCTCCTCGTCGGAGCGGTACAGAGTCGGGTCGTCGGCGGTTGCGTGCGGCCCGTATCGATAGGTCATTGCCTCGATGAGCGTTGGGCCATCTCCATCTCTCGCTCGCTGCACGGCCACCCGGGTCGCCAGGTACATGGCTATTGGGTCCATCCCGTCGACGAGTATTCCCTCGAAACCGTATGCATTGGCCTTTTGGGCAATGGTCTCGGACGCGGTTTGCTTCTCGTACGGCACTGAGATGGCGTAGAGGTTGTTGGCGCAGATGAAGACCGTGGGCGTCTTCCAGACACCTGCGAAGTTCATGCCCGAGTGGAAGTCGGCCTCCGAAGTCGCCCCGTCTCCGAAGTAGGTGACGGTCACGGTGTCATCGCCGCGCAGCTTCGTCATGTACGAATAGCCGACGGCATGGGGGAGCTGGCTGGCGATCGGAACGGTCACGATGCCGGTTCGGTACTTCTCGATGTCCCAAGCCGCGTTGGGGAGCCCTTTCCAATAGGCGAGGAGGACTTCCATCGGGAGCCCGCGAGTCACCTGCACGCCATGCTCGCGGTAGCTTGGGAACACGAAGTCGTCGGGGTCGAGGGCTAGAGCCGACCCGATCTGGACCGCTTCCTGACCTTCCAACATGGCGTAGGTCCCCAACCGGCCTTGTCGCTGCAAGGCCAGCATTCTCCTGTCGAGGACGCGGGAAAGGACCATGTTGCGGTACATCGTCTGGTACAGCTCGGGGTCGAGGCCCGGATCGTCTCCGACCAGCTCTCCCTGGGCGTCGATGATCCTCAATGTCTCGATGTTGCCCATGGGCTGAGTCTGCCACATGAGCACGAGACGCGAAGCATGAGGCTATCTTCGAGGGATGCCCAGGGTCCGAGCCGACATAGCGGCCATTCGCCCCTATCAGGTAGGTCGCCAGCTCGCCGACGTGGCCCGGGCCCACGGCCTCGATCCCGGTGAGATCGTCAAGCTCACGGCCAACGAAGGGCCGGAAGGACCCTTCCCAGGTGTGGTCGAGGCGGCTTCCGCCGTCCTGGCCAACTCCAATCGATACCCGGACAACGATTGCTGGGATCTCGGCCACGAGCTCGCAGACGAACTCGGCGTCGACTTCTCCAATCTGATGTTCGGAGCCGGCAGCGTCGCCCTCCTCGATGAGATCGGCACCGCCATGGGCGGTCCGGGCACGAACTTCGTCTACGGCTGGCCCAGTTTCGTCATGTACCGCTTTGTCGCCCTGTGGGCCGGAGCCGAGAGTCGGGAGGTGGCTCTCGACGATGCCCTCTCACTCGACCTGGAGGCCATGACGAATGCAGTGGACGGCGACACGACCATGGTCATCGTCTGCAATCCCAACAACCCGACCGGGACGATCAAGCCGGCTGACGAAGTCGAGGCTTTCATAGACAGCTTGCCCCGAGACGTCTTGGTGGTCGTCGACGAGGCATATCACGAGTTCGTCGTCGACCCTTCCTACCGGACCCAGATCCCGCTTGCCCTCGAGCGCCCCAACGTGGTCGTCCTGCGCACCTTCTCGAAGATCTATGCGCTGGCTGCCCATCGTGTCGGCTATGCCGTGGCCAGGGACGACCTGCTGATCGAGCTGCGCAAGGCGCAGGCCCCGCTCACGGTCAATCATGTGGCGCAGGTGGCGGCCCGCACGACACTCGGCCAACCAGGTGAGCTGGAGCGGCGGCGCAGCCTCAATGAGGCACGGAGGCACCACCTGGTCGGAGCGCTTGCAGAGCGCGGCATCCCGATGGCGCAGAGCCACACCAACTTCATCTACTTCAAGCTTGGTGAGGATGCCGATGCCCTGATCGAGACCATGACCAGAAGCGGTGTCCTGATTCGCGGCATGAGTGGGGGATGGGTCAGAGTGACTATCGGCGACGAGGACGAGAACCAACGTTTCATCGAAGCCCTGGATCTGGCCCGAGGCTAGGAGAGCGACTTCACGATCCGTTCGACGAGAGACGACATCATCTCGTCGGTGATCGGCAGATTCTGCAGGACCGTCGCCGACATCAGTGGTCCTTCGACGAGATGCATGGCCACGGTCATGTCGATGTCCGGGTCGATCTCTCCACGGGCGATCGCACGTTGCAGGATGAGCTGAACCGGCTGGCGGCGGTCCGAAATAGCCTGCTGGCGGATTCTCTCGAGGTCTGTGTCTTCAGCTGCGGCTCTGGTGACATCCAACAGGAGACGCCGGGTCCGTGGGTCGTCGAGGATCGGGCGCATCATGGCCGTGGCCCGTTCGAGGTCCGTTCTCAGGCTGCCGGTGTCGGGCACCGGAAAGTCCCGGCCCATCGAGGTGAGTGTCTCGACGACGAGGTCGCGAGGCTCCGGCCAATGCCGGTAGATGGTCGAACGTGCCGCCCCCGAGGCGGTGGCGACCGCTTCGACGTTGAAGGCGTCGAGGCCCCCCTCGAGGAGTATCTCGCGGGTGGCGTCGATGATTCGCTGGTGTGCGGCCTGCCCGCGGGGAGCACTCATGGACACAGGACTGTAGCGATGCTGACGGAATGTCCAGCATGAGGGTTGGCACTAACGCTACAGACCTGTAGTGTTTGGGACCCGAGGCTAGATCCTTCGACCTCGATTTTGGAATAGCGGTAGGCGAAACGACCATCTTCTCGCACTCCCGCACACATCAGTCAGCCAGGAGTAGATCTTGAAAGCAATCGTGACGGGCCTCGCCGCTGCCGCCCGGCGCCTCCCCTGGGTCGTGATAGTCGTCTCGCTCGTCTTGACTGCCGTTCTCGGATCGTTCGCCGGCCAGGTCGAGATCGCCAGTGGCAACGAGGGTTTTGCGCCCGAGTCGATCGAGATCTCCGCCCAGGAGCGGATCGGGGAGAAGTTCGGTGACGACTCCGGCGGCTCCACGACTCAAGTCATCGTGCGCGATGAGGGCGGTGACGTGATCACCGTCGAAGGGCTCGTAGCCGCGAGGGCGACCGCCGAGACCATTCGCTCGTCGGAAGCGGGTGAGAGCCTGACCGAGACCGAGCAACAGCCCGGCGTCATCCACTACCTGTCCGGAGTCGAAGGTGCGATGACGGCACAGGGCCTCACCATCGACCAGATGACCGACGACTTGGTCAAGCAGTTCTATGCGGCCTCTCTAGACCCGGCCACTTCGTCACCCGAGCAGGTCTCGTTCCTCTCCCGGCTCGTCTCGATGGACTTCGACGGGTCGGCCAACACCGCCTCGGGGGGCATGGTGCTCGCTTTCGTCGGTGCGTACCCCGGTGACACCGCCGAGGAGTCCTTCAACAACCAGGTAGACGCCGAGGCCGCCCTGGCAGACGACCTCGCCGAGGTAGACACCGATCTGGACATCAGGCCCTTCTCCTTTGGTCTCCTCCTCACGGGTGTCGATGACTTCACCGCCGAAGTCGGCCAGCTCTTCGCGCTCGCGTTCGCGGTGATCCTCGTGATTCTCGCGTTCGTCTACTGGCTGTCCCCGGGCCGGGAGGGAAGTTGGTTCGCCTCGATCCGCAGGACATCTTCCGATGTCCTGCTGACACTCCTCACCATCATCATGGCGATCGGGATCATGCAGGGGGTCGGCTATCTGCTCGAACAAGCTGGCGCCATCGACGCTTTCTCGGCGCCGACCCAGATCGTCCCGATCCTTCTCATCGGGCTGGGCGTGGACTATGCCATCCACCTGACCTCTCGGTATCGTGAGGAGGTGGGCGAGGGCTCCGATGTCGACGGAGGGATGACCGGCGCCGTCACCTCGGTTGGGATAGCGCTCTTTCTGGCCACGATCACGACGGTCATCGGGTTCTTGACGAACGTCTTCAACCCGGTCCCGGCGCTGAAGGACTTCGGAATCCTGGCCGCGGTGGGCATCGTCGTCGCCTTCTTGCTGATGCTGACTTTCGTGCCGGCAGTCCGCATCGTCCTCGACCGGCGTGCCGAGCGAAATGGCACATTGCCGGTTGCCTCGTTGAGAACTCATGGAGAGCGGGCCCTGCCCCGAATCATGGAGAGGCTCGCGGTCCTGGCCGAGAAGGCAGCAATCCCGACGATCGTCATCGCCCTGGTCCTGGGGGCGGCCGGCTTCTACGGGTTCACCCAGCTGGAGACGAGATTCTCGTTCACGGACTTCCTTCCCGACGACTCGGAGTACGTCGAGACGCTCGAGATCCTCAGCGATGACTTCGGTGGTGGATTCGGCGAGCAAACTCAGATCTTGGTCGAGCCCACTCCGGACAAGGCCATCGACGGAGAGGTCCACAACTCCCTCGTCGCCGCCAATTCCGACCTGACCGGGGTCGCCGACGTTTCGGTGATCGAGACCGCTCAGGGCGATTTCGCCAATGCCAACTCTCCGATCGCCGTACTCGGCCAACTTCTCGCCGAAGGACCGGAGTCTGCTCCACCGGAAGTGCTGGCGGCTGCACAACAAGTCGGGCTGGACGAGGACCTGATGGTGGCGTCCGCCGCCGACGTGACGCCCCTGTATCGGGCGATGCTCGACGCCGCACCGGAACAAGCGGGAAGTGTGATCGCAATGGCTGGCGGCGAGATCGATGCCCTCCTGTGGGACATAACCACGACAGCCGGTGAGGATGTCGGAGACCTCCGGTTGGGTCTTGACGAGGCGTTCCAGCCGGTCCGCGACACAGGGGCTTCCGCCATCGCCACCTCCGACAACATCATCGGGGACGTCGTCGTCAACGAGCTGACAGGATCGCAGAGCTCGTCGCTCTTCATCACGATCGCCGTCGCCGCCCTGGTTCTGATGATCAGCTTCTACCTCGAGTCGAGACGGTGGTTCCTCGGTGTGATCACCATCGCCCCCGTGGCACTGGTGGTTCTGTGGACCTACGGGCTGATGTTCGTCACTGGCATACCGTTCGGCCCGGTCACCGCGACAATCGCTGCGCTGTCCATCGGCATCGGCGTGCCGTTCACAATCCACATCGCCCGCCGCTTCCAGGAGGATCGGCGCTCCAACCACGACATGGAGATCGCCATGCGTCTCACTATGAGACATACCGGAGGTGCTCTGGCGGGATCTGCCTTCACGACCATGGCCGGGTTCGGCGTGTTGATCACCTCGAGCCTGACCCCGTTCCGTCAGATGGGCCAGGTGACGGTGTACGCCATCGGTCTGTCGTTGATAGCGGCGGTCCTGGTTCTTCCGTCGCTTCTCGCACTCTGGGACGGATGGCATCGCCGCAGGGGCGACGATCTAATTGGGTCGGAAGCCCTGGACCAGAAAGCCTCGGTCTAGCCACCTTTCGACCAGAATCAGGGGTAGGCAGTCGACCCCTCCCGTGACATGGACGCATCCCGCACACAAGCCGAAGCAACGCGACTACTCCCGCTGGCGGAGCGAGTCCTCACGCGCTATCCGTACGACGTGAGGGAGGTGACCCATCTCGCCACCCACTCCAATGTCCAGTTTCGAGTCGTTACCGTCAGTGGTCAGCAGTTCGTCCTCCGGGCGGGGACGCCGCACGCCAACTCGAGGACCAACATCGATGTCGAGGTCGCCTGGCTCGACGCATTGCGCGAAGAGACCGATTTGGAGGTCGTCAGGCCGATCAGGTCGACCGACGGGTCCCTGATCGTCGACGAGCACGACGAGGACCTCGGCAAAGAGCGGGCATTCGTGCTCTTCTCATGGGTGCCCGGTCAACCCATGGGCGAAGGGTCGGGGACGTTCGCCTACCGGCTCCTCGGCGCGATGAGCGCATCTCTCCAGGACCACGGGAGGCAATGGTCGCCACCGCGCGGCGCCCGTATGCGCATTTGGGACGAGGTCTTCTACTACAGGGAGGAAGACCCGGTCGTCCTGCACACCCCCAAGTTCAGCCACCTCTTCGACATGGCGCGGCTTCGCACCATCGAGAAGGCGATTCGTCTCTCCCAGGACGTGATCGTGGAGTCGTACGCATCCGGGTTTCCTCAGGTCGTCCATGGAGACCTCCACGAGTGGAACGTGCACCTCGCCGGTAGTCGTATCCACGCCTTCGACTTCGAGGACGTCATGATCGCCCTCCCGGCACAGGATGCCGCCATTTCGCTTTACTCGTCGCGTACCAGTGAGATCAAAAAGGACATACGCGAAGCCTTCCAGAAGGGTTTCGAGTCGGTCGCGGCGTGGCCCATTGCCGATGACCGTCAGCTCGATGGCTTCCATGCCGCTCGACAGATCATGCTGATGAACTACGCCGCCAGGACTCTGCCGGTCGACGAGTCGACCGACTACCTGGATCGTGTCATGCCCTGGCTCGATCGGTATGTGAATCGTTACGGATGACGTGAGGTTTGCGAATCGCCGCCAGGCCGGGGAGCGGCTCGGTCAGGCGGTCGCCGACCTGGAGCCACCCAATCCGGTCGTCTATGCCCTCCCCCGCGGCGGGGTCCCCGTGGGTTTCGAAGTCGCCACGACCTTGGGATGTCCCCTCGACATCCTCATCGTTCGAAAGATAGGTGTCCCGTTTCAGCCGGAGTTGGCAATGGGTGCAATCGCGGAGGGCGGTCAAACGGTGAAGAACCAGGACGTCATCGAGGCGGCGGGCGTGACCGAGTCCGGGTTCGAGCAAGTCGCCGCCGCCGAGAAGCGAGAGCTCAGCCATCGCGTTGCGCTGTTCCGGGGAGATGTCGACCAGATCTCTCCCAGCGGGCACACGGCTGTGGTCGTCGACGATGGTCTCGCCACGGGCTCGACAGCGATGGCGGCCGTCTCGGTGTTGGACCAGCAGGGGGCCGACTCAGTCTGGTTGGCAGTGCCGGTGGCGCCCCCTTCGCCGCTGGGTCGGTTGGAGGCGATGGTCGAGCGTCTGGTGATCTTGCACCGGCCCAGGGGTTTTGGGGCGGTCGGCACCTGGTACCGGGACTTCACACAAACCACCAACGACGAGGTCCGGGCGCTGCTCTCCGAGGCACGGCTAGCGTGAACGCCCACTGATGAACTGTCGAACCCGGGGTTCCTCAGGCCATATCCGGGTCAATCCGCCCATCTACAGCGACCCGGTCGAGAAGAGAGGAAGTAAATGCCATCTTTGGAGAAGTTCTGCACAGTCGAGGCGAGCCTCGGCATGAATGTCATCGGGAAGGCACCGGCCGGCATGAGGATCGATTTCCCGTTCGAGGGCACGGCCACCAGCGAGCACTGGGATGGTGAACGGCCTGTGAAGGGCGTCGACTACGCGACCGTCAGATCCGACGGGAACATGGTTCTCGACATCCACGCCGCGATCGGCGAGAAGCGGGAGCAGGTGGCGTACAGGGCGAACGGGGTCTCCATTGCCAACGAGGACCAGTCTGCCGACCCCAAGGAGCTGATCGTCTTCGAGACGGGCAACGAGGATTTGGCCTGGCTCAACAACGAGGTCGGCGTCGCATTCGGGCACGGCGCCGGCGGGAAGATCACTCTCGAGATCTACCTCATCAAACCGTAGCCTGGATCGGTCGCCCGCGGACACGGGAGACGACTGTCTCCGGTGTGTGGTCGTCGGGACCCGGCCGAGCCGGGAAGTCGAAAACTCCGATCATCAATTGCATCGGGTAGTCCGGAGACTGATGGCTCGTGTGCACGATCTCAGAGTCGATCGAGAATTCCACCCGATCGGGTTTCCACGCCACGGCGTAGGTGTGTTGCTCGGACACGTCGATCGGGACGAAGACCGTCGAGAATTCCTCGGTCAGTCGCGGGTCGCGGAACCGGTGGATTCCGACCCCGAAATCAGCCCCTTCGGGCTTCACGTCGCAACCGAAGACCTCGGCCACACAGATCTCACCAGATCTCTCGGGGCGATCCTCGATGCCCGACAACCAAAAGGCGAACATCGATCGCTCGCTCACACTGCCTCGCATCGTGACCTCGATCTCGCCGTGTGTAGGGGTGTAGCCCCAAAGGGTGGGCTGTTCCTCCGAAACGGTCATGCCGTCCCGAAACGGCTGGGGGCCCCTCGTGGTGCCCACCGGGCCCGAGAAGCTGGCGCTCTGGATGCACGACACCCGGATCGGCTCGTCGTGGAGATCGGGGCACCAGAGAGGTTGGTCCGGAGGGATGCTCAGGCGGAGCCCTTCGCTAACCAGCTCATACGTCGCGGCAGATGCCGATCGTGAGCTCCAATGCGCCAGGTAGTAGGGGACCCAGAGGGACTCGTCGAGGGATTCACCATCGAAAGACTCCTCTAGCAGGGGGTCAGGTCCGGTGCTCACGGCCCGGCTAGCTGCTGGCCGGGTTTCGGAAATCCGGCTTCCTCTTCTCCAGGAACGCGGCGACTCCCTCGGCGTGCTCGGGAGTCTTGCCCAGGCGACCCTGTTCGTTCTTCTCGGCTTCCAGAGCCTCGAGGAAGGTGAGACGTCTCGATCCGTGGATCAGGCGTCGGGTCGTGGTCAGGGCATCGGTTGACATGCCAGCCAGCTTCTGGGCGTACTCCATGGCCTTGTCGACCACTTCACCGTCGGGGGCGACTTCTGCGCAGATACCCCTGGTGAGGGCCTCGTCCGCGCTCACGCGGCGGTTGGTCAGGGCTATTTCGAGCGCCACCGACGTCCCGAGGTAGTGGGGCAACAGCCAGGTCGAACCCGAGTCAGGGGTCAGGCCGATGGCGGTGAAGGCCGAGGTGAGATAGGCAGATTCCGCCATGATCCTCAGGTCGCAGCCCAGTGCGATGCCCATGCCCGCGCCTGCAGCCACGCCGTTGATGGCTGCGACGGTCGGCACCGTGCAGCCACCGATGGCATGCACCACCGGGTGGAATTCCTCCTCGAGGCGCCTGGCGAGGTCGGGCCCGCCGTCGTCGTATTCGTCCTGAAAGCCCGCCAGATCGGCTCCGGAGCAGAAGGCCTTGCCCTCCCCGGTCAGGATCACGGCTCGGGCCTCCTCGCCCGCTCTGGCCATGTGGTCGACGACTGAAGCGGAGAGGTGGGCGTCGATCGCGTTGTACATGTCCGGTCTGTCGAGGGTGACGACAGCTACGTCTCCCCTCAATTCGTATCTGCTGGCCATTGTCTTCCTCCTTGACCTCGCGAATCGTAAACGGGCGAAAAGGCCGGTAGTCATTGAGATACCGCCTAACGTGTCCTCCATCGTCGCAGCAGAAAGAGCCGCGAAACCATCGACCCACAAGGAGGCGTCGTGAACAAATCCGAGATGGCTGACAAGCTCGCCGACAAGGCGGACATCTCGAAGGCCAAGGCCACCGAGGTAATCGACCATATCTTCTCCACCAAGG
>Ga0299913_10003605_pt1 | contig 12715 bp, 9 predicted proteins | sample RVTome_9_FD_201360 | JGI IMG/M metagenome (GOLD analysis project Ga0299913, IMG submission 201360) | Soil microbial communities from uranium-contaminated site in the Upper Colorado River Basin, Wyoming, United States - RVT155D38 (version 2) ... | reverse complement strand
CGGGTCGTTGCCGCGAAGGCTCTTGATGAAAGCCGAGGCCGCCTCGTAATGCTGGTCGCCGGCGCGGTCGTAGGCCAGCAGCCGCTGCTGGGCCGCCTCGGCGACCGCCTCCGGGCCGATCTCACCACCGCCCGCCGTCACCGCCGCGGATTCGAGGACGTTCAGCGCCTGGCGGGCGTCGCCGCCGGCGAGGTCGAGCAGCGTCGCGCGCCCGTCGTCGGTCAGCTGCGCCGCCCCCGCCAGCCCGCGATCGGGATCGGCCAGGGCGGCATCCACGATTGCGCCGAGCGCCTCGGCGTCGAGCGGCTCGAGGCGATACACCCGCATGCGCGACAGGAGCGGCGAATTGATCTCGTAGTACGGGTTCTCGGTCGTCGCACCGATGAGCGCGATCGTGCCGTCCTCCACGTGCGGCAGCAGCGCGTCCTGCTGGCTCTTGTTGAACCGATGCAGCTCGTCGATGAAGGCCACGGTCCGTCCGCCGGCCTCGCGCAGCGCCTTCGCCTCGGCGACGAGCGCGCGGACGTCGGCGACGCCGGAGGTGACGGCCGACAGCTGCCGCCACGAGCCGCCAGCGCGATCCGCGAGCAGGCGCGCCAGGGTCGTCTTGCCGGAGCCGGGCGGCCCCCACAGGACCATCGACGGCAGGTGTCCCGGCTTCACCACCCGGGTCAGCGCGCCGTCCGACCCGACGAGATGCGGCTGGCCCATGAACGCTTCGAGCGTGCGCGGGCGCATGCGGGCCGCCAGCGGGGCATCGGCCGCGGGCGTGTCGCCGAAGAGCGGCTCGGTCACGTCCGGTGGACGGCGGCGGGGCGGCATGGGCCGATTATGATGCGTCGCATGGAACAGAACCTCCGAACCCCGGGTCCCATCCCGCTCCCCGCCGCCGTCCGCGAGGCGCAGGCCCAGCCGATGATCGACCACCGCGGGACCGAGTTCGGCGAGATGCTGCGCGACATCGCCGCCGGCGTCGGCGAGCTGATCGCCACCCGTGGCGAGGTCCTCCTGCTCACCGGCTCCGGGTCCGGCGCCCTGGAGGCAGCGGTCGTGAACACCGTCTCCCCCGGCGACCGGGTGCTGGCGGTCAGCATCGGCTCATTCGGCGATCGCTTCGCCGCCATCGCCGAGGCGTTCGGTGCGCAGGTCGACCGCCTGGAGGTCGAATGGGGTACGGCTGCCGGCGCGGGGGTCCTGGCCGAGCGCCTGGCGAGCAACGAGCCGTACCGTGCCGTTCTGCTGACCCACAACGAGACCTCGACCGGCGTCGTCAACCCACTGGCCGAGCTCACCGCGGCGGTCCACGCGGCGCCGGGCGACCCGCTCGTCCTCGTCGACGGCATCAGCGGGCTGGGCGCGATGCGCTTCGACATGGACGCGATGGGCGTCGATCTCGTCGTCTCGGCCAGCCAGAAGGCCTGGAACGCCTCCCCCGGGATCGCCATCGCCGCCTTGGGCGATCGCGCGCGGATCGCCGGCGAGTCGGCACGCATGCCGCGCTTCTACTGGGACTTCGCCCAGGCCCGGCAGTGGGCCGCCAAGGCGCAGACGCCCTGGACTCCGGCCATCAGCGTCCTGTACGGGCTGCGCGTCGGCGTGCACCAGCTCCTCGCCGAGGGCCGGGAGCGCACCTGGGCCCGGCACGCGGCGATCGCCGCCGGGGTCGCCGCCGGGATGGAGGCGCTCGGCCTGCGCCTCGTGGCCGCCCCCGCGGACCGGTCGCACACCGTCACCGCCGCCTGGGTTCCCGATGGCGTCGAGTGGCCGCCGTTCAACGCCGCGATGCGCGAGCGGGGCCTGGTCATCGCCGGCGGGCAGGGGAAGTGGGTGGGCAGGATCCTGCGCTTCGGACACATGGGCGCGGTCGGCATCGACGAGATGGCCGACGCGATTCGCACGATGGGCCGGACCCTGCCCCGCTTCGGCCACGAGGCTGATGGGGACGCGGCCGCGGCCGCCACGGCCCGGGCGTACGAGGCCGCGCAGTCCGGATCACTCGCCGCCCGGTGACCGACCTGCGCCTCGTCCTCGTCCGGCACGGCGTCACCGAATGGAACCGGGAGGGGCGCTTCCAGGGCCACCGCGATCCGGACCTTTCGGAGGCCGGACGCCACGAGGCCGCGCTCGCGGCAGAGCGCCTGATGGCAGACGAGATGCTCCGCCCGGCCCGCGTCATCGCCTCGAGCCTCGGCCGGGCGCTCCAGACCGCCTCCCCGATCGCAAGGGCCGCCGGCGTGCCCGCCGAGCCCGACCCGCGGCTGATGGAGATCGGCCAGGGCGAGTGGGAGGGCCGGACCCATGCCGAGCTCGAGGCGGAGGACGCCGAGCGCTACCTCGCCTGGCGTCGGGCGACCGGGATCCGGCAGCCGCCGGGTGGTGAGCCGATCGAGGCGGCGACCGTCCGCGTCCGGTCGGTCGTGGACGAGCTCATCGCGTCGGACGGCGCCTCACCGATCTGCATCGTCAGCCATGGCGGAACGCTGCGCATCCTGGCCCACGTCATCCTCGAGCTCGCCGACGTCCACAGTCTCGAGGTCGACAACGCGTCCATCGGCGTCGCGGCGCTGGCCACCTCCGGCTGGCGCCTCGAGCGCTGGAACGACGCGCTCCACCTGCTGGGCAGGGAGCCGACCCATGTCGACGAGGTCGAGGGACGGCCGCTGGCCCTCTAGGGTCAGGGCGCCGGGCTGCGTCGAACGAGCCGGCGTACGCCGCGACGGATCGCCAGCCACAGGAGCGGGAGCCGGAGCGTGGCCCACGCCACCTCGAGCTTGTTCGTGGCCGAGGCCGTCAGCCGCCGGCCGGAGTACGACTGCCAGACCTTGCCGTCGGCCACGACCCGGATCGGCACGCCGTGCTGCGGCAGCTGATCCTCCAGCCAGCCGGCGTACTCGTAGATCGTCTCCGTCGGCCGCGGTCCGACCCCGGCCCGATCGGCGGCGCTCGTCAGACGGCTCCAGGCTCGGTCTCCGGCCGGCAGCAGGCGCCAGCGATGCTCGAGCTGGCGGCGCCGCAACCAGACGAGCGCGGCCGCGGCGAGCACGATCGCACCGATGACGAGCGCGTTGCCGGTCCGCGCCGCGGAGGCGCCCTCGTCGTCGGCCGTCGGGTCGATCAAGGCGTCGGGGTCGACCGCCCCCTCGACGAGGTCGGGGGACGGGAGCGCCCCCAGGCCCCGAAGGCTGGGATCCCGCCAGTCGTCGATCAGCAGCAGCGGGTCGGCGACCGGGTCCCGCGGCGTCCGACCGTCGTCCGACTCACCCGGAAGACGGACGAACCGCGACTCGATCGACTTCGTTGCCTCGAAGATCTCCCAGCCGTAGCCGGGGAAGTAGATCTCCGCCCAGGCGTGGGCATTTGCCTCGCGCTGCAGGAACAGCCCCTCGCCGATCGACTCACCGGGAGCGAACCCGACCGCCACGCGCGCGGGCAGGCCGAGCGAGCGCGCCATCATCACCATCGCGCTGGCGTAGTACTGGCAGTAGCCGCGCCGTCCGTCCTCCGCGAACAGGAAGGTGTCCACGAGGTCCCCGTCGCCGGGCACGACGGGGCCGTTCGTCGCGTAGGTGAAGTCCGGACCAGTGAGGAAGCGGGCCAGCGCCTCGGCCTGCTCGTACGGGTTGTCGGCCTCGGCCGTGACCTCCCGCGCCAGCTCGGCGACGCGGGCGGTGACGAGCGAGTCGTCGAGGTACAGGCTCCGCACCGTCTCGGGGTAGTCGGTCCCGGCACTGCCGAGCTCCGCCTCGGTGGCCTTCGAGATGGCGACCGTCATCTCGTACGCCTCCCCCTCGTGCAGCGGCGTCACCGCCTCGATGCCGCCGAGGACCGGCTGCCCGCCCGACTCGTGCAGGACGACCGGCGCGTAGACCGCCAGGGGCGATCCGGCAGTGAAGATGTTGCGGCCGACCGTCTGCTGCATCTCGACCGTGATGTCGCGCACGTCGACGGCCGCCGCCACCGTCGGCCGCTCGGGCGTCGGCACGCCGAACAGCGGCTCGCCGGCCGGCACGCGTCGCGTCGTCCCGTCGGTGCGCTGCCAGCCGCGGCCGGTGTAGGCGTCATAGGTCGTGGTGCGCAGGTAGAGCGCCCGCGGCGCCGCGAGCACGATGGCCTCGCGCTCGTTGCTCCGCCACTCGCCGAAGACGGTGAAGCTGCGTCCGAAGCTGTTGCCGGAGAGCCGCGACTGCGGGTTCTCCAGGCTTCCGAACACGCCCTCGAAGCCGTCGCGCAGATCGGTCCACACGCCGTCGAGGCTGCGCCACGCACCGGTCAGCGGTGCGGCCACGGCGACGCTGGTCAGCGTCAGGGCGAGCACGAGGCTGCCGCCGGCGAGCAGGATCCCCGTTCGCATGATCCCCGCCGGCACCTCGAGGTTCTCGTTCACCCGGCGCCGCTGCCAGCCGTCCTGGCGCTCGACGAGCGAGGCGCGCAGCCAGAGCAGGAGCGCCGCGACGACGAACAGCAGGAGGTGGCCGAAGAGGTCCGCGAACGTCGCCGACATGTTCGTCAGCAGCGCGGCGCCGAGGAGCACGATGGCGTCGAGCACCCGGTGGTAGCGGTACACGGTGTATGCGGCCATGCAGCCGGTCGCCCACATGAGGATGCCGAGGCCGACGGCGTACGGCGACAGCTCCAGCGGATACCCCGTCTGCAGGACGGTCAACGTCCACGCGACGGCATCCTCCCGCAGGGCGAAGGCCCGTCCGACCTCGTCGAGAGCCGGGTAGTACTCGGCGCCGATCATCGAGAGGATGAACCAGGCGCCGATGACGCCGGCCAACGGCAGCGCGATCAGGATCGTCCAGCGCACGGCGCCGAGCACCGCGCCGACGACCAGCGACCACAGGGCCAGCGGCACGAGGAAGTCGAGCCGCTCCAGCCAGCCGGCGTCCTGCACCGACCAGGCGAGCGCCAGGGACATGACGGCGAGCAGCCCAAGGCTCAGCCATCCGGCCTTCGGCATGGTGAAGTGGTCGCGCAGCTCAAGCACGGGCGTGGGCCCTCCCTCCGATCGCGTCGGCGATCTGGTCGCCCCGGCGAACGAGCCGGTGCTCGATGTCGTACTCCGCGAGGGCGTGTCGCACCGCAGCCAGCTCGGCGCGGGCGCGGTCGTCGGCCTCGACGCCGATGTACGAGGCGCGGTCGAGCAGGATGACCAGCGCCGCCACGCCGCGGCGCCGCAGGCCGGACAGCGCGCGCACCCACTCGCGCTCGGTGGATCCGGTGATGATGCACAGCGTCATCCCGCGGCGCAGCTGGAGGAGCGTCGCGGCGAGCACCTCGGCCAGCGGCGTGGATCCATCGGCCTGCACGTTGGCGAACAGGTGCAGCAGCTTCTGCTCGGCGCGCGGGCCGCGGTCGGGCTGCTGGAGCTGGGGCCGCCGGGCGGAGGCGGTGATCGCCACCGACCGGTTGTCCGACAGCGTGCGCATCGCGACCGACGCGGCGACCGTGACCGCCGTCTCGACCGAGGCGTCGTTCCCCAGCCCGGCGTGGACGCTGCGGTCGAGGTCGAGGACCATCCACAGGTCGGCCGTCTGCTCGAGGTCGAATTCCTTGACATGCAGCTCGCCGTGGCGGGCGCTCGAGAGCCAGTGGATCCGGTTGATCGCGTCGCCGTGGACGTAGGGTCGAACTCCGGTCACGAGTGGCGAGGCGGCCTCGTAGCGCCGGCGCATCGGCGTCGTGCCGTCGATCGGCGACGGCGGCAGGCGCCAGTGCGGCAGCGCCACGACCTCGGGGAACACCACCACGCTCGTCGGCTGTCCGACGGTCATCTCGCTGCTGAAGAGACCGAAGGGATCACCCGTGCGAACCCGCAGCGGGCCGAGCCGGTAGCTGCCGCGGCGCGTGAGCCGGACCTTGGCGAGCCACTGCCGGCGCCCGCGGCCCGGGACCTCGGCGACCCGGCCCGGCAGGCTGGTCGGCAGGGTCGACTCGTTCCAGCACTCGATCCACGGCTTCGCGAAGCGGTCGTGGTTCTCGAGGCGGTAGAGCGCCTGGAGCACCTCGCCGACGTGCGTCGCTGGGTTGAGGACGCGATAGTCGGCGCGCACGCCGCGCAGCCCGCGGCGGGCGAACAGCCACGAGCCGGCCCCGACGGCCAGCGTCAGGTAGAGGAGGAAGAAGAGGAAGTCGATGCCCGTGCTGAAGGCCGCGACGGCGAGCGCGGTGACGACGAACAGGAGGCGCAGGTGGCGGTTGAAGAGGCCCATCGGCCGATCAGTTGACCCGCGTGTGTGCGGCTTCAGCGGCGGCCGCGGCCTCCGCGATCGGGACGGAGGTCAGGATCTCGCGGACGATCTGCTCCGGATCGACCTCGCGCAGCGACGCCTGGCTCTTGACGATGAGCCGATGCGCCAGGACGGCCACGGCGAGGTGCTTGACGTCGTCGGGGATGACGTAGTCCCGGCCACCGAGGGTCGCGTACGCCTGGGTGGCGCGGTACAGGTTGAGCGACCCGCGCGGCGAGGCACCCAGGTAGACGTCGGGATGGTTCCGCGTCGCGTTGACGATCCGGATGATGTACTCCGCGACGGCCTGGTCGACGTAGACCTCCTTGATCGCGCGCTGCATCTCGCGGAGCTCGTCCAGGCCCAGCACCTGCTCCACGTCGCCGAGCGGGTGGCGGCGCTTCTGCTCGTCGAGGATGACGAGCTCCTCCATCGGCTTCGGATACCCGAGCCGCAGGCGGAGCATGAACCGATCAAGCTGGGCCTCCGGCAGGGCGAACGTGCCTTCGTACTCGATCGGGTTCTGGGTGGCGATCACCAGGAAGGGCGAGGGCATCGGGTGGGTGATGCCGTCGATCGTGGCCTGGCGCTCTTCCATGCACTCGAGCAGTGCCGACTGGGTCTTCGGCGTGGCGCGGTTGATCTCGTCAGCCAGGACGACCTGGGCCATGATCGGCCCGGGCCGGAACTCGAACTCGGTCGTCTTCTGGTTGAAGATCGAGAGCCCGGTCACGTCCGAGGGCAGCAGGTCCGGCGTGAACTGGATGCGGCGGAAGGAGCAGCCGATGCTCTGGCTCAGGGCCTTGGCCAGCATCGTCTTTCCGACGCCGGGCACGTCCTCGATGAGAATGTGCCCCTCGCACAGCAGCGCCACGAGCGCCATGCGGACCTCGACGTGCTTCCCGACGATCACGCGCTCGACGCTGGCGATGACGCGCTCGGCGGGCTGCTGGACGTTCTTCACAGGTGTGCGCTCTCCCCCGGCCGGGCGGGCACGGGGCCTCCGGTGTGCGTTGATTGGGTACAGACAATACCCCACCGCGTTACAGACCGGTTCATCCGACGAGGGTCAGCCGCCCTCCTGCGCGGACAGGCGCAGCCACTCGGCCATGACCTCGCCGGCGATCGGGGCGGCACGGCCGGAGCTCGATGCGCCGCTCTCGACGAGCACGGCGATGGCGATCGACGGCTCCGCCTCATCCTGTGCGGGCGCGAAGCCGATGAACCACGAGTGCGGCGCCTGCTCGCCCCCGAGCTGCGCCGTGCCGGTCTTCCCCGCCGATCGCGCGTCGCTGATCCCGTACAGCGTGATGTCGCCCTGGCCGGCGAAGGGCCGTCCCAGCTCCCCGTTGACCGCGTCGACCATCGCCGACCGGACGTCCCGGGCCGCCTGGCGGCCGATGACCCGGGACCCGCCGCGCGAGGTGAAGCGCTCCAGCACCGTGTCGCTCGGGCTGTCGGCCTCGGCGTGCGTGCGGACGTCGCGCACGACATAGGGATGGGGCATGACGCCGTCGCCGGCGATCGCCGCCGCGACGAGCGCCATCTGCATGGGCGTCACCCGGGTGCGCCCCTGGCCGAAGGCGGCGCTGGCGAGCTCGACCTCGTCGCTGAAGGGACCGCAGCCGTCGTCGACCGCCTCGCTGACGTAGCTCGGCGCCACCGCCAGCGCGCGTCCCGGCGGCCCGATCTCGCTGGCCTCGCAGAAGCCGAAGCGGCGCGCGTAGTCGAGGAACGCCTCGCCACCGAGATCGAGACCGACGTGCGCGAAGAAGATGTTGCTCGAGACCTGGAGCGCCTCGGAGAGCGGCCAGAGGGCCGGCTGGATGCCGCCGAGGTCGTGCTCTCGGATCGTGAAGCCCTCGACGACGAAGCCCTCCGACTCCTGGCGTGGCTGCTCCGGATAGGTCGTGCTCGGCGTGATCACGCCGGCGTCGAGCGCCGCGGCCGCGGTGAAGGCCTTCATGATCGACCCCGGCACGTACCGGCCCTGGCGGGCGCGGGCGAGGAGAGGCTCGGCCGGATTCTCGCGCAGGGCATCCATCGGCTCCTGGGCCGTCTCCGGATCCCCGGACAGCGGCGTGGCGTCGAAGGTCGGTGTGGACACGATGGCCAGCACGGCGCCGGTGGACGGGTCGAGGGCCACGACAGCCCCGGCGTCGCCACCGAGCTGCTGGGCGGCGAAGTCCTGGAGCCGCCGGTCGATCGTCAACGTGAGGTCGCGGGGCTGCGGCTCGCGCGCCAGGACGTCGTTGAGCAGGTCGCGCAACGGATTGGGATCGGTCTGGCCGACGAGCAGGTCCTCGAAAGCACGCTCGATGCCGGTCGTCCCGAAGCGAAAGCTCGCGTAGCCGATGACGTGGGTGAAGGCCGGATCGGTGTACGTCCGCCGGCTCAGGCCGTCGGTGACTTCCGACGAGGCCAGCAGCTGGCCGGTCGCGTCGAAGATCGAGCCGCGCATCAGGCTGCGGCGCGCCGCGATCACCTCCGGGTTGTCGGCTCGCACGGCCAGGTTCGGGGCCTCGATCACCTGCCACCACACCAGGCTGCCGGAGACGAGCGCGAAGGTCAGGATCAGGTAGAAGCCGAGGCGCCGGACGTTTGTCGCGATCACGACGACGCCTCGGCATCGGTCCCGAGCGCGCTGCGATGGCTGATCGCCAGCAGCAGGCCGACCATCACGAAGCTCGCCAGCACGCTCGACCCGCCGTAGCTCACGAAGGGCAGGGTGATGCCGGTCAACGGGATGAGCTTCGTGTTGCCGGCGATGATGATCAGCGCCTGGATGCCCAGGCTCGTCGTCAGGCCCACGGCCAGCAGGCCGCCGAAGTCGTCGCGCGCCAGCGCGGCGATGCGCAGGCCGCGGAAGACGAGCACGGCGACGAGCGCCAGGAGCGCGAAGGCGCCGAGCAGCCCGAGCTCCTCGGCGATGGCGGTGAAGATGAAGTCGGTGTGGACGAACGGGATCGTCAGGTTGCCGCCCAGGGTCACCAGGCCCTGTCCGAGCCCCTCGCCGAAGATGCCGCCGCGGCCGAGCGCGTAGATCGCGCGCACCGGCTGGAACCCGGCGCCGAGCGGGTCGGCGAATGGATCCAGCCAGATGTTGAAGCGCGCCTGGACGTGCCCGAACAGCTGGTAGGCGACGTAGGATGCGCCGGCGAAGAGCACCAGACCGATGAGCACGTAGCTGCGCCGCCCGGTCGCCACGAACAACATCGTCAGGAAGGTGCCGAAGAACAGGAGCGCCGTGCCGAGGTCGTTGAGCCGGACGACGATGAGCATGACGATCGCCAGCAGCGCGAGCATCGGCAGGAAGTACGGCAGCGGCGGGATCGAGAGGAAGCCGATCCGCACCCGGGCGCTCGTCAGGATGGTGCGCGTCTCGGCCAGGTAGGCCGCGACGAAGATGACGAGCACGATCTTGATCAGCTCGCCCGGCTGCACGCTCACAGGCCCGAGGTCGATCCACAGGCGGGCCCCGTTGACCTCGTAGCCGAACACCATCGTCGCCACCAGCAGGCCGATGCCGATCGCCGCCCAGGTGTACTTGTAGTGGCGCAGGATGCCGTCGTCGCGCAGACCGACGGCGATGACCAGCATGGCGACGATCCCGACCCCGAACCAGAGCAGCTGCGTCGCGGCCATGCCCAGCTGGAAGCCGAGCGCGCTCGTCCCCGCCAGGTCCTGCGGCAGCCGGTTGAGCATGATCAGCCCGATCCCGCCCATCGCCCCCACGGCCGGGAGGATGAGCTGGTCGCCCCGGTGACCGAACGCCACCAGCGCCAGGTGGGCGCCGACGATGAGCGCCACGTAGCCGAGGGCGAGCTCCAGCGAACCGGCCTCGAACGTGCCGCTCAGGGCGACGTGCGTGACCGCGAAGCCGAAGGGGACGAGCAGGAGGATCGGGATGAGCAGGCCGAGCTCGGTCCCGCGCCAGGTGATCCGCATCAGCGGCGTGTCACCGGTCGAGCCGCATCCGGACCCGGCCGACGGTCAGCTCGTCTCCGAAGCTGAGCGCCACCGGCCGATCGATGCGATGCCCGTTGACGTACGTCCCGTTCGTGCTGCCCTGGTCCTCGATGAACCAGCTTCGCCCGCGGAACGTGAGCATCGCGTGGTTCGTGCTCACGAAGTCGTCCTCGACGTAGATCGTGTTGTTGACGTTGCGGCCGATCGAGTTGATCGGCCCCAGGGCGATCGTCGTGCCGGCCGGCGGCTCGTCCTCCGGCGACTCGAGCACCGACAGGCGGCCGATGCCGGAGCGCGAGGCGAGCTGGGCCTGCTCCGCACCGCGCAGGTCGCGAAGCAGCGTGGCGGCGAAGCGCATGAGGACGAGGTACAGGAGGGCGACGAAGCCGAGCTGCAGGACGAGCAGGAGGACGCGCAGGATGTCGCCGGTCACGCCCGCACCTGGAACTCGATCTCGGTGTCACCGATCCGGATGACGTCGCCCGGACCGAGCGCCACCTGGCTGACGGTCTGGCCGTTCACCGTCGAGCCGTTGCGGCTCCCGAGGTCGGTGAAGCTGTAGGCGCCGTGCTGGAGCTTCAGCTGGCAGTGGTGGCGGCTGACCATCGGGTCGTCGACGATGACGTCGTTGTCGCTCGCCCGGCCGACCCCGATGAGCGGGCCGCCCAGGTCGAACTGGATCGGCCGGCTGCCCCGCGTGCTGACCAGGAGGTAGGCCCGACGGGCCGAATCGGGCGATCCGCCGGCCGGACGGTCGAAGACCATCGTGTCCGAGCTCGCGGCCACGGCGCCCGCGTCCCGCAGCCGATCGCCACGCTCGTCCACGACGTTGGCCGCGACCCGGATCTCCCCCCGACGGATCCCCTCGTCCGCGATGAGCTGCACCCTGGGTCGGGCGACGAGCGTGTACCGCTCGTGCCGGGCTCGCGCCAGGACGCCGTGACCAAGGTCGTCCTCGAGAGAGCTGCGATACGACGCGAACGCCGCGAAGTCGGACGGGTGCAGGTGGAGGTCGTACTGGTTCGGGACGATCACGCCCGCATCCCCGTACGTCTTGTTCGTGTCCATCGCGCGCTCGATGCGCTTCGCGAGGCTCACCGGCTGGATCGAGGCACCCAGGCGCCCGGCCGGTGCTTCGAGGAAGCGCTCGAGGAACGCCTCGACGCGCGAGAGGATGCTCATCGCGGGCGATGCTAGCACGCGGAGTACGAACGGCCGGGCGGGCGGTACGAACTGCCGATAGGGTCCTGCTGGACGCCGTGGCTATACTTCGTGACCCTGATCGGCGCCGGTGCGATCGGGAGGAGAAATCGCGCTTGACGGACCAACTCACCGAATCATTCTGCGAACGCTGCGGCACGCGCTACGAATTCAGCGCGCCGACGCAGCTCAATCCCCTGCGCAAGACGCGGGGGTTCATCGGTGGGCTGAAGAACTACCTCACCAGCCAGGACGACATGAGCGACGCCATGCGCGACGCCATGCGCCAGCAGGAGGAGTCGCTCGCCGCGGCGCAGCTCGAGGCCTTCCACGAGTCGTTCAACTTCTGCATCGACTGCCGCCAGTACACCTGCCTCAACTGCTGGAACGACGATGCGGGCCGTTGCCGCAGCTGCGCCCCCATCGCCGGGACCGATGACCTGGCCGAGCGCCTTGCCGCGTCGTTCGAGGGCGCCGGCGGCGTCGCCGTCGCCGAGCCGGTTCTCGCCGAGGCCGACCTCCAGCGCCGGATGGGCTTCGACAGCTGGCCGTCGTCGGACCTCCCGGTGGATCCGGCGACCGAACGTCACAGCGGGCTGCCGTGGCCCGAAGCCGATCCCGTGGAGCCCGTGGCGGCCGAGGTCGAGGCGGAGCCTGTCATCGCGGAGGTGGAGGTCGAGCCGGAGCCCGTCGCGGCGGAGGTCCAGCCGGAGCCGGAGCCCGTGTCGGAGCCGGAGCCTGTAGCGGAGCCGGAGCCCGTGGCGGCCGAGGTCGAGCCGGAGCCCGTCATCGCGGAGTTCGAGCCAGAGCCTGTCGCGGCGGAGGTCGAGGTCGAGCCGGAGCCGGAGCCCGTGGCGGCCGAGGTCGAGCCGGAGCCCGTCATCGCGGAGTTCGAGCCAGAGCCTGTCGCGGCGGAGGTCGAGGTCGAGCCGGAGCCGGAGCCCGTGGCGGCCGTGGTCGAGCCGGAGCCCGTGGCGGCCGTGGTCGAGCCGCCTTTGGAACCGGTGCGCCTGCGAGTCGTCGCCTGGGAAGCCGACTCCCCGTATGACGTGCTCGTCGAGGCGGAGCCGGAGCCGATCGCGGCCGAGGTCGAGGCGGAGCCGGAGCCGATCGCGGCCGAGGTCGAGGCGGAACCGATCGCGGCCGAGGTCGAGGCGGAGCCGCAGCCGATCGCGGCCGAGGTCGAGGCGGAACCGGTCGCGGCCGAGGTCGAGGCGGAGCCGGAGCCGATCGCGGCCGAGGTCGAGGCGGAGCCGGAGCCGATCGCGGCCGAGGTCGAGGCGGAGCCGGTCGCGGCCGAGGTCGAGGCGGAG
>Ga0299913_10003604_pt1 | contig 12717 bp, 8 predicted proteins | sample RVTome_9_FD_201360 | JGI IMG/M metagenome (GOLD analysis project Ga0299913, IMG submission 201360) | Soil microbial communities from uranium-contaminated site in the Upper Colorado River Basin, Wyoming, United States - RVT155D38 (version 2) ... | reverse complement strand
GGTCGTCGTCTTCGTCTCCACCGAAGGCCATGGCCACCACGACACCGAAGAGGGCGGCAAGCAGGAGCGCCGCGACGGCGCTTCCGATGATGACGCCTACGGGCAGCCGGTGCGCGCCGGCCAACGGCCCGCCCGGCGGAACCGGCGGTCCGGCCGACACCCCGGGAGGAGGGGGCGGCGGGGGGGTCGCCGGCGGAGGGGTGGGCGGCGTCGGAGGAGTCGCTGCCGGCTGGGTGGGCGGCGCTGGAGGGGTGGCTGCCGAAGGAGTCGCTGCCGAAGGAGTGGCGGCCGGCGGAGGGGCCGCCGCCGGAGGAGTCGCTGCCGGCTGGGTGAGCGGCGGAGGAGGCGTGGCAGGAGCGACGGGCTGGGCCGCTGTGAGCGGTTGACCGCAGCTTCGGCAGAACCGATCGCCATCGGCATTGTCCGCCTGGCAGTTGGCACAACGCACGCTCACCGCGGCGCTCCCACCGCGTCGGCCTCGACCTCACGGGCATCGCTGATGTCGCGCCGAACGGCGGTCAGGGCCATTCCACATGAGGGGCAGAAGCCGGCGGCGGTCACCAGGCGATGGCAATTCGGGCAGGTGGTTCTTGCGAACCCGAGATTGCTGGCCTCGTCGAGAAGCGCGTCATGGACCAGGTAGCGCACGTAGATCAGCATCGCGGCGACCACAACGGCCTGCCAGACGGTGGCGAGTACGAGTCCATATCCAGCGGCGACAATCAGCTGGCTGCCGATGACAAATGCGACGTGGCTTGCGACGGCAGCTACGATGGCGCCGACCTCGAGCGAGCCGCGGTGCCGAGTGCGGAAACGCCAGATGGCGGCGGTGATGGCGCCCGTTGAGCTGCCATGCAGAATCGGCAGGAGAATGGCCGCAGTCACGAGCGGCAGGAGCCAGTTCGCCGGATCGCTGCGAACTTCGAGAGTGGTCAGCACCTGCGAGAACTGCACCACTGTCTGCGCCATTGCGAAGCCGAGTCCGGCAGCCACCCCAAAGACCAGCCCGTCGATCGTCTCGCTGAATTCCGGACGGTCTCGGAGCAACAGCGCCGGGAGTGGCTTGAGAACCTCCTGGATCACCGGGATTAGGAGCCCGGCCACGAGAAGGCCGCCCACGTCGATACGCACGCCGAAAGGCGAGAAGTCAACCGGAGGGAGCGGTCCACGCAAGGCGTTCCCGAGGATGGTGACCACCACGCCGAGAACGATGCCCGCTCCGATCGTGAAGCCCAGCACCGTCGCCGGGGCGTCCCGGTACAGCCGGACTTCGTACAGGTAGATGATGTACAGCACCGGCACGAGGAAGGCGGCGACCATCAGGGCTGCCGTGATCAGCCCCGCGACGTAAAGCGCCGCCAGGACCGCCAGGCCAGCAATCAACGCCCAGCGGAACTCGTTAATCTCATCGTGGTCGAGATGAGGAAAGAGGGTGGTCAGGATGCCGGGCTGCGCGACGTGCTCATCCGGATGCGCTGCGTAACGATCGCGCCGGCGGCGCCAGTCCATCGGAGCGCCGGCCGTGTCCTGGTCCGCCCCACAACGCGTGCAGAAGACGCCCTCGGGCACATCCTGTCCGCAGGATTCGCAACGCATCGAAGCCCTCCCCGTGCTCGCGTGGGTACTCGCGCGCATCACTCCGACCGATGCGGAGCGGTGATGTGCATGGTAGTTGCGCCCGTCAAGGGCGGTTGACCCCAGTACATCACGGCGGTGCAACTCCCTCCTTGACAGTTGCCGTTGGCGCGGGCCTACACTCGCCAGCATGGCTAGGCCAACCCCGACGAGCCCGCCGCCGTCGCCGCTGCATCGGGCCCTGACCGCGCCGGGGGGCCTCGTCCTTCTCCTCGTGCTCTTGGCGGTCCTCATTGGTGCGGGGATTGCGCTGGGGATTTCGGCGCTCGACCTGCCGCCGCCGGCGGGCGGCGCGGATGACGATCCGGAGCGTCCGGAAGACCCCGACGCGTTCGTCCGCTGGCTGACCGATAGCCGTGGCATCGAGCAGGGCGGGATACCGACGAGCCGGTATGTGCAGGCCGAAGAGGCGGTATTGGAGATGCTGGCCCGAGAACGTCAACTCGAGGAGAGCGGCGACGAGCGGGCACAGATCCTCTCCGGACTGGGTGCCGCGGCGGAGCCCTGGACCTGGCTCGGTCCCAGCAACTGGGGAGGCCGCACCCGCGCCCTGGTGGTCAACCCGGATGACCCTTCGATCATGCTCGCCGCCGGAGTGACCGGCGGCATCTGGCGGAGCGAAGATGCCGGGGACTCATGGAATCCGTTGACCGATACGTTCTCTAACATCACGGTGGGAGTCCTCGAGTTCGACCCGAACGACCCGTCAGTCGTCTACGCAGGCACGGGCGAGGCCGTGTTTAAGGCGCGTGACGAGCACCGCGGGGACGGGATCATGAAGAGCACCGATGGGGGCGTGAGCTGGGCGTTCCTGGACGCGACGACCGGCAGGGCCGAGTTCGCGTACGTCGGCGACATCGAGGTCAGCGCGAATGATCCGAACCGCGTCTACGCCGCTACCGGGACCGGCGTCTGGGTGAGCAGCGATGGCGGCGCGTCGTGGGGCACCGCACCGGTCCTCGCGTCAGGGTCGAATGCCCGCAGCGTCGGCTGCCTGGAGCTTGCACTGCGTCACGATCTGAGCCCGGACACGCTCCTCGCATCGTGTGGGAGCCACGAGCCAGATGGCGTGTACCGGAGCGTAGACGCGGGACTCAGCTGGGAGAAGGTGCTACCCGCAGACGCGACACCCATCGGCCGAACGGCGATGGCGATCGCGCCAGGCCGGCCGAACATCGTGTACGCCTCGGTCACCGATCCCCGAACCGATTCGGCGTACGCCCTGTACCGATCGACCCAGGGCGGGGCAGCCGGGACGTGGGAGATGCGTGCCAGCCCCGCATCTGGCGATCCCGATTGGCTGGGAACCTGCGCCTACCGTGGAGAACCTTACGCTCAGGGCGATTACGACCATGTCATCGCCGTGGATCCCACGAATCCCGACCGTGTGTGGCTCGGCGGCATCGACCTTTACCGCTCGGAGGACGGCGGCGCCACGCTGCAGAAGGCGACGGACACCAGGCTGGATCCGAACTATGCCGACGGCACACCCTACGTCCACGCCGATCAGCACGTGATCGTGTTTCACCCACGCTACGACGGGTCTGCCAACCGCACCGTGTACTTCGGGAACGATGGCGGGCTTTTCGCGACGGACGACGACCGCGCCAGCTTGACGATGACCGGAAGCTGCGTCTCCAGCTCGATCGCCGGCATCGGTTACCGCTCGATGAACGAGGGTTACGGCATCAGCCAGTTCATTGGCGGCGCACTTTCCGAGGACGGCGGCGTCGTCGTTGGCGGGACGCAGGACAACGGTACGTTCAGGCTGGACGGGGGTCGTCCGGGGGAATGGGTCCAGATCTGGGGCGGGGACGGTGGAAACGGTGCGGTGACACCGGACGGTTCGTGGGTGTTCGTCTCCAACTACTACTTCTACTACTACCGGTTGACGGGTGATGCTGCGCGAACCGGAGAGTGTGCTGGCGGTGGATGTGATTCGGCCAACAATGGCATCACCGATCAGAATCGCATCGAACAGGCAGCGTTCTATCCCCCCGTCGAGGCCGACAGCACGGCTCCGGGGACCCTCTGGACCGGAGGACTGCACATTTGGCGAACGGTGGACGAGGGCCGAACGTGGGTGAAGGCCAGCACCACCCTGCCCGATGTGGCCACCGCCATCTCCATCTGGCCCGGCGACGGGAACCACGTATGGGCGGGGACGCGGAATGGCGCGCTTTACCGGACGACGGACGGCCTGGCAGCCTCGCCCACCTGGTCGCAATTCGCCAGCGCCGACTTCCCTTACGCGGAGGTCTCCTCGATCGCCGTGGACCCAACCAATGCGGAGGTGGCATACGTCACCTTCCGCACATTCGACGGCAACCAGCTCTGGAAACGGAGCGCGGACGGCGTCTGGTCAAGCCTGGACACCGCCCTTCCGGATACGCCCTTCAACGCGGTAGCGGTCAACCCGTTGAACCCGGCTATGGTGTACGTGGGCACGGACATCGGCATCTTCGAGTCGCTGGACGCTGGAGCTACCTGGCGAGTGGGTAACGAGAACCTGGCGACCACCATCGTGAACCGTCTCATCTTCCGGCGCGGGACCAGCGACCTGTATGCATTCACCTTCGGACGAGGAGCGTATCGAGTGGACGTGGGCAACCGCGCCCCACCCCCAAATGACGAGATCACCGCAGCAACCGACATCGTGCTGGACCCCGAATTCGCCGAGCAGCTGGACGTGCGCGTGGCAACCAGGTCCTCGTCAGACCCTGACGTGAGCTGCGGGAGCGCGCTGCTGCCGTCCCAGGGGCAGAGCGTGTGGTACCGGTTCCAGCCAGCGCAGGATGGTGCGATCGAGGTCACCACGCGCGGCAGCAACTACGACACGGTGGCCGCCGTCTTCAGCGGCGATGCAAATCCGAACGCCACATTGACGGAGGTCGAGTGCAACGACGATGGCGTCGGGACCAGCGAGGCTTCCTCGCTGGTATTCCAGGCGCGTACCGGCGAGACCTACTTCATCGAGGTGACGCGGTCGGCCGGCAGTCGAGCGGACACGCTCGCCAACACCCTGCACATCACGATCCGTCAGCACTAGAGGTCGAGCCCGCGAAGGCGCGCCACACCGGCTCGTACATCGGGCCGTACCAGTCCCCCACCCTCGAATCCCAGGCCTGCCCGGAGTAGTCGCGTATCTCGACGATGAGGCCGACGCCGTCCCGCCGCAGCCCGGCGTACAGGTTCGACCGGAATGCCGCGCCGAAAAGCGGGTCGGCATGGATGCCGGATATCGACATCATGGACCTGCCCGCCAAACTTCCGAACGGCTGGAGCTCCAACGGTGACGACGCCAAGAGCGCCTGCGTGCCGGCAGGCGTCCCGAACCGGCCATCGAAGGCCCCGAGCAGCAGGTCGCCGCTCTCCACCAGAGAGGCATCCGTTGCGACGGTCTCCACGTACATCCACAGTCCCTCGCCATCGGTGAGCAGCCAGCGACGGCCATCGCCCGCGAACTGCACCCAGCCAGCGGGCACCTCCACGCCGAGGCGCCCATCTCCGCCCAGGTCACCGCCGTAGCCTCCGCCCAGGGAGATGTCGTATCCCTGTCGGGGCACGTCGGTCTCACCGACCAGCGGCGGCTCGGCGGCAAGTGGAAGGAACCTGGTTTCGGGTACGGGCGCCATGGACGTCTCAGGACCGGGTGGCAGGGCCGCAACGACGAGGAGGCCCACCGCCGCGGGGGCCACCGTACAGAGCAGCATGAGCGCAACGGTCGCCGCCCGACCGGTCGCCCATGGCCGCCTGGCACCGACGTAGCGTGACTCCACCGCCGCCTCATGGCGCAGTGCCCATCCGCTTGGCGTGGCCCGCTGGCTGACGCCACAGAACGCGCAGAAGCCGGCACCAGCCAAGAGCGGCATCTCGCAGTCATCGCAGAGGGACGCGCTGTGTGTCAGGCCGGATTCGCCGGCGGGACCGGCAGGCGCCACGATCGACTTCTCGAGCACGGCCGCCTGGATGGTTCCACGGGTTCTGAGGATCATCAGCGCGGCAACGAGCGCCGCCCACAGAGCGGCCAGCATCGGGCCAGCGGGCCACACGGTCAGGACGAGGTTGCCGGCCCAGAACAGCGTGAGCAGGACCACGGATCCGATGACCGCCCGCAGGTAGGCGGGGGTAAGTCCGTCGTAGCCCCGGCCCAGGCCGGAGAAGGCGCTGACTGTGAGTCCGCCGGCCAGCGCGTAGACAATCGGCTTCGCGACGGCCACGTTCAACACGACCGGCACCCATGCCATGGGATCGCTCACCTGGAACCCTATGGCGCCGAAGGCATCGCGCAACGCGAAGATCGTTTCGGCGGCCGCGTACACAAGGCCGGCTGAGACCCCCAACGCCAAGCCGTCCAGCATGTCGTCAAACTCGGGCAAGCGCGCAAGAAGGATGGCCCCCAGGTTGGCGCCGACAGTGCAGCCAACGCCCAGCAGGATCGCGATCGCGCCGATGGCAGCGACGCCGCGCGGGCTGAGGGTCGGTTCCGCAGGGGTGCCGAACAGCACGCCCAGCGCTGAACGTCCGAGGTCACTCTCACCGATGATGAGCGCGACGACCCCCGCTACCAGGATGGGCAACACCACTACTCCCAGCAGGCCCATCCAGCGCGAGCGCGGAGTGGCCCAGAAGAGCGTGCGCGACATGTACACCACAAAGGCGGCCGGGAACAGCAGGCTGCCGCCCGCCACGGCAGCCGGCACGAACCCGGCGATGGTGAGGAGCACCACCACCCCGAGGGCGGCGGCCATGCCCCAACGGAGCGCATCGGCACCGTGGCGTCCGACGAGTGGCATAAGGGTCGAGATGACCGCGAGCTGGGAGACAAGCTCCGAGGGCTGGATTCGATACTCGGTTTCCCCGCCACCCGTCCGCGCTCGGCTCTGTGTCGTGCCGCAAACGGCGCAGTAACGCGAGGCACCCGGAATGGATGCACCGCAGGCGGGGCACGCCATAGGCGCGGAAGTCCCTACCACTGCCCCCTCATTCCCCCAGGGGCCTTCCGTCGACCCATCCCTTCCAGCCGTTGGCGGCCGATACCAACGCCCAGTCGCCTTGGCGGCCGAGGACATGGATCTCGGTGCCAGGGTGCAGCGTCGTGACCGGCGGGACGCCCGGGTTCGGTTCGGTCCAGGCGGGGAGCCCGCCGATAGGTACCCGGTGGGTCGGTGCCCATTGCGTGTCACCGTCCGGCGCCATGAACGCGTCGTCCGCAAGGTCGGTCGCGGCATCGGCCAGCTTTCGCAGCGAATCGTCTGGCAGCCGGTCCGCCACCACCCTAACGAACGCGAGCGCGGGACGGCGCCGTGCGAGCCAGACGCCGGTCGCCCCGGCGATGGTCCACGGCAGCAGGTGGACGAAGAGCCGAAGTCCCAGCAGCCCCGCGACCAACGCCCCGAAGTCCTCGCCGAAGACAATGCCCACGAAGGCTGCATCGATGAGCACGCCCAAGAGCGTCGCGATCACCGCCGCAAGGACTGCGGCGAGCAGGTGTCGGTCGGCTGCCCAAGCGCCGATCCAGCGACCGAGCAGGTAGGCTCCCCCCAGCGCGAGTACGAACCCACCGCCGCCGCCACCCCCTTCACCCATGACCTGGTCACCCGTGATCCAAGTCACGATGAAAGCTCCAACGAAGCTTCCCACCTGCAGCAGGAACACCAGGACCAGACCCGCGTAGGTGGCGGCCTGGTACCAGGCCTGGTGCAGCTCTTGGCGCGAGTCGAGCCGTGGCTCGGTGGGCGATCGGCTCCGACGAGCCTGCCAATCACGCAGGTTCCGATGCACCCAGCCGATTCCGGCGAGCGGAGCCGCGGCGATGGTCGTCGCAAATTGGGCGAGCTGCGGGACTTCGCCCACCCCGGCGAGCATCAGCGGAAGGAGAAGGAACAGCATGAACGTCGCGGCGACGACGATCAGGACGGCCGCGGGAAGCAGCCATCCCGGCTCGGGGCGGGGTTCTGCCCACGGATGCGGCGCTTTGGGGGCGCGCGCCACCACTCCGCCGGCAAGGGCGGCATCCGGAGCGGGATCGACGGCACGGCCGCACGATACGCAGAACTTCGCGTCCTCGGGTCGCGCTGCACCACAGTGCGCGCAGTACACGCCCACGCCTCACCTCCAAGGCGGACGCAGAGGGCGTCCGACGACCGGCAGGGTAGCAGCCGTGGTATCCCCCGCCAAGCCGGGCTGGGTCAATCCGATTCGTGAAGGAACTGACTGCGCTCACGCGGGTTCAAGGGGCGGGTCACCCGGGAACGAGCGAGCTCGACCAGGCGCTCGACGTCAAGGCAGGGTTCGCAGGCGTACAGCCACGTTCGGTCCTCCTCCGTACCGACAATGATCCGTTGGCCGTCGGGGCTGAACTGGCCAGCGAATCCACCATGCTCGTAGATCGCCATCTGCGCGCCGGTCCGAGCATCCCATACCCTCGCGGTCCCATCGATCGCGGACGTAAGCAGCCAGTTGCCATCCGGGCTGAACGTCACGTACGCGATGGCAGCGGCGTGCCCGTCCAACACATGCAGCAGCCGGCCTGACGGAACTTCCCAGATTCGAGCGTCGTGATCGAAGCTTCCCGTCGCGGCCTGGGTGCCGTTGGGGGAGACTGCCACCGAAGAGACGGCGTCCGTGTGGCCGGCGAGGACGCTTGCGGCCGTCCCGGCATCGACATTCCATATCCTCGCCGTGTCGTCTTCGCTTCCGGTGATGGCCAGCGTTCCGTCCGTACTGAACGCGGCCGCGAAAACGGGGAGGTCGGGTTGGTGGCCCAGGAGCTCGACCGGTTCGGCGCTACCGCTCGTTTCCCAGATCGACACGTCGCCGCTCTCGGTTGCGACGATCGCCTTCGCGCCGTTGGGGCTGATGGCTCGAGCCGTCGTGATTTCCTCACTGATTATCTCGCGGCGGAGATCGCCTGACGCTGTGTCCCACAGCCACGTCCCCCGTCCGCTACCACCTTGGGGATCGCCAGAGCCGGTGAGCGCAATCGAACCGTCTGCGCTGAGGCTGGCGCGCATCACCTGATCTGGGTGACCAGGGAGCTCGGCGACCAAGCGTCCGCTGGCGTTGTCCCAGACCTTCGCGGTTCCGTCGGCACTTGCCGTGATGAAGAGATGGCCCTCAGCCTCAGCGGCGACGTCGCGGATGGCGCCCTCGTGCGCCCGTGCCTCCAGCACCAACGTTCCGGTCTGCGTGTCCCAGACGCGAACATAGCCATGCACGTCGCCCGTCACGATGCGGGTGCCGTCTTCAAGGATGGCCTCAGCATCCGACTTCCACGCACCGACGCTCCCGGGCAGTTCCGCGATCGCGCCAGGTGCCAACGCGTGCCAGACCCGTAAGGTTCCGTCCTCGCCAGCCGAGATGACGTGCCGCTCGTCTTCAGAGAAAATTACGTCCTGGACCACGTCGTTGTGCCCAACCAGCACGAAGACCACCTGACGCGTATTGAGGTCCCAAACGCGCACGGTGTCATCGATGCTGGACGTGACGAGCCGCTCTCCGTCTGCCGAGAATGAAACAGCGGTCACTCCCTGAAGGTGTCCCTCCAGCCGGGCCACCTCCTCGCCAGATCGGGCATCCCAGACCCGGACAGAGTCGTCGGAGCTCGCCGTTGCAACTAGCGACCCTGCGGCGTTGTACGCAATGTCGCTGATATCGTCCTCGTGACCGCGGAGCGTGTGGAGGACGTCGCCGGTGGCTATGTCCCAGATCCGAGCGGAGTCGTCTGCGCTACCGGTCGCGAGCTGCAGGCCGCTTGGGCTGACGTCGACGGCGGACACGCCGTCGGTGTGGCCCACCAGGGCAGCCAGTGGTGGCCCACCGGACGGATCCCAGATCCGAATGACGCCGTCCATGCATGCGGTTGCGATGAACGTACCATCGGGGCTGAAATCGAGCGATGGGACGCTGTTCGGGTGCTCAAGAGTAACACCGCCTTCTGCATCGGCCAGGTCGAAGATGCGCACCGTCGAATCGCGCCCACCGGAAGCCAGCTCCGTACCGTCAGGGCTGAAAGCGAGGCTGTACACCTCGTCCGAATGAGCGGTCACGACATCGATGGCTTCGCCGGTAGCGGCATCCCAGAGCCGGATCGACCCAACCGCGTCGCCACTCGCCAGTTGCCGACCGTCCGGGCTGACCGCGATCGACCATACCGCACTCTGGTGCCCGCGCAGGACTATCCGAATGCGGGAGGCCTCGAGCGCCCTGCGCAGCGACGCAGTTGCCTCCGCCGTGGTGGCGCGCTCCAGCCCTTCGATGGCAAGGATCACACTCAGCTCGGGATCGGTCGCAAGCTGCGCCGAGGAGGCCGCGGCAAGTTCCCGGGAGAATGCGATACGCGCCTGCTCTTCGGCGCGGCGCTGCTGCTCCAGGGCCGCCTCGCGCTGAAGGAGCGCAAACACGAGGAGTACCAGCGAGACGAAGAAGCCGATGGTCAATGCAGCCATGCGCTGCCTCGTGGAACGCGTTGCCGCAAGGCGAGCGGCTATGACGTACGCCGTTTGAACTTCCGTTGGGTGTGGCACACGCTGAGCATCGCCTTCGGCCAGCCAAGCCTCCGCTGCAATCAGGTCGTTGCCGCGCAGGAGGAAGCTGATGTCACGGCCGCTGGCTTCCCATTCCATCGCGCGTACGAGCACCCGGGTGTGGGCGCTGAGCCATTCGGGATCGACCTCCACGGCGTGGATCACGTCCCGGACCGCCGCCTCGAAATCGTCGTAGTCGCGGGCCCTAATCCAGTTGTGGGCGGCGAGTGCCTGGGGCAGGCTCGAAGAATCAACCTCCGAGCGCAGCACGGGAATCACGCGCTTGTTGAGGGAAAGCGCGTACTCCAGTTCCACCCGACAGACGCGCGAGGCAATCGAAGCGGGGCTGATGACGAAGACGAGCGAATCGGACGTTCGGATGGCGTCTTTGATCATCCGGAGCCAGTCTGCCGAGGGCGGAATGTCCTCCCAGTCCACCCATACATCCTTGTCGCGCTGGACCAGCGCTGAATGCAGTCGCTGGACGAAATCGAGATCGGCGCGCGAGTACGAAATGAAAATGTCGGTCAACTTCGCCTCCGGACGCACGGACGGTGCATGGGCATTGCAAGTTACACTGCCGCCCGGCGGCTCCGCTCAAAGGCGCGACGGAAGGGGAGGTGGATGGCGATACGGTCCGCGCTCGCGGGAGCAGCCGTCGTTGCCACGGTGGTCACCATCACCGCTTGCGCGCAGTCCGACGCGCCCGGCACGCAGTCCCAGGCTGACGGTCCGCTCTTCTCACCACCGACGTCCACGGCGGCTGCCTCGCAGCCCTCGGCGGACGAACTGGTGGTCCAGATCGAGGGGACCGGCTACACCTGCGAGTCGCTGATGAAGCTGCTGGAGCCGGCCGTCAGGTTGGGTGAGGGATGCAACGCGCCATTGCAGGCGGCATTCGAGCGCTGGAGCGGTCGCATCCCGATCTTTCTCGAATCTCGGTTGTTGGATTCCGCGTTACGCCGTATTGAACGAGCTGCCGACTCTTTGAACCAGCCGGAATTCTCGCCTGCTCTGCTGGCCGGCTACGCGGTGCTCGCCTGCGACTTCAGCGACAGGCTCACGTACGAGGGCGAGCCGGCCGATCTCACCATGAAAGCAGCCGCATTCGTTCAGACCTTTAACGCGCAGTTTCCGGACGTGGAAAGTGAGGGTCTCCTGCACCTCTACCTCGCCGCCACGAACGAGCTGTGCCCGGAAACGCTCGGTTAGGCTTCAGATGATGTTGGGCCAGTCCGTTGCGCCGAAGACGCGGTTCACGCTGGTCGTCACGTCCTGCGTACTCTCGCTCGTCATGGGAGCGTGCGGCGCCAGTACAACGGCCGAGCCTACGAGCTCGGCTACCGTCCCACCCATCGCGGGGATGAGCTTGCAGCCGGCTGCCGAAGCGCCCACTCCACAGCCGGTCGACAGCGCGGAGCCGTTGCCTTCCATCGTCGTTCCCACCGGAACACCCGAGGCGTCGACGGCAGGCAATGTCCCGGAGTACAACGCCGGCGCGGATGACCTCACTGCGTTCGCGGCCACCTATCGCGTCGCCTTCCCCGGACTGGAGTTCGGCGACGAGGACCTCGACGCGATCGGTGCCCGGCTGTGCACGTATCTGTCCCGGCATGCGGACGCGAGCGGAGTAGTTGACGCAGCTGCTGCCCTGACCGAAGCAGACCTGAGCGAGCCGGGGTACGCGCGCAACGACTGGGTCATCGCTTTCGAGCTGGCGATGGAACACTACTGCGGCGAGTTCAGCGGCGACTTCGCCACGGCGGAAGGTTGATTGCGATGAAGCGCTTCGCAGCCGCCCTTTTCGCCATAGTCGTGGCGCTCGGGACCCCAGTCGCGACTCGCGCGTACACCGTTCTCGAGTCCGCCGACCAGACTGGCAACGGCTACGTCGACACGTGGCTCCTCGACGACAACGGCGACGGCCGCGCCGACCGGATGCTGATTGACGGCAATGAGAATGGCGTGGCCGAGATCATCCTGGTCGTCGCAGGCAACGGCTTCGTGTCCGGAATCTGGATGGACGCAAGCCTCGACGGGTATTGGGACACCGTCATCGAGCCGCACTACGCCAACGTGGGCACCGGCGCGATGGTCGGCAAGATGCTGTACCGGGACTCGGATCAGAACGGGCGCTGGGAGAACGCCTACTACGACGCTCAGCTGGACAATTACTATGAATGGGTGATGGTCGACAGCAACTTCGACGGCGCGGCCGATACCTGGGTTGCCAACAGTGCGCCAGCTGGCCACACGGCAACCGACCAACTTGCCCGGCAGGTGGCCAACACGGCGGCGATCAATATCCTCCACACCGCTGGGCTCTCGGTGTTCTTCCCGGTCACGACGGTGCCTTTAGGCGGCTGACCTCCGGTCCCCCCCGGCCACTCAGCGCATCGGCGTCAGGTTGACGCCCGAAGCTCGAACCACGGTCTCGGCAAGGAGCACCACGTCGGTAATGCGGTCGTCGAGCCAGAAGCCGGTCCCGTCCCGATCTCGGAGCAGATAGGCGTGCTCGGTCACGCCCTTCGTGTCGCCGATACCGGCTATCCCG
>Ga0299913_10003603_pt1 | contig 12719 bp, 13 predicted proteins | sample RVTome_9_FD_201360 | JGI IMG/M metagenome (GOLD analysis project Ga0299913, IMG submission 201360) | Soil microbial communities from uranium-contaminated site in the Upper Colorado River Basin, Wyoming, United States - RVT155D38 (version 2) ... | reverse complement strand
TGCTCGGTGCAGGCGCGTCCGTGCTCGTGGGTCCGCCCTCGGCGGGCGTGGCCCGGCCGCCGGCCCGGCCGCCGGTGCCGGTCGTCCGCGCCGGGGCCGTCTGCCCCGAGCCCTTCCAGGCGGCGGGTGCCCAGACTGTGGTGGGGCTGGCCGCGCCAGGGTTGGGCGCCGATCGGGAGTCGGGGCAGGCCCGCCTCGCCCCGCTTTCGCGGCCGAACACACCGGTCGTCGACCTGGGCTCACCCGCCGACCTCGCCGCGGCGGCCGCCGTACCCGGCGAGAGCGGGGCACTCGTCGGCACCGCCACGGACGCCTTGGCACCCGGGTTCGCCGCCATGGAGACCACCCGAACGCCGGGCGGAGACCTGCGCGGTCTCGCGGGCACGGCCTGCCTGCCCGCCGGCAACGAGTTCTGGTTCGTGGGCAGCGGCGCCGAGGTCGGCCAGCGTGGCCGGCTCTACCTCACCAACCCGGAGGACGCGCCCGCCCAGGTCGACGTGACCCTCTACGGTGCGGCCGGCGAGATCGACGCACCCGCCGGCCGCGGCGTCTCGGTGGCCGCGCGCGGACAGGAGGTGTTGCTCCTCGACGCCCTGGCCCCGGCCATCCCGCGGTTCGGCGTCCATGTGCAGGTCCGTCAGGGCCGGGTCTCCGCTGCGCTGCGTGACCAGCAGATCCGTGGCCTGGACCCCCTGGGGACCGACTGGGTCCCGGCAGCAGCGCCACCGGCCCGACGGATCGTGCTCGCCGGTGTGCCGGCCGGTGCCGGCGAACGACGGCTGCAGGTGCTCGCGCCGGGCGCTGCTGACGCCATCGTGCGGGTCCGGCTTCTCGCGGCGGACGGCTCGTTCGTCCCCGCCGGACTCGACGTCATCGAGGTCGCCGCGGGGACCGTCGGCGACGTGGACCTTGCCCCGCACGCGCAGGAGGCGGCCGTCGCCGTCGAGCTGACCGCAGACACGCCGGTCACCGCAGGCGTGCTCGCGCGGGTTGGCACCGGCCGCGAGCAGCCGGAGCTGGCCTACACAGCCGCGACCAGCGAGCTGACCGCGCAGCTGCCCGGGGTGCTCGCCCTCGCGGCGGTCGACGGCGCGGCGACGGCGGAGCTCCTGCTCGCCGCTCCTGACGGTGCTGCCACGGTCCGTGTCACGCCGCTGCACCCCGCTGTCGGGTCACCGTCGACGGTCAGCGTCCCCGCCGGCGGCCAGGTCGTGGTGGACCTGAGATCGGTCAGTGCGACGCCGACCTTTGCCGTGACCGTCACACCCGAGGGCGGGTCGGGACCCGTCTTCGCCGCCCGCGTCCTGTCGGGGGCGGACACGCGTGGCCCGATGGTGACGGTGTCCCCGCTGGTTCCCGGCCGCTACCTGGTCCGGGTCCCCGAGGTGTCGGCCGACCTGTCGACCGGCCTTCGCGGCGGGCCCTGACCGGAGGCAGCGGCTGCGCCGTCAGCCCCAGCCGTCGTGCTCGGGGTAGCCGGGGTCGACGGTCTCGGGCTCCAGCCCGAGCAGCTCCGCCACCAGCTCGACGACGACGTCGTGCACGAGCGCCGCACGAGCCCGCGAGCCGGCAGCGCGTCCCTCGACGGGCCGTCGGTAGACCACGACCCGTGCCGGTCGGTCGTCGCGAGCGGGAACGCTCAGTCCGAGCGGCACCACGTGCTCGACATCGGCGCCGGCCGCGCTCTGGGCCGGGTCCGGGGGCACGTCCTCGACGGCGAACTCGACCGTCCGCAGCGAGTCGGACCAGCGCTGCTCGAGCTCGTCCACGGCGTCGAGCACGAAGCCGTCGAAGAGCTCGGATCGGCTGACGGACAGCGGGCTGTCGGCCGGGGCGAGTGCCCCCCGCAGCCCCCTGCCGCGGCGGTCCCGACGCCGGTTGGTCACCCGCGGAAGGCTAGTCGAGACGCCCCGGTCGCCAGTCGAGCGACGACGCGCCGCAGCAGGTCCCCGGCAGGCTCGGTGGCGGTCGCTACCGTCTGGCCTCGTGAGTCCTGTTCGCCGCTGCTCGCGCACCGCGTGCGGCCGGCCCGCCGTGGCCACGCTCACCTATGTCTACGCCGACTCGACCGCTGTGCTCGGCCCGCTGGCCACCTTCGCCGAGCCGCACTGCTACGACCTGTGCGTCGCGCACTCCGAGCGGCTGACCGCGCCGCGCGGCTGGGAGGTGTTGCGGCTGGCGCCCGACCCCGACCTCCTGGGTCCCAGCACCGACGACCTCGAAGCGCTCGCCGACGCGGTCCGCGAGGCGGCGAGCGGTTCGCGGGCCGCCGACCGCCCGCTGGAGCCGACCCCCGCAGGAGCCGGGCGTCGTGGCCATCTGCGGATCCTGCGCGACGCCGACGAGGGCCACTAGCCGGCGGGCCGCCGGCTTCTGTCCGGTTTGTCGCGAACCGCCGGGGATTCAAGGACTCGACGGGGTGCTGCCGATGCAACCCCGTCCACTGCGCCACGTTCATCGTCCTCTTCTCGCGCTTCCCCGCCTCATTCCGGAGACCCTCATGGCCCGCACCAGCACCGCCGCCCGCGCGCACGTCCCCCTCGGCTCCCTCACCCAGCCCGGTGCTCGCACGGGCGCCGGCTGCCGGTCCTGCGGGAGCGAGCGGGTGACCCGCATCGCGATGAGCCTCACGGACGGGTCGCCGGTCCAGTTCACGTCCTGCCACCGCTGCGAGCACCGCACCTGGGAGGAGCAGGGCACCGAGGGCGGCGTCCTGCCCGTCGACCGCGTCCTGGACAAGACCCGCAAGATCACCTAGTCGCCGCGGCCGATTGCTCTCGGCGGGCTGCCGCAAGGCCGGAGACAACCGGTCGGCCGGCGACCCGCCGGTAGGCTCCCCGCCGTGCCAGACCTGTCCGCGATCGTCAAGGCCTACGACATCCGCGGACTCGTTCCCCAGGAGCTCGACGAGGGCGTGGCGCGCGCTGTTGGCGCAGCCTTCGTCCGCGTCGCCGGCGCGGCCGACGGGGCCGTCGTCGTGGGTCGGGACATGCGGCCCTCATCCGCGTCGCTGGTCGCCGCGTTCGCCGACGGCGCCCGCTCGCAAGGCGCCGACGTCATCGACATCGGGCTTGCGTCCACCGACCAGCTCTACTTCGCGAGCGGGCACCTCGACCTGCCGGGCGCGATGTTCACCGCCAGCCACAACCCCGCTCGCTACAACGGCATCAAGCTGTGCGGCCGAGGGGCGGCCCCCGTGGGCCGGGACACGGGTTTGGAAGAGGTCCGCACGCTGGTCGAGGACGGTGTCCCGCCCTACCCGGGCCGGCCCGGCGGCTTCCAGACCCGGGATCTGCTGTCGGCGTACGCCGTGCACCTGCGCTCGCTGGTCGACCTTCGCGACGCCCGGCCCCTGACGGTGGTCGTCGACGCCGCGAACGGCATGGCCGGGCACACCGTGCCGTCGGTGCTCGAGGGACTCCCCGTCAGTCTCGTGCCCATGTACTTCGAGCTCGACGGGACGTTTCCCAACCACGAAGCCAACCCGTTGAACCCGGCCAACCTGGTTGACCTGCAGGCCCGCGTCCGTGAGGTCGGCGCTGACATCGGCCTCGCGTTCGACGGTGACGCCGACCGCTGCTTCGTCGTCGACGAACGGGGCGAGCCGGTCTCGCCATCAGCGGTGACGGCCATGGTCGCCGTCCGTGAGCTGGCGAAGCATCCCGGTGCCACGGTGATCCACAACCTGATCACGTCACGGGCGGTGCCGGAGATCGTCCGCGAGCACGGTGGCTTCCCGGTGCGGACCAGGGTGGGCCACTCGTTCATCAAGGAGGAGATGGCCCGCACCGACGCCGTCTTCGGCGGCGAGCACTCGGCCCACTACTACTTCCGCGACTTCTGGCGTGCCGACACCGGCATGCTGGCCGCGCTCCACGTCCTGTCCGCACTCGCCGAGCAGGTCCGGCCGCTGTCGGCCTTCGCGGCGCAGTTCGAGCGGTACGTCGCCTCGGGTGAGATCAACAGCGAGGTCAACGACGCGACCGGCAGCACCGAGGAGGTCCGGGCCGCCTTCACCGGCCGGCCGGGGGTGGACATCGACGACCTCGACGGGCTGACGGTAAGCACTGCCGACTGGTGGTTCAACCTGAGGGCGTCCAACACCGAGCCGCTGCTCCGGCTGAACGTCGAGGCGACCGACCATGCCACGATGGCGTCGGTGCGCGACGAGGTGCTCGCGCTGGTCCAGAAGGAGCGTTGAACGCGCATGCAGCTCGACCCACAGCTGTTGGAGATCCTGGCGTGCCCGCAGTGCCATGCGCCGTTGCGCGTGGACGAGCCTGCGCAGGAGTTGGTGTGCACCTCGGCAACGTGCGGGCTCGCCTACCCGGTTCGCGACGACATCCCGGTGCTGCTGATCGACGAGGCCCGCAAGCCGGATCGATGAGCCTGCACCGATGACCTCCTTCGACGACTCGGTGCTCGACGACCCGAGCAAGCTGTCAGCCGATGACCCGGCTGGCATGCTCGTCGCCACGGCCACGGCGGGGGCCCAGGTCCGGGAGGCGGTGCTGCACACCGGCGAGGTCGACCTGGGTGCGGTAGCCGCCGACGGTCGCCCCCGGTCGATGGTGGTCGCCGGCATGGGTGGCTCGGGCATCGCCGCTGACGTCCTCGTCGCCGTCGGTGGCGGCGCCTGTCCCGTCCCCCTGGTCGCGCACCGCGGATACCGGCTGCCCGGTTGGGTCGGCCCGATGGACCTCGTGGTGGCGGTCTCCTGCTCGGGTCGAACCGAGGAGACCCTGGCCGTCACCGACGAGGCACTGCGCCGGGGGTGTCGCCTGGTCACCGTGGGCCAGGCCGGGTCTCCGCTCGCAGAGCGTGCCGCCGGCGGGCGGGCCCTGCACCTGCCGGTCGATGCCGGCGGCCGGATGCCGCGCAGCACCATGTGGGCGCTCTCGGTCCCGGTCCTCGTGCTTGCCGACGCGCTCGACCTGATGTCGGTCCCGCGGTCGGTCCTCGACGAGGTCGCGGATCAGCTCGATGCGATCAGCGCCCGGTGCGCCCCGGGTGTCGAGACCTACGAGAACCCGGCGAAGCGGCTCGCCCTCGACCTGGCGGGCACGCTGCCCTACATCTGGGGCACCAGCGATCTCGCGGGCGTCGCGGCGTACCGCCTGGCCTGCCAGCTCGCGGAGAACGCGAAGTACCCGGCTGTCTCGGGCGTCCTGCCGGAGGCACACCACAACCAGGTCGTCGCCATGGCCGGCCCCTTCGGAACGCGAGCGGGCAGCGACGACGACCTGTTCCGCGACCGGGTCGACGACGGACCCGGCTGGCCGGCGTTGCGACTGCTCCTCCTGCGGGACAGCGTGGAGCTGCCGGAGCTGACCCGGAGGCGCGAGGCAACGATGGCGCTCGCCGAGCAGTACGACATCGGCGTCCAGGAGCTCGCGGCCTCCGGTGAGCACCCGCTTGCCCGGCTCGCCAGCCTGGTTGCGCCGACCGACTTCGCGAGCGTCTACCTTGCCCTGGTCCAGGGCATCGACCCGACGCCGATCGACCCGATCGTCTTCCTGAAGGAGCGCATCAGCTCATGAGCACCAGCGGCGGAACCCGGGCGATCTTGGCTGCCCTCTTCGCGAACATCGGTATTGCGATCACCAAGTTCATCGCGTACCTGCTCACGTCGTCCTCATCGATGCTCGCCGAGTCGGTGCACTCGGTTGCCGACTCGAGCAACCAGGCACTGCTTCTGCTCGGCGGCAAGCGCGCCCGCCGCTCCGCCACCCCCGAGCACCCGTTCGGCTACGGCCGGGAGCGGTACATCTACGCGTTCATCGTGTCGATCGTGCTGTTCAGCGTCGGTGGGCTCTTCGCCCTCTACGAGGGCTGGCACAAGCTCTCGGACCCGCACCCCATCGACTCGTGGAAGTGGGTCCCGGTCCTCGTGCTGGTCGTGGCGATCGCGCTGGAGAGCTACTCCTTCCGGACCGCCATTGTGGAGTCGAACCACGTCCGCGGCGACCGCTCCTGGACGGAGTTCGTCCGCCACGCGAAGGCACCCGAGCTCCCCGTCGTGCTGCTCGAGGACCTCGGCGCGCTGGTCGGCCTGATCCTCGCGCTGTTCGGGGTCAGCCTGACCCTGCTCACCGACAACGGGGTCTGGGACGGCGTCGGCACCGTCTGCATCGGCGTGCTGCTGGTCGTCATCGCCGTCGTGCTCGCGCTGGAGACGAAGAGCCTGCTGCTCGGCGAGGCGGCCGGCCCCGAGCAGCGGCGGCTCATCGAGGACGCGCTCGAGGCAGAGCCGCTGGTGGAGCGCGTCATCCACATGCGCACGCTGCACCTGGGCCCGGACGAGCTGCTGGTCGCCGCCAAGATCGCGGTTGCGAACCAGGACACCGCCGGCGACGTCGCGCGCGCCATCGACGCCGCGGAGCGGCGGATCCGCGACGCGGTGCCGATCGCGCGAGTCATCTACCTGGAGCCCGACATCTACTCGGCGCAGCTGGCAACCCAGCCCGGGGACCCAGGCACCGGCGACCCGGGAGCCTCGGAGTCGCCCGTCGGCCTCCCGCCGGGGTAAACTGCGGCTTCGAGGCATCGGCGTCACTGATGGGTTGGCCCGGAGGGGCCGCGCCGGGCAGCACACCACAGGCACGCACACGACTCCGGTCGGCGATGGCGTGCGCTGCCCGCAGCGACAACACAGACGCACCCGGCCACTCGTTCATAGGAGACACATGAGCACCCAGACCGATAGCCCGACCTCCACTCGCGACAGCATCGACTTCAAGGTCGCCGACATCTCGCTGGCCGCATTCGGCCGCAAGGAGATCCAGCTCGCCGAGCACGAGATGCCCGGCCTGATGGCCCTGCGCGAGGAGTTCGGTCCCAGCCAGCCACTGCGCGGCGCCCGGATCGCCGGGTCGCTGCACATGACAACGCAGACCGCGGTGCTGATCGAGACGCTCGTCGTCCTCGGCGCCGACGTGCGCTGGGTCAGCTGCAACATCTTCTCCACCCAGGACCACGCGGCCGCGGCTGTCGTCGTCGGCCCGAACGGAACTCCCGAGCAGCCCGCCGGTGTGCCCGTGTTCGCCTGGAAGGGCGAGACGCTGGAGGAGTACTGGTGGTGCACCGAGCAGATGCTGACCTGGCCTGACGGGTCCGGTCCCAACATGCTGCTCGACGACGGTGGCGACGCGACCCTGCTCATCCACAAGGGCACCCAGTTCGAGGCGGCCGGCGTCGTGCCGGGGCCTGCCGACACCGACCCCGACGAGTACAAGGTGATCCTCGGGCTGCTGCGCCGCTCGCTCGGGCAGAACTCGACCAAGTTCACGACGATGGGTCAGGGCATCAAGGGCGTCACCGAGGAGACGACGACCGGGGTGCACCGGCTCTACGAGTTCGCGCAGGCCGGCACGCTGCTCTTCCCGGCCATCAACGTCAACGACTCGGTGACCAAGAGCAAGTTCGACAACAAGTACGGCACCCGGCACTCGCTGATCGACGGGATCAATCGCGCGACCGACGTGCTCATCGGCGGCAAGGTCGCCGTCGTGTTCGGCTACGGCGACGTGGGCAAGGGCTGCGCGGAGTCACTGCGCGGTCAGGGCGCCCGGGTCATCGTCACCGAGATCGACCCCATCTGCGCCTTGCAGGCTGCCATGGACGGCTACCAGGTCACCACGCTCGACGAGGTCGTGGGCACGGCGGACATCTTCATCACCGCCACCGGCAACAAGGACATCATCTCCGCCGCCGACATGGCCAATATGAAGCACCAGGCGATCGTCGGGAACATCGGTCACTTCGACAACGAGATCGACATCGCCGGGCTGGCCCAGATCGATGGCGTGGTGCGCAACCGCATCAAGCCGCAGGTCGACGAGTGGGTCTTCCCCGATGGCCACTCGATCATCCTGCTGTCGGAGGGACGCCTGCTGAACCTCGGCAACGCGACCGGGCACCCGAGCTTCGTCATGTCCAACTCGTTCTCCAACCAGGTCATCGCGCAGATCGAGCTCTTCACGAAGACCGACCAGTACGAGACGCAGGTCTACGTGTTGCCCAAGCACCTCGACGAGAAGGTCGCGCGCGCCCACCTGGCCGCGCTCGGTGTGAAGCTGACGACGCTGTCCAAGGACCAGGCCGAGTACATCGGCGTCGACGTCGCCGGTCCCTACAAGCCCGACCACTACCGCTACTGACCGTCGCTCAGCTCGGGGGAGTGAACGGGTTGGCGTCGTCGGACGGCGGCGGCGTCGGTGCCGCCGGACGCGGGGGCGCCTGAGGGACGGGCGGTTGCGTCCAGTACGGCGGGTGCCCGCCGGACGACGGGTGCCCGCCGTACGGCGCGGCGGGGGCAGGTGCGACCGGGTGCTGCTGCCAGCCGGACGACCCCATCGGGACGTAGCCGTGGGGCTGCATCCGGGCCAGCTCGCGGCGCCGCCGTTCGGCGAGCACCGCGGACAGGAAGGCCCAGGCCGGCACGCCAGGCGGTGGGGGAGGGGTCGTGACCGCCGCCATCGCGGTTGCGAGCCGGTTGCCCATCGAGTCACGGACTTCCGGCGCCAGGTCGCGGAACCGCGCAAGGAACTGCCGGGCGGCCAGCGCCAGGTCGTCGGGGACCTGGGACAGGTCGAGCGCGGCGGCCCACCCCGCCAGCGGCGGGGGCATCGCGGCGACAGGGGAGGCCTGCAGCGGCATGCGTTCCCGGACCACGACGGTTCCGGCCAGGAAGTCGCCGACCCGCTTGCCCTTGGCCGACGCGAGCGAGGTGATCAGGGCTACCGAGCCGAACGTCGCCCAGAACTCCACGATCCCGAGCAGCCCGCGGACCAGCGCATGCCGGAACCGGATCGGTCCGCCGTCCTCGCGGATCACCCGCAGGCCGAGGGCCAGCTTGCCGAGCGAGCGCCCTCGGCTCAGCGTCTCGAACGCCACCGGATACCCGAGGAGGACAGCCACGTAGAACGCGAGCACGAGGGCAGCGCCGAGGGCGTCGTCGACCTGGACGGCCACGCCGATGACGACGAAGGACCCGACGACGATGAGCACCAGCTGGACGCCGAGGTCGAGCGCGAGTGCGAGCGCGCGGCTCGCCAGCTTCGCCAGCCGGAGCTCGAGGACGACTGCCTCGCCCACCACCAGGTCGCTCACGTCACCCCTCCCCGCGCCCGTTCGGCGGCCGGTGCCGGCCGTGGTCGGAGGTTAGTCTGCGCGGCGTGGATGTCGATGCGTACGTCACGGCGCACAGCGGTGAGTGGCAGCGCCTCGAAGCACTGCTCGGTCGCCGTGGCAGGCTCTCCGGCGACGAGGTGGACGAGCTCGTCAGCCTCTACCAGCGCGCAGCAACCCATCTGTCCGTGGTGCGGTCGGCCTCGCCGGACCCGGCACTGGTGGGACGCCTCTCGACGCTGGTCGCGCGGGCGCGCTCGGCCGTGACCGGCTCCCACGCACCAGCGTGGAAGGACCTCGCACGATTCTTCGCCGTCTCCTTCCCGGCCGCGCTCTACCGGTCGGCACGCTGGTGGGCATCGGTCGGGGTGGCGTTCTGCCTCGTGGGACTCGCGGTCGGCGCGTGGGTGGCGGGCAACCCGGCCGTGCAGGCGACGATCGCGACGCCCGACGAGATCCGTCAGCTCGTGGAGCACGACTTCGAGAGCTACTACTCCTCCGCGCCGGCCGGGTCCTTCGCGGCGCAGGTCGCGACGAACAACGCATGGGTGTCGGCGTTGGCCCTCGCTCTCGGCGTGTTCATCCTGCCGGTGGTGTGGATCCTGTGGCAGAACGCGCTCAACGTCGGCATCGCGGGGGGGCTGATGGCCTCGCACGGCCGGCTCGACCTGTTCTTCGGGCTCATCCTGCCGCACGGGATGCTCGAGCTCACGTGCGTCTTTGTCGCTGCGGGCGCCGGCCTGCGGCTCGGCTGGTCGTGGATCGATCCCGGGCCGCGGTCCCGGTCGCAGGCGCTGATGGAGGAGGGGTTGGCTGCGGGTGCCCTCGCGGTCGGCCTGGCCTGCACCTTGCTGCTGTCAGGCGTGATCGAGGCCTTCGTGACGCCGTCGGGTCTGCCGACCTGGGCCCGCATCGGGATCGGCCTGTCCGCATGGGGCGCGTTCATGGCGTACGTGTTCGTGCTCGGACGCCGGGCTGCGCAGGCGGGCGACCTCGGCAGCGTCGCCGGCGCGGGAGCCACCGATGTCGCACCGACCGCCGGCTGAGGGTGCTCGGGTTTCTGTCCCCACTCAGGTGGCGGATGCCTCGTCGTACGACCCCGGGGGAGGGAGCTGCTGCAGGGTCCACGTGTTGCCGTCCGGATCGGTGAACGAGGTGAACGAGCCCCAGGCCAGGACCTGAACCTCGGGCGCTTCGACCCCGCGGCTGAGCAGCTCCTGACGTGCCGCCTCCGCGTCTGGCACCACGACCTGGATGCTGTTCTGCGTCCCCGGCGCCATGTCGCTAATGCCCTCCCCGAAGGCGATGGAGCACGCAGATGTGGGCGGGGTGCCGCCAGGCAGGCGCCGGCGGCGTGACCATCCTTGCCGAGATCACCGACAGTCGCGGAAGATGGTGGGCAGGGCAGACCTGCGGGAGGAACCGTGCTCGAGGGACCGGACATTCGACTGCGGCCGGTGCGGGAGGCCGACCTCGACGCGCTGTACGAGGCGCACACGCAGATCTCCAACCGCGGACGCTTCTTCCCGCTGGGCATCGTGTCCGAGTCCACTTTCCGTCGGGACTTCGCGGAGAGCGGGTTCTGGAAACCCGACGAAGGCACCTTTGTGATCTGGACGCGCGACGACGAGCTGGCCGGGCACATCGAGTTCTTCACCCCCGTGAACTACTGGGATGCCTTCGAGCTGTCCTACCAGTTGTACGACGAGCAGTTCAGTGGACGGGGCTACACGTCTGCCGCCGTCCAGCTGGTCGTCGACTACCTCTTCGGGGCAAAGAAGAAGCACCGCATCCAGCTCGTGATCGTTCCGGAGAATGCCGCGTCCCGACGAATTGCCGAGAAATGCGGATTCGCCGACGAGGGGACCCTTCGCGGTGCCTTCTTCAACGGCGGCCGCAACCACGACGTGCAGATGTACTCGTTGCTCCGCACGGATTCCCGCCCATGGCACCAGCACGCCGACCAGGACTAGCCGTCGTGCGCGATGTGCGCGAGCTGTCGCCAGATGAGCACGACGAACACCGCTGACCCGCCGAAGGCAAACCAGAACGGCGCCGTCAGGCCGAATTGCCGGGCGAGCACACCGCCGATCGCCGAACCCATCACCAGGCCACCGAACACACCGACCAGGTTCACGCTGCCCACCCGTCCCTGCAGGGCCATGGGCACCGCGCGCTGCCGAACGGTGACCGACGTCGTTCCCCAGACGAAGGCGTGTGCGCCGAAGACGAAGAAGACCGGCATGGCAACCCACGGGCTGGTGGTCAGCGCGAGCGCGAGGTGGGTGAGGGTCTCGATCACCAGGCCGATCCGCATGATGTCCCCGAGGCTCACCCGGCTGGTGATCCAGCCATAGCTGGCCGTTCCCGCAAGGCCGCCCACCGCGGAGACGGTCGTGACCAGGCCGAAGCCCACCTCGCCCAGGCCGAGTCGCCGCGTCGCGTACAGGACCAGGACGGACCAAGCGGCGCCGTAGGTGATGTTGAACGTGAAGATGGTCAGCACGAGCGTGCGGATCGCCGCATGGTGACGCACCCAGCGGAAGCCCTCGGCGATGTCGTGCCGAAGACGGGTGTCGCGCTGGTGGTCTCGTCCGTGCGGGGGCAGGGCCACGCGTGTGACCAGCACCGCGCCGAGCGCGACGACGACGGCCTGCGCCCCGAAGGCCCAGGCGGCGCCGACAGTGAACAGCGCGGCGCCCAACGGGGGTCCGGCGAGCTGGTTCACGGTGATGAACCCGGTCTGCAGGCGGGCGTTGGCCACCGCGAGGTCTTCCCGGGCCACGAGCATCGGCAGGAGGGTCTGGGAGCTGTTGTCCGCGAAGACCTCCGCCGTGCTGAGCACGAACAGCGTCGCCAGCACCCAGGCGATGGAGACGTGGTCGGTCATGACAGCGAGCGACAGCACGACCAGGACCACGGCCCGCATCAGGTCGACGGTCACGACGATGAGGCGCCGGTCCAGCCGGTCGGTCAGCGCCCCGGCCATCAGACCGAACAGCAGTGGCGGCAGCCACTGGACCGTTGCTGCGAGTGACACGAGAAACGCGTCCCGGGTGAGGGACGCGACGAGCAGGGGGCCGGCGGCGAGGGCGATGCCATCACCGAGGTTCGACGCCCACGACGACGCCAGCAGCCATCGGAAGCCGACCCCGAGGCGTGCCGGGACGGCGACTTCGGCGAGGCGCCTCACGGTCAGGCGGTGAGCGCGGCCACGGCCCGGTCGGCGGACAGGCTTCCTGCGGTGGTGAGCTCGAGGCTGGCCAGGGACGCCTGGTGGGTCGCGTCGTCGGCCGCAGCGACGCAGTCGCTCACGACGTGGACGGTGAAGCCGAGGTCGGTGCCCTGCCGAGCCGTTTGTTCGACGGTCAGGTTCGTGGCCACCCCGGTGACGAGCACCGTGTCGATGCCCCGCTCCGCGAGCTTGTCCGGCAGTGGGCTGGCGGCGAGCCCGGACAGCCGTTGGTTGTCGATGACCAGGTCGCGCTCTCCCACCGTCATCGCATCGATGAGCCCGGCGCCGGGGGCGTCCGGTCGGAACGACTCCTGCGCGCTCGCCACCGCGTTCATGAACCCGGTGTTGCGGACCA
>Ga0299913_10003602_pt1 | contig 12720 bp, 14 predicted proteins | sample RVTome_9_FD_201360 | JGI IMG/M metagenome (GOLD analysis project Ga0299913, IMG submission 201360) | Soil microbial communities from uranium-contaminated site in the Upper Colorado River Basin, Wyoming, United States - RVT155D38 (version 2) ... | reverse complement strand
GACGAAGCCCACGTCGCGGTTGGTCGCGGTCTGTAGGGGGCAATCTGTGCTGGCCGAACCGGCAGCAGCATGAACGTTCTCCCGAGCGATGAGGGCGGTGTGAAGAACCCAGGGAGCGTGGACCGGTCGCAGCGATCAAGTTGCGCCAGCCTTCTCTCGCCCGTTCCTGCCCCGGATGTGTCTGGCCTTCGTCACGGGTGTCGCCTGTGGGCGCGGTTGCGCCTTTCCGGTGAGTGAGTACGCGAACGCGGGCAGGCCAGAAGTAGCCAATACGGACCATTCCTTTGGGAAGCGCTGAGGAATAGCCTCCGAAGAGGCGAGTCATCTGCCCGGTCCCAACGGAAGGTCGGTCGTCCCATGCTCACTGTCGAGGAATCCATTGTCATCAACAGGCCGCGCCTGGAGGTCTGGGAGTTCATGATCGACCCGGACAATGTGCCTGTCTACAACAGCAACGTTGTCGAGTACGACCTGGTCTCCGGAGAGGCGCAGGAGGTTGGCCGGATCTGCCGGGGCGCCGTGAAGGTGGCTGGACGCCGCCTCGAGCTGACGGACGAGCTGGTGGAGGTCGAGAGGGGACGCGGCGGCAAGCTCGTATCCACGGACGCCACGATCCCTTACACGCTCTCGTTTCACTACGAGGACGAGGGTGAGGGCACCAAGGTCACCTGGCACCAGGAGATGGAATCACTCAAGGGTTTCTTCAAGTTCGCCGACCCGATCGTCCTGAAGCTCTACGCGCGCGATGTGCGTTCGAACCTTGAGAAGGCCAAAACCATCTTGGAGGCCTGAAGGAGCGCCCGCTCGCGGAACGGGCGGACCCGCTTGGTGCGATCCTGATGAAGATCGGGACTGCTGCACGGATAGGTGACACCTGATCTGTGGTGCCGGGAGGCATCCCGGCCAGGCACGACTGCGAGCGAGTCGGCTGAGAACCGAGCTCAGCTTCATTCAGCGTCCTGCCATGGTGGCGCGGCGGGTTCTTGTGGTGGTGGGGGGAACCCGGCGCGACCGGTGGGCCGGGGACCGTGCCGGGCGCTGTCGTGATCGTGGTGCCCGCCCGCGAAGCCGATGGTGGGCACGGCTCGGGCGAACATGCGGTGCTCGACTGTCTCGAGGACGGACTCGAGGAACGCGTAGTCGCGTGCCAGGTGGCTGCCTCGTTCGAGGTCAGTCCACCAGTCGCACACGTCTGCCCAGCCGGGCGAGGCGAGCGCGCCGCTGAGATCCCGCACGGACAGCGCCGCGGCGAGGTTCGCGAACCGGATTCGCTGCAGCAGCCGCCAACCACGAAGCGTGCCGGCGATGAGCGCAGCGAGGAAGACATCACCGGCACCGGTCGGGTCGACGGCTGGCACCTTCAGGCCCGGGACCCAGACCGTTTCGCCCGTGAGGTCGTCGGCGGCGTACGCGCCACCGCTCCCGTCGGTGACGACTGCCAGCGGGACCCAGTCGCGGAGCACCTCGAGCGCCGCGCCTGGGTGAGTGGTGCCGGTGTAGGCCATCGCCTCCGCTGCGTTGGGGACGAAGGCGTGACAGCCTTCGAGACGCTCGCGCAAAGCCGCAGCGTCCCATCGGCCGGTGGCGTCCCATCCCACGTCGGCGAACACGAGGCTGCCGCGCGCAACGACACGGTCCACCCAGGGAGGGCGGGAGCTGCTGATGTCGGCAAGGCAGGCGCGAGCCTGGGGCACGTCGGAGAACAGATGGTCCGGCTCGAGCGGTGGCGGGTGGGCATGCGTGATCATGGCGCGGTCGTCGTCGTACGAAAGCGACACCGTCACCGGCGAGTGCCAGCCGGGCAGACGCCGGGACCAGGAGAGATCAACTCCCTCATCTTCGGCAAGGGCAGCCCAGCAGTAGTCTCCGTAGACGTCGGAACCGAACGCGGCCGCAAGCCCGCTACGGACCCCCAGCCGAGACGCCGCTACCGCGAGAGTGGCCGCTCCACCCGGGCTCGCTCCCATACCCTCGGCCAGGACTTCGCGGCCACCGACCGGGGCCGCGGGCAGGCCCGTGAAGATCAGGTCCAGAAACACGGTCCCGGTGACGAAAAGGTCCACCGGCTCACCCGCTTGCACGGCTGCCCCCTTTTCCCGACGGCGATGAGTTGCAGTCTGGTGGAGTGAGCAACTCTGCGGCAAGCACACCACAAACGTCGTGAGTGTGCCGCCGATCTGCCCCGATCGTGATCGGCCATGCGCAGTTGGCGGTACTTCTACGCAGATCTCTGTGCGGTTGCGACTGTTACGGTGACCGCATGATCGCGGCGGGCGCCACGAGTTGATCCTCGGTGTCTTGCGCGCCCACGGCCCTTCAGAGGTGGCCCGGCTGCGCAACCACGGCGTCGAGCTCCTCGCCACCGGCTCGGAAGGAGTGGAATGAGGCTCGTCGTGCTGGGCGGCGGCGGATTTCGGGTCCCGCTCATTCACCAGGCACTGCTCGCGGACGAAGGGCCGGGCCGCGTCACCGACCTGGCGCTGTACGACGTGGCCCCGGCCCGCCTGCGCACCATCGGTCGAGTCCTGGACGACGCGGCGAGACGGGCAGGGGTTCCGGGCCCGAGAGTTCAGCTCGAGACCGACCTCGAGACTGCGCTGCACGGCGCCGACTTCGTCTTCTCCGCGATCCGCGTCGGTGGCCTGACCGGCCGCGTCTGCGACGAGCGGTCGGCGCTCGAGCAGGGCGTTCTCGGCCAGGAGACCACCGGAGCCGGCGGGGTGTGCTACGGCTTGCGAACCGTGCCCGAGGCAATACGGATCGCGGAGACGGTGCGCCGGGTGGCGCCCGAAAGCCGGGTCATCAACTTCACCAATCCGGCTGGCATGGTGACCGAGGCGATGTCCCGAGTGTTGGGGGACCGTGTCGTCGGCATCTGCGATTCCCCCGTCGGCATGTTCAGGCGGGTCGCCCGCGCCCTGGGCGTTGAGGTGGAGCAGGCCGAGTTCGACTACGCCGGCCTCAACCACCTTGGTTGGCTGCGCCGCGTCCTGGTCGGCGGCGAGGACGTCCTGCCCCGGCTGCTGGCGGACCGGGCGCTGCTCCGCGGCATCGAGGAGGGCCGCCTCTTCGGACCGGACTGGCTGGCCAGCCTCGGCGTCATCCCGAACGAGTACCTCTGGTACTGGTACTACCGCGGCGACGCGGTGGAGGCTGCCCAGCGGGCTCGCCACACGCGTGGCGAGCTCCTGATCGAGCAGCAGCGCGCCTTCTGGGCCGACGCCGAGGACGGCCCAGGGACCGATGCCGAGCCGGGCGCGGCGCTCGCCGCGTGGGAGCGGGCGCGGGAGGCCCGTGAGGCGACATACATGGCCGACAGTCGCGCCAGGGCCGGCGCGGGCGACCGGGACCAGAACGACCTCGAGGGTGGTGGCTACGACCGGATCGCGCTGCAGCTGATGCACGCGGTGGCCAGCGACGAGCCCGTCACGCTGGTGCTCAACGTGCCCAACCGACACACGCTCGCCGGCCTCGACACGGATGCCGTCGTGGAGGTCCCATGCATCGTCGACGGCAACGGTTGGCGTCCGTACGCAGCGGACCCGCTCACCGGACACGCCCAAGGCCTGGTCACCACCGTCAAGGAGGTCGACCGCCTGACCATCGAAGCTGCACTCAGCGGCTCGACCGCCCTGGCGACCAAGGCGCTGGCACTGCATCCGCTGGTCGGCTCGGTGACCGTCGCGCGGCGGATACTCGAGTCCCAGCTGCAGGAGGTGCCAGGCCTGCGTGCGGTCCTCACTCGTTGATCACCCTGGAGCCTGCTTGCGACCCGGAGTCAGACCTCGGTCCGAGTGAGGGGCAAACGGACTCTGGGGCCGTGACGCGCCAGAGTCCGTTGCCGTCAGCGATTGCGGTGGTCAGGCAGTGACAGGACGCGCGATGGCGCCGTCGAGCGAGAGGCGACCCGCACCGAGCAGCGTGAGCGGGACCAGTGCCGCGATGAGCACGGCGACGAGCTCGTAGCCGCCGTTGTCGACGAAGAGGCCGTTGCCCGCGTGCACGAAGAAGAACGCGCCGACCATGTTGGCCAGGCTCAGCAGTGCGACGAGCGGGGTGAGCAGGCCGGCGATCAGGAGGGCGCCGCCGCCGATCTCGGTGATGATCAGCCACCAGGCTGCGATGCCGGCGAGTGGTACGCCGGCGCCGTCGAGGAACATCTCGGTGCCGGCCGGGGTGAAGGTGTTGAGCTTCTGCAGGCCGTGGGCGAGCAGGACCACGCCGACCAGGACGCGGGTGACGAGCAGGACGGCGTCGAGGCCGAACGGGACGCGGGGGTGCAGCAGCTTGTGCATGGGGGACAAACCTTCCGAGTTCGGTTGATGTGTCATCTACCGTAAAGGTTGACGCTTCAACCGTCCAGTTCGGGATACTTGGGTCATTCACGGAAAGCGCCGGACACCACGGCCGGGCCGGGCGCATCATCAGTGGGTGAGGACCTTCGAGGCGCTGCGCCGCCCAGAGCAGCTCAGCCTGTCGAACCTGTGGGCGCTGGGGCTGGTCCTGCTCATGTTCGGCGGCAGCATGGTGGAGGCGAGCAACTCTGCTGCCCTGTCGTTCGTGCTCGCGGCCTTGGGGGTCGCGGTTCTCGAGGTGGCCATCATCGCGACCGGCGTCACCTACGGGATGCGCTTCCACCGGGAGGAGAGCGCGCGCCGCGACGGGGCGTAATCCCGGGTCCTCGGCGCCCGCCGGGCCTCTGCACGGTCTCGATCGAGACCTCTGCGCGACAGGCAGCCCTGCTCGGTCCTCCGTACCACTACCAGTGGTGCGGTTGGAGCATTGCTCCCGGACTCGGCCGCAGCGCATGCTGTAGGTGAGTCTCGGGGTCTGGCCCACGTGCCATCATCCGAGGGGGTCCCATGAGAGGCAACCGCCTGACTGTTCTGGCAGGCGCAACGGCGGTGTTCCTGCTGGGCCTCGCGTGTCCGGCGGCGGCGGACACGACGGTGTACGCCGACCTGGTCCAGCAGAACCGCAGCGGGGTATCCGGCACGGTCGTCCTCAAGGTCTCCGACGCGGGCGACCTGAGGGTTCGCATCCGGGCCCGTGGTCTGATGCCCGGACCGCACGCCCAGCATCTGCACGGTGCGCTCGAGGGCGGCGAGTTCCACTGTGCCACCACCGCCAGCGACGCCGACGGCGACGGCTGGCTGACGAACGAGGAGGCCTCGGGGGAGTACGGCAGCGCCTTCCTGGCACTGACCACGAGCGGGGACACCTCTGGAGAGAGCGCGCTCGACCTCGACCGGATGCCGGTGGCCGACGAGCAGGGCAGGCTTCGCTACGACCGCACGATCCCCTCCGCGCGGCTCCCTGACGGGCTGGTCAGCCAGCTGTCCCGTATGCACGTCGTGCAGCACGGGATCGACGCCAACGACAACGGCCGCTACGACCTCGACTCTCTGGGCGAGTCGACGTTCGCCGCGGGACTCGGACTTGCCGGGGTGCCGGAAGAAGCCACGAACCCGGCCAGCTGCGGCGTGATCACCGGTGCGGGTGCCACCAAGATGCCCCACGGCGGAGTGGACACCGGCGGGAAACCGAGCGACGGCAACCAGTCCCTGCCCTGGGCGGTGGTCGGCGTCGGGATGATGGGGCTCGCGGCTGGCGTCGCGTGGCGGCGTCGTGTGCACAGGGTGCCCGACCGGAGCTGACGCCGTGCCTCACCGCCACAAGAAGAAGCGACATCGGCCGTGGTTGATCGCGCTCGTGCCAGTACTGACCGTGATCGTGGTCGCCGTGCTGCTCTGGGGGCGCGATGGCGAGCGCGGCCCGACGCCGAAGAGCCGGGCACCGGGGGACGGCGGCAGCTCGGCGACGGTATCCGCGACGCCGGGCTCGACGAGCACCCCCGACGCGCGTGGGATCGGCCTCGACGCCCCCACGACGACGTACAGCCGGCCGGCCAAGGTCCCGGTCTCGGGCAGCTATCCGGCCGCGACGCCCGGCACCAGCCTCCGGGTTCAGCTGCAGGACGACGACGGAAGCTGGATCAGCTTCCCGCTCCCTACTGCCGTTGACGAGTCAGGCCGGTTCGCAACGTTCGTCGAGCTCGCCCGGCGGGGCGCCAACCGACTGCGCGTCGTGGACCCTGCCTCGAGCGCGACCTCGAACGTGGTGACGGTCGAGGTGCGGTGAGCTCGCATCGGTCCCGGGGTCATCCTGTCGGTCGGCGCACTGCGACAAGGGCCGCGAACACCACCACGTTGTCGTCGTAGCTCGCCCGGCCCTCGTCGTAGCGCCCGCCACAGGTGATCAGCCGCAGTGCGGCGTGGTCGGTCGGCCCGTAGACCGCACGCGTGGGGAACGTGGACTTGGCGAACCGGGCCACCCGGCGGACCTCGAACACGGCGGTCCGCCCGTCCGCGCGCAGCACCTCGACCGCGTCGCCGCGGCGGAGCTCGCCGAGCCGGAAGAAGACCGCGGGTTCACGGTTCCAGGTGACGTGTCCCGCGATCACGGCCGGGCCGAGTGCGCCCGGTCGCGGCGCCAAGGTGTACCACCCGGCGTCGTCCGGATCGGCGGGAACCTCCATCGCGCCGGCGGTGTCCACGCCGAGGTCGACCAGCCCGGTCGCCACGCCGATGCCAGGGATGCGGAGTCTCAGGGGGTCAGCCTCAGGGAGCAGGAGGCCGTTGATCCGGTCGGCGTTGTCCTCGGATGGAGACGTCGACGCGGGGTCGGACGGCGGTGAGGGCGCCAACCCAGCAGTCTGGCCACTGGACGGGTCCTGGGGCGCGCTGACGGCCGGGACGGCCGGGGCGCGAGGCTCCTGGCTGCCGACGGCCAGGACCAGAGCGCCAACTCCGGCGAGCGCCAGCGCGCCAGACGCCACGGCGCCCCCGACGCCTGCGCCCACCGCCCACCGACGTTCGAGCATGACCCGGCCTCCGACCTCGTCGCCGCCACCATGATGGACCAGCCCCCATCAATTGTCACCGCAGCTGCTCGCCTGCGCCGAGCTGATCAGCTCCTGGCCGCCGACGCCGGATCGCCGGTGAGCACGCGCAACGCGAGCGCGGTGGTCGCCTCGACGTTGAGGAACCCGACGACGCGGCTCACCCGGTCGATGTCGAGGGGGAGCAGTCCTGGGGTGCCGGGGATGTCCGGGGTGAGCCCGAGGTCGAGATCGTCGTGGCCGGACATGATCCGGACGTTGAAGGCGTAGCGTTCGCGAGCACCCTCGGCCATGAGCCGGCGTACGACGGTCGCGCCCATCCGGCGTGCTCCTGTCTCCTCGGCCAGCGCGTCGAGTGCCGCGACCACGGACCGCCCCTCGTCGTGGTCGATGTCGGCCCACACGGCCTCCATGGAGCCGGCGGCCGCGAGCAGGGCGGCGGCGGTCTTCTCGCCGAGGCCCGAGACGCCGGGGAGGTTGTCGCTGGCGTCGCCGCGGAGGGCGGCGTACTCGAGGTAGCTCTCGGCGGGGACGCCGTACATCGCATGCAGGCGGGCGGGGTTGAGGAGCGGTGAGCCGTTGATGCCGCCGTTGATGAGGCGCAGCACCTGGGTGTGCTCGCTGATGCAGGCGAACGCGTCGCGGTCGGAGGTGATGACGACGCAGTTCCAGTCGTTGCGGACCGCCCAGGCGGCCCCGGAGGCGTTGACGTCGTCGGCCTCGAGACCCGGGGGCGTGAGGGTCGCCAGGCCGAGGGCGTCGAGCAGGGCGCCGGCGCGTTCGAGCTGGTCGACGAGCGCGGGGTCCTTCTCGGCGCGGCCGGCCTTGTAGTCGGGGTAGAAGTCCCGGCGCACCGACGCCGTGCGGTCGTCGAGCCCGAAGATCACCGCGTCCGGCGCGAAGCTGTCGATCGACTCGATGATCTGCCGCAGCATGCCGTGCAGCGCCCACGCCGGTCGGCCCGAGCGGTCGGTGATCTTCGTGTGCGCCCGCGCGTGGTGGTTGCGGTGGAGCAGCGACGGCGCGTCGACGACGAGGAGGAGCTTGCGGTCGCGGGGGTGGGCGTCAGGGAGTGTCATGGCGATCGCGCCATGCTACGGGTGTCCTGGCGAGGTCACGCGGAGACGAACGCTCCCGTCGGGAACCTCTCGCCGATCCAGTGCGAGATCTCGCCGCCGGCGAGGGTCGCACCAGCGGTCATCCCCTCGTGCAGGGGTGCGCCGAAGTGCCGGCCAGGCGTGCGCACGTGGGTGACGTCGTCATGCGCAATCAGGCTGGCGAACCGCCGCGCATCGTCGGGGAAGCAGGCCTGGTCACCGGTGAGCTCGACGACGAGCGTGGGCACGTGCACGTCCGGCGCGCAGGCGGCCAGGTCCGCGCGGGTGGCGTTCGCGGACCACGTCGACAGCCAGGCCTCCGGGGTGGTGAGGCGGCCGAAGCCGGCGATCCCGTAGTTCGTGAGGTCGGGCCGGTGCCCGAACAGGGAGCCGTACGGCCGGTCGTTCGGGTCGAGGCTCAGGTCGACACAGCGCAGGTCCGCGTCGGTGCGGTGCACCACGATGACCCCCGAGGCGAGCGAGGTGCGCCGGTCGGCCGGGTCCTTCCCGTCGGCGTACCGCCTCCGCGCCTTCCGGGCGGTCTCGACCCGGTCCCGGGCAACGGCGTCGATCCGCCGGATCCGCTCCTCCTGGGCCGCGCGGTAGCGCTGGACGAACTCCGCCGAGTACGACGACGAGTCCGGCGGCGCCACGAACCCGTTGGCGGGGTTGTAGGGGTCGAGGTCCGGATCGACCGACAGCGGGTCCTGCTCGTCCACGACCGAGGGGTCGATCACGCGCTGCAGCAGCGCACCCTGGCCGGGGTGCGGGGCCATGAGTGCCAGACCGTCCGCGAGGGGCATCTCCGCCTCGGCGAGGGGCACCGGCTTGCCGCCGGGGGTGGTGGAGAGGCGGTCCACCGGTCGGCGGCTCGCCTGCTGCAGATAGAGGGCGGCCAGGCTCGCGCCGCCGGAGTGTCCGACCACGACCACGCTCTCGAACCCCCGCCGGCGGAGGAAGACGTGTCCGGCCGCCATGTCCAGGGTCGCCTGCTCGTGGAGCAGGGCCAGGTCGTTGCCGACCGACCGGCTGCCCTGCGTCCAGACCGCGAAGCCGCGCTCCAGCAGCTCGGGCACGAGGACGTGGTGGGAGAAGTCCTGGCGGGGATGCATGAGGAAGGCCACCGTCGTCGCACCGGGGACCGTGCGCAGCAGGCCGCTCACAGTGGCGCCGTCCTGGGTGACCAGCTCGTGGGCGCTGGTCGTGGTCTGCGCGGGGATGTGTGCCGGGGCGACGTAGCGCCCCGATCCGAGGCGTGTGGCCGTACTCATCGTGCCTCCACCCGCAGGGCGTCCTTGTCGTGCTGCGTGATCACGGAGGTCTCGAGGCCGGCCACAGCGCTGTACCAGACTGCGTGGCGGCAGCCCGTGGCGCGACGGTCGATGACGATCGGTCCCCTCGCGGTGACCCGGCGGTAGGGGCCGACCCGGTCCACCGTGTTGGCGGGATCGTCAGCTGCCACCCGGATCACGCCTTCGTTCTCGGGGACTTCCAGGACATAGAAGCGCGGCATGGTCACACCTTCTCCGTCTCGTGCCACAGGGGGTTCTCCTTCTCCCAGTCGGCGGCCCTCGCGACGATGAGCTCTGCCTTCCGGGTCAGCAGCTTGTCCATCGACGGGTCCTCTCCCGATGCGACGTCGCAGAGTGCGTCGATCGTCAGCTCGGCGTCCAGGTCCTCCTGCGGAGTGACCGGGCGCAGCTGTCGGGTGATCTCCAGCATGTAGCCGTTGGGGTCGTGGGTGTAGATGGACTCGATGGTCTCGTGCATCACCTGCATCTCCACCGGCCACTCCGACTCGTCGAGGCGGCGGCGGTACTCCAGCAGGTCATCCTCGTCGGCGACGTTGAGTGCGATGTGCCGGGAGTTCTTGAAGAACTCCGGGGTGTCGTGGGGGAGTCGTGCCCAGGCATCGCCGGGGGCGCTCTGGTCGCCCGCAGGCTGCCAGCCGAAGTAGTAGAAGAAGGCGAGGCGGTCGTCGTTGCCGATGTCGAAGAAGAAGTGGATGAAGTCGGGATGCTTCTCGGGGCCCCACCCCGCCGCGCAGATGGAGTGCACCACCGGGAACTTGAGGACGTCGCGGTAGAACCGGACCGTCGCAGTGGGGTCGAACGTCGGGAACGCCGCGTGGTCGACCCCGCGGACGCGATGCACGGGGTCGGGTTCGTGGGCCTGGATGTTGTCTGACATGGGTGAATCCCCTCTCGAGGTCGTTGATCAGCTGACCGGGACGGCGGCGTCGCGGCGGAGCAGGGAACCAGCTCCGGGTACGTCGACGGGGAGGCCGAGGCGTCGCAGGATGCTGTAGGCGCCCGCGGTCGCGGCGGACAAGGTGGGAATCCCGAACTCGACCTCGGCCGCCTCGACGAGATCGAGCGAGGGCATCTGCACACAGCACGAGATCACGAGTGCGTCGACACCGGTGAGGTCCAGCCTCCGCGCGGCCTCCATGACCGTCGTACCCGGGATGCACGCGACCTCCGCGTTGTCGGCGACGTCCAGGGCACGCCAGTCGGCGACCTCGAAGCCTTCTGCCTCGATGTAGTCCACGACGAGGCGAGCGAGCGGCTGCGTGTACGGCATGACCAGGGCGACGCGACGGGCGGACAGGTCCGTCAGGCCCTGCAGGAGCGCGCCCGCGCTGGAGAGCACCCTGGTGTCCGAGCCGCCCGAGCCGAGCTGCTCGGCGATGCGGAACTCGGCGTCCCGGTGGTGGCCGTGCCCCATCGCCATGATCGCCACCAGGCAGGCATAGAGGACCACGTCCGCGCCGGTGTCGCCGATCTCGAGCACGCAGCGCTCGCGCTGCGCGTTCATGGCGCGGAGCTGCTCGGGCGTCACCGAGTGCATCCGCATCCGGCTGGAGTGGAACGAGAACTCGTCGCCGGTCCGGGACAGGAGGCGGGGGATCTCCGTCTCGACCGTGGTGTTGGTGCTGGGCACGATCAGGCCCACGCGTGTGGTTGGCATTGGCTGCTCCTCGGGCTGTTGCTTCCAGTGTAGACGTTAGTGTCGATATTTCAACACTTATGTGCGAACAGGTACGTCAAGGCGCCGGAACCAGGGGACGACAAGCAGTCCCTCAGCTCCGGGGTGCGGCTCCCGGGGTCAGCCTGCTGGCGCGATCCGGTCCAGCAGGGTGCGGATCTCGGCGACCGTGTTCGCCGTCTCCACGGGTGCGGCCTGTCCGTGGGTCACCAGCATGGACGTCGCCAGGTCCGTGACCGTCCGGACGACTGAGTCGACCTCGGACCCGCGGGAGAACCACCAGGCCACCCAGTTGCACATGCCGATCAGGCTGAGCGCGGTCGTCCGGGCCTCGACCGGGCGGAACTCCCCGGCCTCGATGCCGGCCTCGATCACCGACTGGACGCCGCGCAGGACCTTCCGCTTCGCCTCCCGATGCGTGGTGCCGACGGGCTCGGGGAGGACGGTCTCGGAGCGGTCGAGAATCCTGAACTGTGCGGGGTGTTCGGCACGCTGGCGCACCATCAGGGCCACCACATCGACGAGCTTCTCCGTCGGTGAGAGGTCGCGGCGCGAGGAGAGGTTCTCCAGGACCTCCGCCATCCCTTCACTCACCTGCTCGACGAGCATCGACAGCAGGTCGTCCTTGCTGCTCACGTAGTGGTAGAGCGCCGGGCGGGAGATGCCCAGTGCCTTGGCGATGTCCAGGAGACTGGTGGACTCGTAGCCCTTCTCGGCGAACAGCTCCGTGGCCTTGTCCAGCAGCTCGGAGGTGACCAGCTGCCGACTCAGGCCGCTGCGGGTTGTCTTCTCCTCCGCTGTCTTCGCCATGGGCGGAGTGTATCGACGGGGCCCATACGTCACTCCGCCCGTGCTCATGACGCAACGACGAAGTCTGCTCGTCCGGCAGCCACCACCGTCGCGGCGAGGGCCCGCTCGGCTCCGTCCAGCTGCACCCCGACCGGCCGGTCCAGCTCCAGGCGCAGCCGCTCGGCCATGTCGATCCGAGCCGCGACGTCCCCGGGGCTCGCCGGGCCGGTGAGCAGGAGGGGAGCACTGCAGGTCCCGGTCAACCGGGTGGCGGTCTCGTCCGCGAGCTCCCCCCACACGTCAGCCTCGGCCCAGGGGACCTCCTGCACCGATCCCGCCGTGTGGAGCGCGTGCCGTGTCACGCAGCGGGCCGGCAGCTCGAAACCGTGGTCGGCGAACGGGCGGTCGAGGACCCACTCCTCGAGCTCCGGTAGCCGGGCCGGCACCTGCGGCCCCAGCCAGGTCAGGGCCCGGCGGGCCGCCGGGAGCTGCTCCTCGGCGTAGTCGCGCAGTGTCAGGTTGCCCGACCGGGTCATGTACGAGAGCGCCAGGCGGTCGGCCGACAGGCGGTGACGCTGGCGGTAGCTGTCCCACCAGGCCTGGCTGCGGTGCGCGAGCTTCTTGAACCGCTCGATCGGAGCGTGTCGTGCCGCCTCGTACGCCGCGAACGCCTCCGGCACCGAGCCCTCGTCTGCCAGTGCCCGCGCGAGCGCGATCGCGTCCTCCAGCGCGAGCTTCGTGCCGGAACCCAGGGTGTAGTGCGCGGTGTGGGCGGCATCGCCGAGGAGGACGACGTTGTCGACCGACCAGCGGGCGAGTGTGAGGTTGGTGAACCTGCTCCACCGGGTGCGGTTGGTCAGCAGCCTGCGTCCGCGGAGCTCCTCGGCGAAGACCTCCTCGAGGAGGGCGACGCTGGCTTCGTCGGTCTCGCCCGGAGCCACCTGA
>Ga0299913_10003601_pt1 | contig 12724 bp, 11 predicted proteins | sample RVTome_9_FD_201360 | JGI IMG/M metagenome (GOLD analysis project Ga0299913, IMG submission 201360) | Soil microbial communities from uranium-contaminated site in the Upper Colorado River Basin, Wyoming, United States - RVT155D38 (version 2) ... | reverse complement strand
GTTCTTCGGTCGGGGCGCGCGGTTAGAGTGAGCGCGCAAGGCCGGCAGCCAACCCACCCCCGCCCACCGTGGCGGGTGTTGGTCACACATCGCTGTACCGCAGGCCTGTTTGCAGAGGCACGGAAGCTTCACGTGGACCCGCTGGACGAGTGCCGATAGGGCCAACGTGTCCGCCGGCACCAGGACTGTGTGCCCGACCTACGTACGTGATACCTCGCGCACTTGAACGCACGGCCGGCTCCATGGGTGGGCCGCCGCGCCGTCATCAGCATCGCTACGGCCGTGCGAGGAGCACCAATGAGCTCCCACGAGTGGCCGTCCCTGAGCACCGTTGGCCGGAGCGCTGTCCGCTCACCGACTGACTCACCACGTCCCTCACATTGCGAATAGTGCGCGTTCTCACGCCGGTCGGACGACGGCTATAACGGGCTCCCCGTGGCAACGTCTGCGGACCATCTGCGGACGAACGCCCAGAAATGCGATCAGAGGCGGCTCCCGGATCTCTCCGAAAACCGCCTCTGACCTGGTGCTTATCTTTGTAGCGGGGGCAGGATTTGAACCTGCGACCTCTGGGTTATGAGCCCAGCGAGCTACCGAACTGCTCCACCCCGCGTCGGTGAACCCAACGTTACGGCACGGGGAGGAGCCCGGACAAATCGGGGTGGCTCACTCCTCGGCTGCCCCGTCTCCCTGCTCGGCATCGCGATCCTCGGCCAGCTGGATGGCCTCCTCGATGAGCCTCTGGGCCCGGTCGACCTGGGCCTTGTACTCGCCGAGGTCGCCCTCGCTCAGCGCGGCGTTCGCCTGCTCCATCGCCCGGTCGGCCGCGTCGAGCTTGGCCCGGATCCGTTCGTCGAATGTGCCGGTCGGCTCCTCTTCACCCTGGCCGTTGCCCTGGCCATTGCCCTGGCCGTTGCCCTGGCCATTGCCTTGGCCATCCTCGCTGCCCTGGCCGGAACCGGCGTCCTCGGGATCGACGCCGAGGGCGTCGGCGATGGCATCGCCCATCGTCGTTCCGATGCCGACCTCACCGCCGTACGAGACGAGCACGAAGCGCAGGATCGGGAACCCGGCCGTGGAGCCCGCCCGGACGGCGTACACCGGCTCGATGTAGATCAGGCCCTCCGCCACCGGCAGAGTGAGCAGGTTGCCGAACAGCGGCGGCGACTGGCCCGACTGGAACGGCAGGAGCGCATCACGCACGGCGTCGTCGTTGCTGAACTCGTTGGCGATCAGGCCAGGACCTTGGACCGTCTGGTCGCTGAGCTCTCTCACCACGATCGTCCCGTAGTCCTCGGATGTCGCGTCGGAGTTCACCGACACGAACGAAGCGAGGTTGCTCTTGCCGAAGGGCACGAACGTCGACGTCAGCGACCAGACGTCCTGTGCCGGGCGGCTCGGATCCTCGGGATCGGCCTGGTCCACGAACAGGCGGTACGGCGGCTGCAGGTCGCCCGCGCTGTTGGGGTCCTCGGGCACCTCCCATCTGTCGTTGCCCTGGTAGTAGTCGCCCGGATCGGTGACGTGGTAGCGCGCGTACTGGTACCGCTGCACCTTGAACAGGTCCTCGGGGTAGCGCAGGTGCTCGATCAACTCTTCCGGGATCTCGTCGCGGTCCTTCACCGTGTCGGGGAACGCGCCCCGCCAGGCCTTGAGCATCGGGTCGTCCTCGTCCCAGGCGTACAGGGTGACGGTGCCGTCATAGGCGTCGACGGTCGCCTTGACCGCGTTGCGCATGTAGTTGATCTCGTCGGTCGGCAGGGTGCCCAGACCGGTCTCCTCCTGGAGGGAGTCGTTGGTCATCGTCGCAAACGACTCTCGCTGCGAGAGCGGGTATTTGTCCGTGGTCGTGTAGCCGTCGACGATCCACTTCACGCGACCGTCGACGATCGCCGGATAGATGTCGTCGTCGATGGTCAGCCACGGGGCGACCTTCTCGACCCGCTCGCGCGGGGTGCGGTTGTAGAGCAGCTCGCTGTTGCCGTGCACACGGCCCGACAGGAGGAAGTTCGGCTCCCCGAACTTCACCGCATACATCAGCTGACGGAACGGCGAGCCGATGTCGACGCCGCCCTCGCCGTCGTACGTCGTCTTCCGGTCCTCCTCCTCCTCCGTCGTCGGCAGACTGAGCTCGTCACTGGCGGCGCCCTCGGACGGCTTGCCCACCACGGAGTACTCCGGGCTCTGCTCACCGAAGTAGATGCGGCTCTCGTAGCCGCCGGTCAGCCGGGTCAGGTCGTCCTGGCGGGAACCATCCGCGTTGACCTGGTTGCCCTCCGCCCACTGGGCGTCGGTGCCCGGCGAGTTGTTGTCGGCGCCTCGCTGGTTGGCGTAGGCGGCGATCACCCCGCTGCCGTGGGTGTAGACGGTGTGCAGGTTCGACCAGTTGCGGTCGCCCGGGTTGAGCTTCGATTGGTCGAGCTCGCGGACGCCCAGTACGAGGGCGCGCTCGACACCGTCCATCTCGTAACGGTCGACGTCGAGCACGTCGGCGACCGAGTAGTAGACCCGACCCTGCTGGTTCTGCTGGAAGGTCTGCCGGACGAGCTCGGGATCGACGAGCGGGGCCGAGGCCACCTGCGAGTTCAGTGTCGGTGCGACATCCGGGTCTGCGGTGGAGCTGCTGTTGTAGGACTCGGTCGCGACGTCCTCGAGGTCGTAGGCCGTGCGCGTGGCGTCGATGTTCTCCTTGATGTACGACTCTTCCTTGTCGGCCTCAGAGGGCTTGACCTGGAACTGCTGGACGATCGCGGGCCAGATCATCCCGAGCAGCACCGACGAGACCGCGAGCAGCGCCAAGCCCACCGACGGGAGCTGCCAGGTGCGGCGCCAGATGTTGAGGAAGAACAGCACCGCGCAGATCAGGGCGATGCCGAGCAGGATGTTCTTCGCCGGGAGCACCGCGTTGTCCGCGGTGTTGTTCATGCCGGTGAACAACCGGTTGGAGTCGGTCACCAGGTCGAACCGGTCGAGGTAGTAGTCCACGCCCTTGGCGAGCACGAACACGCCGAGCAGCGCCGAGATCTGCACCTGGGCCGCCCCCGAGAGCCGGTCGTGGCTGACCTGCAGCCGGATCCCGCCGTACAGGTAATGCACGACTGCGCTCGCGATCAGCGCGATCACCGTGGTGGCCATCGCGAAGTCGATCAGGTAGTGCTGCCAGGGCAGGTGGAAGACGTAGTAGCCGAGGTCCTTCTTGAAGTAGGCGTCCTCGGAGCCGAAGGGCTCGGCGTTGCGCCACAGCAGGTAGGTGCGCCACTGGCCGGTCCCCGACGCGCCGGCGAACAGGCCGATCACGATCGAGGCGCCGAGCACCAGCCAGGTCCGGATGGGAGTCACCGCGTCGCGGTAGCGGTCCAGGCCGGTCTGCTCCGGGGACGCCGGCCGGAACAGCGGCCGGAACCGGTAGGCCAGGAAGATGTTGAGTCCGACCACGGCCCCCATCAGGGCGCCGAACACCAGGAACAGGCCGACCTTGGTCCACAGCAGCGTGCTGAACACCTCGCCGTAGCCGACGGACTTGTACCAGAGCCGATCGGTGTAGACGCCCGCGAACGTGGTGAGCCCGAAGAACACGACGATCAACACCAGGGCGGTGATGATCAGGGCCCTAGACCGCCGCTGCGTGGGACGCTCGGGCGGTTGCTTCTGCTCATCCTCGTCGAACAGCTCGCTCACGTGTCTTGCTCCTGCTCTTCCTCGTCGCTCAGGGTGGCACCCAGCAGGGCAAGCAGCCCCGGCACCAGGTCGACTCCGCCCACCACGGACTGGTCGTCGTCGTGGGCGCGCAGTCGAAGGGCACAGTACGTCGCCCCGTGGCGGGTCGCACCGGCGACGATCCGAACCTCCTGCCGGTCGGGGTGCTCCAGCGCGAACTTCTGGGCGCGTTCGGGGTCCTCGGGGATCGCGTCGTCGGCCTTGGGCGGCAGCACCAGCCGCTCCACCACGGCGGCGCACCCGGCCACGTTGTCGGGCCAGGTGATCGACTCCAGCACCTCCTCCAGCGGGACGCTCGGGTCGAGCTGGTCCTGTTCCACCGCGGTCAGCGACCCCCGCTCCGAGGCGGCGTCCAGGCCCATCGCGGAGGCCAGTGCAGGCTCGCGGCGCACCAGCTGGGCGGTGTCGACCAACGCATAGAGGCGGGCCGGCTGGTCCCATCCGCCCTCGGCGAGATGCGACTCGATCTCCAGGACGGCGGACGCCAGGGCCGGGTCGCCGTCGAGGTCGCCGATCGGGTCCATCAGGAAGCCTCCACGTCCTCGCAGCTGGGCAGCTCCGCGTCGCGGTCCGCCGCCCACGCCTCGATCGCCACGCGGGCGGTGTGCATGGTCTCGGCGCGCACCAGCTGCATCTCGCCGTTGTCGGAGTTCAGCGCCTCCTCGCAGTTGGCCGGTGGCACCATGAACAGCTGCGCGTCCGCGTCGCGTGCGGCGACGATCTTCTGCTGGATGCCACCGATCGGGCCCACCCTGCCGTCCGGTGTGATCTCACCGGTGCCCGCCACGGTCTGGTCATCGGTGAGCGAGCCGGGGGTGAGGGTGTCGTAGATGGCCAGCGAGAACATCAGTCCGGCGCTGGGCCCGCCGATGACCGGATCGATGTTGACCTGGACGTCGAACGGGAACCGGAACCCGGTGCCGAGGACGATCCCGACCTGCGCGCCGTCCTCCCCCTGCTCGGGGGTCACCGTGACCTCGGTGCGCTCGTGGTCGCGGAGGACGACGAACTCCAGTGGCTTCCCCGGCGTCCCGTCCCGGACCGCCTCCACCACGTCCTCCGGGGTCTTGACGGGGCGGTCGCCGATCTCGAGGAACAGGTCGCGGACCATCAGCTTGCCGTCAGCGGGCCCGTCGGAGTTGACGTGGGCGACACCCGGGAGCGGGGTGACCTTCAGGCCGAGCTCGGTCTGCGCAACCGCGATCGCGGCGTCCTGCGAGGTGACCATCTGCACCTCGCCCTCGATCTGGTTCTGCTGGTCGGTCTTGTCCTTGCCGTGCACCGCCTCGTAGGGGTAGACGGCGTCGTCCGGGTCCAGCCAGGCACCCATCAGCTCGAAGAGCGTCTTCTTGGTCTCCGGGGCGGTGACCAGCACAGTGGTCATCCGCAGCTCCCCGCCGGTCCGGTAGGTCTTGTGGCCGAGCACCTGGATGATCTCGGCTTCGTTCTCGCCCTTCGCCAGCACGTCGAAGGTGGAGCCGGGCGCGTAGACGACGAACGGCAGCGGCATCAGGGCCGCGGCGAGGATCAGCCCGAGCACCAGCGGGACGGCCGCCACCGCGGCGATCAGGCGCTGGTTCATGGCGCCAACCCTCTCATCCGGGCCAAGGCGCGCGGTGGGAGGTCCGAGCCGCCGATCAGCCGACGCGACGCTCCTGCTCCGGCCCTTTCCGCGCGGGGTTCGCCCGGGATGGTCGTACGGCGACGCCGGTGCTGCGATCCCGTGGCGGCACCCGGGCGGCGTAGCCGGTGGTGGGCCGGCGAGCCCGGCGCTCCTCGGAGAGGGCCTCCCCCAGCCGGCGTACGGCGAGGTCGCGGTCGATCTCGCGGCGACCGTGCCGGCCCAGCCAGGTCACCCAGACCATCGCCACCGCGGTGACGACGACCGGGGGCACCAGCCAGAGCAGGATCTCCACGATCCGAGAGTAGGCGCCCCGCGTCGGCCGAACCGTCCAACACACCGGCACCGCCGAGGCTCCTATGGGGACCCGACCCACTCCTCGCTGCCGTCGGCGAAGCGCTGGTGCTTCCAGATCGGGACCTCGGCCTTGAGGGTGTCGATCAGCTCCCGGGACGCCTCGAACGCCTCCCCCCGGTGCGCGGCGGCCGCGGCCACCACCACCGCGACGTCGCCGATCGCCAGGCTCCCGACGCGGTGCACGGCCGCCAGCCCGTGGACGGGGTGGGCCTCGGCGACCCGCTCGCAGACCCTGCGCATCACCCCGAGCGCGGTCGGGTGGGCGGAGTAGTCGAGACCCACCACTTCCTTGTCGCTGCCCTCATGGCTGTCGTGGTCGCGGACCCTGCCGACGAAGAGCGTCACACCGCCGCTCCGATCCCCCTCCACGCTCGCCAGCACGGCGGCGACGTCGAGCGGGGTCTCCTGGATCTCCACGAGGCGGACGAGCGGATGGGTCACGTCTCGACCCTAGCCGGGTGGCGGCGGGCCCTCGGTTGCGCTTACGGGCGCAATTGTTGCCGGAGAGACGGGCTCCGGGCCCGCGCGTGGTGTCCACGCCGACAATTGCGCGGAAAGCGGCGCGCACGGGGCGCGTTCCCCGGTTGTCGCGTCGGCGTACCGTGGGCCGCATGAGCAACGATCCCGGAGACCGCCCGGAGGAGGGGCAGAACCCGTTCAAGGGCACGCCCTTCGAGCAGTTCTTCGCCGGCGGCCTGCCCGGCGGGATGCCGGACCTCAACCAGCTGATGGGCCAGTTCCAGTCGCTGATGCAGCCCTACGACGGCCCGCTCAACTGGAACCTCGCCGACGACCTGGCCCGCAAGGCGGTCGCCGCCTCGCCCGACCCCAGCCCCAGCCAGCGGCAGAAGGACGCCGTGGCCGACGCCGTACGTCTCGCCGACCACTGGCTCGACGAGGTCACCGGCTTCCCCTCCGGCGTCTCCTCCACCGCGGCCTGGAGCCGGGCCGAGTGGATCGTGGAGACCCTGGACGTCTGGAAGGTCCTGGTCGAACCGGTGGCGGAGCGGTCGGTCTCGGGTCTGAGCGGCGCCCTGCCGGCGGAGATGCAGGCCTCGGCCGGACCGCTGCTCGGCATCATCGGCAAGGCGGTCGGCGCGATGCTCGCGACCCAGGTCGGCTCCGGGCTCGGTGCCCTGGCCGGCGAGGTGCTCAGCATCTCCGACGTCGGCGTTCCCCTGGCCGCGCCCGGCAAGGCCGCGCTGGTGCCGGCCAACATCGCGGCCTTCGCCGAGGGTCTCGACGTCACCGAGGACGATGTGCTGCTCTACCTCGCCCTGCGCGAGGCCGCGCACCAGCGGCTGTTCGCCCACGTGCCGTGGCTGCGCGATCACCTGGTCGGCGCCGTCACCGACTTCGCCAGCGGCATCGAGATCAACGTCGAGGGGATCCAGAGCCGGATGGAGGAACAGCTCCGCGGCGTCGACCCGACGAACCCCGAGGCGATGCAGCAGCTGGTCGAGGGCGGGCTCTTCGACCTCCCGGAGTCGCCCGCGCAGAAGGCCGCGCTCGAGCGGCTCGAGATCGCGCTCGCCCTGGTCGAGGGCTGGGTCGATGAGGTGGTCGGCCAGGCGACCGCCGAGCGGATGCCGGCCGCGGCCAAGCTGCAGGAAGCCGTACGCCGGCGGCGCGCCGCGGGCGGGCCGGCCGAGCAGACGTTCGCGGCGCTGGTCGGCCTGGAGCTGCGGCCCCGCCGGCTGCGCGACGCCTCGACGCTGTGGGGCTCGCTGCGCACCCGCCAGGGCACCGAGGCCCGCGACGGGGTGTGGATGCACCCGGACCTGCTCCCCACCTCCGCCGACCTCGACGACCCGCTCGGCTTCCGGGAGGACGCCGAGGCGCCGCCGGACCTGAGCGAGGACGACTTCGACGCCGAGCTGCGCAGGCTGCTCGAGGACGGCCCGGACGCCAAGGGTGACGTCTGACCCGATGCACGCGGACGCCGTCCGCGTGCTCGCGGCGTGGCGCCCGCCCGGCCCGGCGCAGGCGGCCCTGCGTGACCGCTACCTCGCCCACCTGGCGGCCCACCCCGACGGGATGACGAGGGACTGTCGACCCGACCACCTCACCGCGAGCACTCTCGTGCTCAGCCACGACCGGAGCCAGGTGCTGCTGACCCTGCACGCCAAGGCGCGTCGGTGGTTCCAGTTCGGCGGCCACTGCGAGCCGGGAGACGCGACCCTGGCGGCCGCCGCGCTCCGGGAGGCGACCGAGGAGTCGGGGATCGGCGACCTGCGGATGGCCCCGACCCCGGTGCAGCTCAGCGAGCACGCCGTACCGTTCTGCGGGCCGGACGGCGACGTGCACCACCTCGACGTGCGGTTCGCCGCGGTCGCGGGTACCGCGGCCGAGCACGCGGTGAGCGAGGAGTCGCTCGACGTCCGCTGGTGGCCGGTGGACGCGCTCCCCGAACCCGAGCCGGACCTCGTCGAACTCGTGCGGCTGGCGCTGGTTCGCGGCTAGATTGCGGCCGTGGACCCTGTCGGGATCCTGCTGCAGACCCCGATCTTCCGTGATCTCTCGGCGGCGGACGTCGAGGAGCTGCGGCCCGCCCTGACGGAGCGGTCGTTCGACCGCGGGGAGTCGCTGTGGGTCGAGGGAGACCGCACCGATGTGCTCTACATCGTCGCCGAGGGGCAGCTGAAGTCCTACCGGATGAGCCGCGACGGCGCGGAAGTGATCCTCCGGCTCCATCCAGCCGTCGACGTGGTCGGCGAGGTCGGGCTCTTCCACCCGAGCGGGTTGCGCCAGGTCAGCGTCGCGGCGATGGTGCGGACCCGATGCCTGACCCTCGGCCGTGCGCCGCTGCTGGCCTTCCTCGCCCGGCATCCCGCCGCCATGGAACGGATGCTGGAGCAGCTGAGCCTGATAGCCGTGCAGGCGGCGTACGCGTTCAGCGGCGTGGCATTCGACGACATCCGGCGCCGGGTCGCCGTCGCCCTGCTCGGCCTCGGCGAGGAGTTCGGCGAGCCGACCAGCCATCAGGGGGTCCGGATCCGACTGCGGCTGTCGCAGAGCACACTCGCCGCGCTGGTCGCGGCCTCCCGTGAGAACGTCAACCGCGCGCTTTCGTCGTTCGTGAACAGCGGCGCGGTCAGTCAACGTGACGGTCACTTCCACCTGCACGACCTCGCCGCGCTCGAGCAGGCGGCGATGGCCTCCGGCGACATCGCGTAGGCACGACATTGCTGAGGAACCTGTGATGCGCGGCACTGCGTCAGCCACGCCCGCGGGAGCACGCTTCCCGGCATGACGCACACCACCGCTCCTCGCGAGACCGGGTCGCAGGCCGACCTGTCTCCCCTGCGCGCCGGCTTCGCCGGCGAGATCCTGACACCCGACGACGGGGAGACGTACGACGCCACCCGCGCCGTCTTCAACGGCATGTTCGACCGCCGCCCGGCCGTCGTCGCTCGGGCCACGACCGCCGCGGATGTCGTGGCGGCGCTGGGCTTCGCCCGGGCCGAGGCGCTCCCGATCGCGATCCTCGGCGGTGGCCACTCCGTCGCCGGATACTCGACGATCGACGACGGCCTGCTCATCGATCTCCGACCGATGAAGGGCATCGAGGTCGACCCCGTCGGCCGGAAGGCCCGCGTCCAACCGGGGGTGACCTGGGGCGAGTTCGACGCCGCCAGCCAGCAGCATGGTCTCGCCACCACGGGCGGCCGGATGACCACGACCGGGGTCGCGGGTTTCACCCTCGGCAGCGGCAGCGGGTGGCTGGAGCGGCTGCACGGCCTGGCCGCGGACAACCTGCTCTCGGCGCAGGTCGTGACCGCCGATGGGCGGGTGCTCACAGCGAACGAGACCGAGAACCCGGACCTGTTCTGGGGGCTGCGCGGCGGCGGCGGCAACTTCGGCGTGGTCACCGAGTTCGAGTTCCGGCTGCACCCGGTCGGACCGCTCGTGTACGGCGGCATGCTGATGTACCCGCGCGACCGGGCGCCCGAGGTGTGCCGGAACTTCCGCGACTTCATGCGGGACGCGCCGCGCGAGGTCGCCGGCGGGATCATCTTCATGCACGCGCCCCCCGCCCCGTTCGTGCCCGCCGAGCTGCAGGGTCGCCCGGCAGTGGCGGTCCTGGCGGCGCACTGGGGCGCTGTCGAGGATGGGGAGGCCGCGCTGGCGCCGCTGCGCGAGTTCGGCGATCCGGCTGTCGACGTGATGCAGCCGATGCCGTACGTCGCGCTCCAGGCGATCACCGACGCCGGCAACCCTCCGGGCCGCCGCAACTACTGGCGCTCGGAGCTGCTGACGGACCTGCCGGACGACGCGATCGACGCGTTCATCGCCTGCGCCGCCGCGGCCACCTCGCCGGCCAGCGTCATGGTCATGGCTCCTGGCGGCGGCGCCGTCGCCGACGTACCCGAGGACGCCACGCCGCTGAGCGGCCGGTCGGCGACGTGGTTCTACCACTGCTACGGGATCTGGACCGAGCCCGCGGAGGACGACCGGCACATCGGATGGGTCCGCGCGTCGGAGCAGGCCCTTCGGCCCTGGACCATGACGGGGATGGCGCTCAACTTCATGAGCGACATCGACGACTCACGGGTCAGGGACACGTTCGGCGCCGCGAAGTACGAACGGCTGGTTGTGCTCAAGGATGAGTACGACCCCGACAACGTGTTCCGGATGAACCAGAACGTGCGCCCCTCGACCCTGGCCTAGTCGACATCGTCGGGTGGCGGCTCCAGGTGGGCCGCCGCCGACCAGCCGAGCAGGTAGCCCTTGGCCTTCTCGGCCTGCGGGTAGCGATCCACCCACGCCCAGAACTTGGGGTCGTGGCCGGGCTCCAGCAGATGGGCGAGCTCGTGCACGAGCACGTAGTCGACGACCCAGACCGGCATCCCCTGTAGCCGCTCGGAGAGCCGGATGGTCCGGTCTCCGGGCGTGCACGAGCCCCATCGGGAGTTCTGGTTGGTCACCCAGCGCACGCTGATCGGCGTGGCCAGGCCGCCCAGCCAGCGGTCACTGAGACGCTGTGCCCGCTCGAGCAGGTCGTCGTCGGAGAGCCGGGTCTTGCGCTCGGCCTTCTCGATCCGGGCGACCATCGTCTTGACCCACTCGGCCTCCTCCCGGCGGGACAGCGAGGCCGGGATCAGCACCACGATCCGCTCCCCTTCGCGGTAGGCCGACACGGTCCGCCGACGCCGCTTCGAGCGGCGTACCTCCACCTCGGCACGCGTCAGGTCGGAGGTCATGGCGAACAACCTACTTCGCCGCCCAGGCGAGCAGGCGCTCCTTCGGCCAGGTGTTGACGATCCGGTCCGGGTCGATGCCGGCGTCCTCGGCCCGCTCGCAGCCGAGCACCTGGAAGTCGAGCTGGCCGGGCGCGTGGGCATCGCTGTCGATCGAGAAGAGGCAGCCGATGTCGCGGGCCAGCTCGAGCAGCGCCGTCGGCGGGTCGCGGCGCTCGGGGCGGGAGTTGATCTCGACCGCCACGTCGTGCTCCGCGCACGCCTCGAAGACCGCTCGGCCGTCGAACCGCGACTGCCCCCTGGTGCCGCGGCCGCCGGTGACCAACCGGCCGGTGCAGTGACCGAGCACGTTCGTGTGCCGGTTGCGGACCGCGCCGATCATCCGGCGGGTCATCGCGTCCTTCTCCATCTTCAGCTTCGAGTGGACGCTGGCGACCCGGACGTCGAGCCGGTCCAACAGCCCCTCGGCCTGGTCGAGCCCGCCGTCGTCGAGGATGTCGACCTCGATCCCCTTGAGCAGGGTGAACCCGCCCATCCCGTGCAGGTGCGCGTTGACGGCGTCGACCACGTCGAGCTGGCGGACCAGCCGCTCGGCGCTGAGTCCGCGGGCGACCGTGAGCCGCGGGGAGTGGTCGGTGAGCACGAGGTAGTCGTGGCCGAGCTCGATCGCGGTCATCGCCATCTCCTCGATCGGCGATCCGCCGTCGGACCAGTCGGAGTGGCTGTGCAGGTCACCGCGGATCCTGCTCCGGACGTCGCCGCCGCCATCGGTGAGTGGTCCGGCGTGCTCGGCCTCGAGGGCGGCCAGCCGCTCGGGCAGCTCGCCGCGCACCGCGGCGGCGATCACCTTCGCCGAGCTGGCGCCGATCCCGGGCAGCTGGGTGAGGGTGCCGTCCCCGACCGCGCGAGCGACCTCGGCGGGGTCCATCGGCAGGATGACGGCCGCGGCACCGCGGAACGCCTTGACCTTGTAGGTGTCCTCCCGGGCCCGCTCCAGCAGGAACGCGATCCGGCGCAGCGCCGCGACCGGACCGGCGTCGTACCCGTCCGCGCCGGTCATCGCTCTGCCCACCATCTGGTGCCGCGCCGCATATATTTCCTCTCCACACCCGGTGGACATCATTCTGGCTGGTCAGGGCAACGTACGGCGTCGGCCCGGGCGTGTCCTCCACAGCTGCGTCCCGGCCCGACCCGGCGCTTTCCACCGGGTCCGCGGCCGTTCCACAGGTTCATCCACAGGCTTGTCCACAGGGGTGGAGCGGTTTGGATTGACCGTGGACCCGCCCCTGCCTAGCGTTCTCGACCAGACGAGGCCCCCGGGCCGTCGAGCGACACTCGCAAGGGGAAGGCAAGTGTCGTGAGGCGGTCCGGGGGTCTCTTCACGTACCGAACCGTCAGCGGCCCTGGAAGACCGGGGCCCGCTTCTCGCGGCTGGCCCGGATCCCCTCCTGCAGGTCCTCGGTGGCGAGCGTGATCGGCTGGGCCATCGCCTCGTACTGCAGGCAGGCCTCCAGGTCACGGTGCCCGCCGTCGGCGAGCGCCAGCTTGGTCAGCCGGCTGGCGATCGGAGCGGTGGCGGCGACCTCCGAGGCGGTACGCAGCACCTCGTCGCGGAACCCCTCGGGCTCGATCACCCGGGACACCAGGCCCAGCCGCAGCGCCTCGTCGGCCTCCACGACCCGTCCGGTGAGCAGCAGGTCGCGGGCGTGCGCCTCCCCCACGACATCGGGCAGCAGGTAGGTGCCGGCCATCCCGGCGTGCATGCCGAGCTTCACGAAGGGGGCACCGAGCTTGGCGCCGGCGGCGGCGTACCGGATGTCGCAGGCGA
>Ga0299913_10003600_pt1 | contig 12724 bp, 11 predicted proteins | sample RVTome_9_FD_201360 | JGI IMG/M metagenome (GOLD analysis project Ga0299913, IMG submission 201360) | Soil microbial communities from uranium-contaminated site in the Upper Colorado River Basin, Wyoming, United States - RVT155D38 (version 2) ... | reverse complement strand
CGCCAGACTCGCCCAGGAGGTTCGCCGGAACTACAGGTCAGACCGGGCCGAGCTGCACTGTCGGGTCGGCCACTAGCGTGTCGGCATGCGAGCCGCCCAGGTCGTCAGTCCCACCGGCCCTGCCGGCGTCGAGGTCCGCGAGGTCGACGAGCCGACGCCCGGCCCCGACGACGTGCTGGTGGAGGTGCACCGGGTCGGGATCTCGTTCCCGGACCTGCTGCTGAGCAAGGGTCAGTACCAGCTGAAGCCCGAACCGCCCTTCACCCTCGGCATCGACTTCGCGGGCAGGGTCGTCACCGGGCCCGACGGCTACTCGCCCGGCGACCGGGTCGCGGGCGTCCTCCCGTACGGCGGCGCCGCCGAGTTGGTCGTGTGCCCCGCGTCGTCCGTGTTCCGGCTGCCGGCCACGGTCTCGTACGACGCCGGCGCCGCCATCCCGATGAACTACCTGACGGCCCACTTCGCGCTGGCCGAGCGCGCCGGGCTGCGCGAGGGCGAGACCGTGCTCGTCCACGGGGCGGCCGGCGGGGTCGGCACCGCCACCCTGCAGGTCGCGCGCGGGCTCGGCGCCCGCACCGTCGCCGTGGTGTCGACGGACGCGAAGGGCGAGGTGGCGCGCCGGGCCGGCGCCGACGAGGTCCTGCTCCTCGACGGCTTCCGCGACGCGGTCGCCGAGCTCACCGGCGGCCGGGGGGTCGACGTGGTCGTGGACGTCGTGGGTGGTGACGTGTTCACCGACTCGCTCCGCTCGCTGGCGCCGCAGGGCCGGCTGCTGGTGGTCGGGTTCGCCGCCGGGCAGGGCATCCCCGAGGTCAAGGTGAACCGGCTACTGCTCAACAACACCGACGTGCGCGGCGTCGGCTGGGGTGCCTACGCGATGGTCCGGCCCGGCTACATGCAGGAGCAGTGGGCGGCGCTGCTCCCGCTGCTCGAGTCGGGCGTGATCGACCCGCCGATCGGCGCGACGTACGCCCTCGAGGACTTCAGCCGGGGGCTGGCCGACCTCGACGCCCGGGCGGTCCTCGGCAAGGCCGTGGTCCGCGTCCGCGACGAGGACTGAGCCGGCATGGCCAGGACCCTGCGTCGCTGGGGCCCGGCGGTCGTCGTCGTGGCCGCGGTCGTGGTGTTCGTCTACCTGCAGCCCGGTGACCCGGTCCACCAGCAGTGGGAGGAGCGTCGGACCCTGCCGTCGTGCGGGTCGGTCGACCTCCACCAGGGCGAGGAGCTGCGCCGTGATGCGCCCGAGGAGCTGGCGTGCCTGCGGGCGGCGCTGACGTCCGGCGAGGGAGCCGAGCTCCGGGTCACCTACCCGACGGTCGAGGGCGACCCCATCACGTCGTACTACCGCGTGACCCCGGCCCGGACCACCGAGGTCTACGAGGACGCGACCGAGGACGCCTACGGAGACGGGAGGTGGCACTTCGCCGAGTGCCACCAGCCGACGGGCGTGCTCGACGTCGCCTGCTGAGCGCTGCCGCCGCGGCCGGTACCCTCGCCAGGGTGAGCATTCTGGACGAGGCCCGCGAGGGCATGGACACCTCCATCCGGCCGCAGGACGACCTGTTCGGCCACGTGAACGGGCGCTGGCTCGAGCAGGTCGAGATCCCGAGCGACCGGTCCAGCTGGGGACCCTTCATCGAGCTGGCCGACGTCGCAGAGCAGCAGGTGCGCTCGATCATCGAGGAGCTGGCGGCGGCCGACCACGAGACGCTCGACGAGGACGCCCGCAAGATCGCCGACCTCTACCGCTCGTTCATGGACACCGACACGATCGTCGATCGCGGCAGCCGGCCGCTCCAGCCGTTGATCGCCGCGGTCGAGGGGCTGCGCGACGTCCGCGACCTGGCGGCGTTCCTCGGTGAGTTCGAGCGGCTGGGCGGCTTCGGGCTCTTCGGCTCGTACGTCGACACCGATGCCAAGAACTCCGACCGCTACCTGCTCAACATCATCCAGGGCGGCCTCGGGCTCCCCGACGAGTCCTACTACCGCGACGACAAGTTCGCCGAGATCCGCGAGAAGTACGTCGCGTACCTGACCCGAATGTTCGAGCTCGCGGGCCAGGACGACCCGGCCGGCCAGGCCGCCACCGTGCTGGCGGTCGACACCCGGCTGTCGGCCGGCCACTGGGAGCGTGCCGAGACCCGTGACGTCCAGAAGACCTACAACCTCAAGACCCGCGCCGAGCTCGAGGAGCTGGCGCCGGCGTTCGACTGGGACGCCTACGTCCGCAACCTCGGCGGCACGGAGGAGACGATCGCCGAGGTCTGCGTGCGGCAGCCGTCCTACCTCGAGCACCTGTCGCAGGCACTGACCGAGACCCCCATCGAGGACTGGCGGACCTGGATGCTCAGCCGCGTGCTGCGCTCCGCCGCGGCGTACCTCACCGACGACTTCGTCGAGACCAACTTCGACTTCTACGGCCGCACCCTCAGCGGCACCCCGGAGCTGCGCGCGCGCTGGAAGCGCGGGGTCGCCTTCGTCGAGGGCGCCATCGGCGAGGCCGTCGGGCGGGAGTACGTCGCCCGGCACTTCCCGCCGCGCAGCAAGGAGCTGATGGACGACCTCGTCGACCACCTGCTGGAGGCCTACCGCCGCTCGATCACCGACCTCGACTGGATGACCGACGAGACCAAGCAGCGGGCGTTCGACAAGCTCACGACGTTCCGGCCCAAGATCGGTTACCCGGAGAAGTTCCGCGACTACTCCGACCTGGTGGTGCACCCCGACGACCTGATCGGCAACGCCGGTGCGGCCTCGGCGTTCGAGACCGACCGCCAGATCGCGAAGATCGGCTCGCCGGTCGACCGCGACGAGTGGTTCATGCTGCCCCAGACCGTCAACGCCTACTACAACCCGGGCACCAACGAGATCTGCTTCCCCGCGGGGATCCTGCAGAAGCCGTTCTTCGACCCCGATGCCCACCCGGCCGAGAACTACGGCGGCATCGGCTCGGTCATCGGGCACGAGATCGGTCACGGCTTCGACGACCAGGGTTCGCAGTACGACGGCCAGGGGAACCTCAACAACTGGTGGACCGCCGACGACCGGGCCGCGTTCGAGACCAAGAGCACCGCCCTGATCGAGCAGTACAACGGCTTCGAGCCGCGCAGCCTCCCGGGCGAGCGCGTCAACGGAGCCCTCACCGTCGGTGAGAACATCGGCGACCTCGGCGGCCTGACGATCGGCCACAAGGCGTTCCTCATCAGCCAGGACGGCAGCGCCTCGGCGGCCGACCGGCAGAGGGTGTTCCTCAACTGGGCCTACTGCTGGCGCACCAAGCGACGCAACGAGCAGGAGCAGCAGTACCTCACGATCGACCCGCACTCGCCGCCGGAGTTCCGCGCCAACATCGTGCGCAACCTCGACGAGTTCCACGAGGTGTTCGAGACCGCGAGCGGGGACGGCCTGTGGCTCGACCCCGAGGCGCGGGTCCGGATCTGGTAGGCCCCGGGAACGCTTCGGCCCGACGGTGCGGCGACATCAGAGATGTTGCGACACCGCCGGACCGTCCCCCGCGCGTCCATGTCCCGCCGGCTCCCCCGTGCACTCGCGTGCCCCGGCAAGACTCGCTCATCCTGCCGTTTCTGAACGACACGGGGCAGTAGTGCCAGCACCACAGTCCTGCGCGCGGCAGTCCCACTAGTCTCACGCGTATGACCCCACCGTTGCGGTTGGTCCTCGCCGAGGACGGCGAGCTGCTCCGGGCGGGGATCGTCGCACTGCTCGACGGGTACGACGACGTCGAGGTGGTCGCCGTCGCCACCGACTACGACGAGCTGCTGGCGGCAGCCGAGCGGACTCGGCCCGATGTGGTGCTCACCGACATCCGGATGCCGCCGACCCTGACCGACGAGGGGATCCGGGCCGCGGGGCGGCTGCGCGAGACGCATCCCGAGCTCGGGGTCGTGGTGCTGACGCAGTACGCCGACGCCGAGTACGCCCTCGACCTGGTCGAGGCCGGCAGCCAGGGTCGCGGCTACCTCCTCAAGGAGAAGGTCGCCAACGCCGACGACCTGGTCGCCGCCCTGCGCGAGGTCGCCGCGGGCGGGTCCGTGATCGACGAGACGGTCGTCGACGGGCTCGTGACCGCGGGATCGCGGCGCCCCGACTCGGCGATGTCGCGGCTGACGCCTCGCGAGCTCGACGTACTCACCCACGTCGCGCGCGGGATGTCGAACCAGGCGATCGCGGGCACCCTCTCGGTCACCGACCGGGCGGTCGAGAAGCACATCAACTCGATCTTCGCGAAGCTCGACCTGCCCGCCCACTCCCCGCTCCACCGACGGGTGGCGGCCGCCCTCGTCTACCTCAACGACGTCGGCACCGCCGAGCCGATCGCCCGCCCGGCGCCCGAGGCCACTCGGTGGTGACCTGGTTCCTGACCGGGTGGGAGGAGATCGAGCCGCGGCTGCGGCGGTTCGCCCTGGTCAACACCGTCTCGCTCGTCGGCTCGGCGCTGCTGCTGGTCGTGATCTACCTGCTCGGCCCTCGGTACGTCGAGATCCGCGCGGTCCTCGCGGTGCTCCTGGTCGCGGCCGTGGTGATGGTGGGCGGCCTGGCGCTGACGCCGCTCTTCCGCGAGGCCGGCGTGGCCCTCGCGTTGCTCGCCTCGGCGCTGGTCTTCTCGTTCGGCGCGGCCTGGATCTCGCCGTTCCTCAGTCCCTTGGCGGTGCTGGTGCTGCTGATCCCGCTGATCGTCGCCTACCCCTACCTGGGGCGACGCACGCTCGCGTTCGCGGTCGGGGTGGTGATCGGGGCGGTGACCGCCGTGAGCGCGCTCGCCGAGAGTCGGCGGATGACCAGCGAGGGCTTCCCGATGCAGGTGTTCAGCCTCGCGGTCTTCGTCCCCATCGTCGTGATCGTGATCATGGTCGTGATCTGGCAGAACTACCAGGAGCTCCACGGTCACGCCGAGCAGCTGCGTGAGTCGCGCAGCCAGGTCGTCAAGGTCGCCGACGCCGCACGGCGCAGCCTGGAGCGGGACCTGCACGACGGCGCCCAGCAACGGCTTGTGGGCATGAGCGTGCTCGTGAGCCGGGTCCGGCAGCTGGTCGACCGCGGCGACCTCGACGACGCCCGCCAGGCCCTCGACGAGCTGGGGGAGCAGAACCTGCTCGCGATCAACGAGCTGCGCGACCTCGCCCGCGGCATCTACCCGCAGCTGCTGGCCGAGCGCGGCCTCGTGGCGGCGCTGGCCGCGGCCGCGCGACGTTCGACGATCCCCTGCACCGTGCTCGCCGAGCCCCTCGAGCGTCAGACCACCGAGGTCGAGTCCGCCGTCTACTTCTGCATCCTCGAGGCGCTCCAGAACGCCGCCAAGCACTCGGGCGCCGACGCGGTCGAGATCCGGGTCCACGCCGAGCCGCACCTCGAGTTCGCCGTCGTCGACACCGGCCGCGGTTTCGACGCCGCCACGGTCGAGCCGGAGGGCGGCCTGCTCGGCATGGAGGTCCGGATGCGGGCGGCCGGCGGCGAGCTGCGGGTCGAGTCCGAGCCGGGCTTCGGTACGACGGTGCGCGGCGCGTTCCGGGGCGGCGAGTAGCCCGCCGCCAGATGCGGTAGAACTCCTGCATGCTCGCACCAGGCCATGACCAGGCGGGTCACCGGATCCGGCTCGAGTGGGGACCGACCGGTGCGGCGGCGATCGCGCGCCGGGCCGACGTGGCGGTCGTCGTCGACGTCCTCTCGTTCACCACGACCGTGACCGTCGCCGTGGAGCGCGGGATCACGGTGTACCCCTTCCGGTGGCGTGACGAGCGCGCCAGCGAGTACGCCGAGGAGCTGCAGGCTAACCTCGCGCTGCAGCGGCAGGACGCGCGCTACCGCGCAGGCGCGGTGTCCCTGTCGCCCGGCTCGCTCCAGGCCGCGACCGGGATCGAGCGGCTGGTGCTGCCCTCGCCGAACGGGTCGACCATCTGCGCGGAGCTGGCGAGCTCGGGTGCGACGGTCGTCGCTGCCTGCCTCCGCAATGCGAGCGCCGTGAGCGAGTGGCTGCGGCCGCGCGTCGACGGCGGCGCGGTCATCGCCGTCGTCGCGGCGGGGGAGCGGTGGCCCGACGACTCGCTGCGGCCGTGCGCGGAGGACCTGTGGGGCGCCGGGGCGGTCCTGGCCGGGCTCGACCCGGAGCCGATGAGCCCGGAGGCGCGGCTCGCGCGGGACGCCTACGCCAGGTTCGAGCCGCGACCGCTGGAGAACCTGTCGACGTGCGCCGGCGGCATCGAGCTCACGGCCCACGGGTTCGCTCACGACGTGGCGATCGCGGGTCGGCTGCACACCAGCGGCGTCGTCCCGGTGTTGCGCGGAGGGGCGTTCGCACCGACCCCTTGAACGGCCGTGCAACACTGATTACATGATTACAGACGAGCAGCACGAAGCGGTCGAGGGCTGGTTCGCCGGCCGACTGCCGCAGGAGTGGACGGTCGAGCCGCCGCGGGTGAGCGTCGACCGGGAGGAGGTCACCGTCGTCCTCACGGCCGACGACGTGACCGGTGAGTCCGAGGTCGCGACCGCCGAGGCGCGGGCCGGCCGGGCGCGGGCGTTCCGCGAGGACACCCGCGAGGCCCGGATGAAGATCGCCCGCGAGGCCGAGCACCGTTTCCGGCGCAAGGTCTCCTGGGGCCTGCGGGTCGGCGAGCACGAGGAGCTGTGGACGCACGTCGCCGCGCCGGTCATGACCCGGCTGCGCCAGCCGCAGCGACAGGTGCTCGACACGCTGGTCGACTCCGGCGTCGCCCGGTCGCGCGCCGACGCCCTGGCCTGGTGCGTCCGGCTGGTGGGCCAGCACGAGGGTGACTGGCTCGCCCAGCTGCGCGAGGCGATGACCGCGGTCGACGACGTACGACGCCAGGGACCCGCCGCCTGACCGTGAGTCGTGCCTGATTCGCGCCGAGTCGTGTCTCGTTCGTCAGCAGCGACGGACTGAGCCACGACTCGACCCGCATTTCCCACGACTCGGCCCGAATTTCCCACGACTCGGGCTCGGGGGGCGGGCGCTGGTAGACAGGGCCGGGTGACCGAGGAACGCGTCGACGTACGGCTCGAGGCCGAGCAGCACCTGCGCGCGCTGGTCGGCCCGCGCGACGGGCAGCCGGAAGCGACGCTGTACGACGACCAGTGGGCCGCGATCGAGTCGCTGGCCGTCCGCCGGCGCCGCGCGTTGGTGGTGCAGCGCACCGGGTGGGGCAAGTCGGCGGTCTACTTCGTCGCGACCCTCCTGCTCCGGGCGGAGGGCGCCGGGCCCACGGTGATCATCTCGCCGTTGCTGGCGCTGATGCGCAACCAGATCGCCGCCGCCGAGCGCGCCGGGATCCGCGCGGTCACCATCAACTCCACGAACATCGAGCAGTGGCAGCCGATCCACGACGCGATCAACGCGGGCGAGGTCGACGTGCTGCTCGTCAGCCCCGAGCGGCTCAACAACCCCGGCTTCCGCGACGAGGTGCTGCCGCGGCTGGCGGCGAGCTGCGGCCTGCTGGTCGTCGACGAGGCGCACTGCATCTCCGACTGGGGTCACGACTTCCGGCCCGACTACCGCCGGATCCGCACCCTGCTCGCCGAGCTCCCCGACGGCATCCCGGTGCTCGCCACGACGGCGACCGCCAACCAGCGGGTGACCGACGACGTCGCCGAACAGCTCGGCACCGACACGGTCGTGCTGCGCGGGTCGCTCGACCGCGAGTCGCTGCGGCTCGGCGTGGTCCGCCTGAAGACGGCCGAGCAGCGGCTGGCGTGGCTGGCCGACCACCTCGCGGAGCAGCCGGGCTCCGGCATCGTCTACTGCCTCACCGTCGCCGCGACGCAGGAGGTCGCGGGCTACCTCCGCGCGCGGGGCCATGCCGTGGCGGCCTACTCCGGTCAGACCGAGCCCACCGAGCGGCTCGCCCTCGAACAGTCGTTGCTCGCCGGTGAGGTCAAGGCCCTGGTCGCGACCAGCGCCCTCGGGATGGGCTTCGACGCCCGGCTCGGCTTCGTCGTCAACCTCGGGGCGCCGGCGTCCCCGGTCGCCTACTACCAGCAGGTGGGGCGTGCCGGCCGCGGCACCGACGACGCCACGGTCGTGCTGCTCCCGGCGATCGAGGACCGCGACATCTGGGCCTACTTCGCGTCGCTGGCCTTCCCCCGCGAGCCGCTGGTGCGCGCGACGCTCGAGGCGCTCGCCGAGCACGGGCCGCTCAGCACCGCCGCGCTCGAGACGTACGTCGACCTCAACCGCACCCGGCTCGAGACCATGCTCAAGGTGCTCGACGTCGACGGCGCGGTCCGCCGCGTGCGCGGCGGCTGGGAGTCGACCGGCCAGGAGTGGGTCTACGACGAGGAGCGCCACCGCCGGGTGCGCGAGGCCCGCGAGCGCGAGCAGACCGCGATGCTGGCCTACCTCGACCACGACGGCTGCCGGATGGAGTACCTCCGGCGCCAGCTCGACGACCCCGGGGCCGAGCCGTGCGGCCGATGTGACCGGTGCGGAGGCTTCGCGGTCTCGTCCGACGTCAGCGAGGCGGCCGTCGAGGCGGCCGAGGAGCAGCTCTCGCGGCCGGGCGTCGTGCTGGAGCCGCGCAAGATGTGGCCGACCGCGCTGGCCAACCTCGGCCTCGACCTCAAGGGCAAGATCGCCGACGGGCCTGCGGAGGGCCGGGTCGTCGCCCGGCTCACCGACCTCGGTCACGGCGGCTCGCTACGGGCGCTGTTCGCCGGCGACGACGGCCCGGTCCCGGTGCCGCTGGCGCGTGCCGTGGTCGACGTGCTGGGCGACTGGAAGCCACGCGTGGAGGGCATCGTCCACGTCGAGTCCGCCCGCCGGCCGACCCTGACGCGCGACCTGGCCGAGGGGCTGGCGCGCTACCTCGACGTACCCGTGGTCGGGCGGGTCGCGATCGTCGACCCCTCGGTCGACCCCGACCGCGGCGCCTCCAACTCCGCCCAACGGGTGGCGGCGGTGACCCGGCGGTTCGCCGTCGAGGGGGAGGTCCCGGCCGGCCCGCTGCTGCTCGTCGACGACCTCGTGGTGACCGGCTGGACCATGACCCTCGCCGCCCGGGCACTGCGCCGGGCCGGGGCCACCGAGGTGCTGCCGCTGGCGTTGGGGGTCAGCGGCTGACGTTGTCGAGCTCCTCGATCGTGGCGAGGCTGGGCCCGCGCTCGCTGCGCTGCTTGGCCGACACCGACTCCACACCGCGCATCACGCGCAGCACGTTGCCACTGGTGAGCTGCGCCAGGTCCGCGGTCGACCAGGCGCGGTCGGCCAGCGCGGCGAGCAGCCGCGGGTAGCCGCTGACGTCCTCCAGGCCCTCGGGCAGGGCGTCAACCCCGTCGTAGTCCCCGCCGAGGCCGAGGTGGTCGATGCCCGCGACCTCACGCACGTGCTCGACGTGGGCGACCACGTCGGCGAGGGTCGCCGTCGGCGCTGGGTGGCCGGCGGCCCAGTCGGCACGGAAGGACTTCCAGCCGTCGTCGACCCTCACGTCGAGCCCCGCGGCCTCTCCGGCCGCGCGCAGCTCCAGGCGCCAGGCCGCACACTCCCTGTTGACGAAGTCCGGCACGAACGTCACCAGGCAGGCCCCGCCGTTGTCGGCCAGGCGGGCCAGCACGTCGTCGGGCACGTTCCGAGGGTGATCGGTCACCGCGCGTGCCGACGAGTGGCTGAAGATCACCGGCGACTCGCTGGCGTCCAGCGCGGCGTGCATCGTGGTCGGCGCCACGTGGGAGAGGTCGACCATCATCCCGATCCGGTTCATCTCCCGGACCACCTCGACCCCGAACGCCGTCAGCCCGCCGACCACAGGATCGTCGGTCGCCGAGTCGGCCCAGGGCGTGTTGTCGTTGTGGGTCAGCGTCAGGTACCGGACGCCGAGTGCGTGCAGCATCCGGAGCGTGCCGAGCGAGCAGTCGATCGAGTGCCCACCCTCGGCCCCCAGCAGCGACGCGATCCGCCCCGACGCCCACGCGCCCTCGACCTCGTCGGCAGTGCCGGCGAACGCCAGCCGGTCGGCGTACCGCTCGATCAGGGTGTACGCCGCGTCGATCTGCTCCAGCGTGGCCGCGACCGCGTGACCGCCGGGCAGCGAGCACGGCACGTAGACCGACCAGAACTGCCCGCCGACCCCGCCGGCCGCGAGCCGCGGCAGGTCGGTGTGGTTCGGGGTCGACCCGGCGATGTCGAGGCGGTCGAAGTCGTAGCCGAACCGCTCCCGCGCCTCCCACAACAGATCGTTGTGGCCGTCGATGACGGGGTGGCGCGACAGCAGCTCTGCGAGGGCGTCCATGCCCCGACTATGGCAGCCGGGAGTGAGCCGGCTCAGTGCCCGACCAGCGCGGCCGGGTCGACCGGGGCCACCTTGCGGCGCGGCAGGAACAGCGCCGGCACCAGGCAGACCGCGACGAGCACGACCGCGACCAGGAACGCGTCGGCGTACGCCCCGGCCAGGGACGGCAACGGGTTCTGCTCGGGAGCGGTCTCCGCCAACGCGTCCTGCACCCCGTTGGTGAGCAGCACCGAGAACAGGGCGAACCCGATCGAGGACGCCACCTGCTGGGTGATGTTCATCAACGTCGAGCCACGAGCGATGTTGTGGTCGGTCAGGGTCGCGAGCGCGGCCGACATGATCGGCATCATCGTCGCGCCCATGCCCAGACCCATCACGAACAGGGCCACGATGATCACGGAGTACGACGTGGTGTCGGTCAGCTGCGTGAACGCCGCCATGCCGACCACGATCGTGGTGATACCGACCAGCACGACCTTGCCGGGCCCGATCCGGTCGGCCAGCATGCCGGCGATCGGCATGGTGATCATGGCGCCGAAGCCCTGCGGGGCGATCAGCCAGCCGGCCGAGAGCGCGGACTCCGCACGGATCTCCTGGAAGTAGAGAGGGAATAGCAGGCTGGAGCCGAAGAACGCGATCGCGAACAGCATCATCGCGACCACCGCGATCGTCATGTCGCGGTTCTTGAACAGCCGCAGCTCCACGAGCGGGTGGATGTTGCGCGGGGAGAGGGCCCACGGGACGAACGTCACGATCAGCGCGAGGCCGGCGACGGCCGGGAGCCAGACCTCGGTGGCGGTGACGGTGCCGTGCTCGGGGATCGAGGAGACGCCGTAGAGGAACGAGGCGAGACCGGGGGACAGCATCAGCATGCCGAACCAGTCGAAGCTCTCCGAGGGCTGGACGTTGTCCTTGGGCAGGACCTTCGCGGCGTAGATCAGCGCGATCACGCCGATCGGCAGGTTGATGAGGAAGATCCAGTGCCAGGAGGCGATCTCGATCAGCCAGCCGCCGAGGATCGGGCCGAAGATCGGGCCGAGCAGCATCGGGATGCCGAGCACGGCCATCACACGACCGACCCGGTCGGGGCCGGCGGCCCGAGTCAGGATCGTCATGCCGAGCGGCATCAGCATGCCACCGCCCAGGCCCTGGAGGACCCGGAACACGACGAGCTGGCCGAGGCCGTCGGCGACCGAGCACAGCACGGAGCCGGCGGTGAACAGGAACACCGCCAGCAGGTAGAGCCGCTTGGTGCCGAACCGGTCGGCCGCCCAGCCCGTCAGCGGGATGACGGCGGCGAGCGCGAGCGTGTAGCCGGTCATGGTCCACGCGACGTCGGCCGCCGTGGCGTCGAACTCGGTCTGGAACGTCCGCAGCGCGACCGACACGACGGTGATGTCGAGGATGGACATGATCGCGCCGAGCACCACCACGCCGGCGACGATCAGCACCCCCCGGTCGAGCCCGGAGCCGGACCCGGCCTTGCCGGACGGGTCGTCGGGAACGTTGGCGGCGAGGTCTGAGGTCTCCGTGCTCACCCGAAGAGGTTAGGTGCGGGCACCAACAGCGTGCGAATCGTTTAGTCCAGGACGGCGAGCGCGTCCGGGGCTCACGAGGTGACGCGTTCCGCGTCGCTCAGTCCGAGGGCACCCAGCGCCATGGTCGTGAGGAGCGCCCGCATCTGCGAGTCGGGCAGCAGCCCCGAGTGTGGCGTGGAGTTGATGAGGCCGAACGCGACGTGCGCCATCGCACGGGCCCGGTCGGCCTTCAACCCCCGGTGCACCCGCCGCAGCTGGCCGGCCCAGACGTCGACGTATTCCCGCTGGAGGCCGCGCACCCTCTCGCGCGCCTCCGCCGGCAGCGACTCCCAGTCGCGGTCCTGGACGACGATCAGCGCGCGGCGGGTGAGCGCGAACTCGACGTGCCAGGCGACGAGCGCCCGGACCGCGTCGTCGGCTCCCCCTGCGAGTGCGACCCGCTCGCGGCCGACGGCCAGCAGCTCCTCGCTGATGGAGACGAGCATCTCGGCGAGGATCGCGTCCTTGGACGGGAAGTGCTTGTAGAGCGCCGGACCGGAGATGCCGCAGGCGGCGCCGAGGTCGGCGACCGAGACGCCGTGGAAGCCGCGCTTCGCGAACAGCTCCGCCGCGGTGGCGAGCAGCTGCTCGCGGCGGGTCACGGCCTCGGTGGACACAGGCTCAGGTTAGCGGTCGCTAACTCCCGGATCGAGCGTCGTCCCGACCGTGGTCACGTCGGTCTCGTCGGGTTCGGGCTCCTCGAAACCCGCGAGGTACGCCGTCAGGATCTCGCCCTCGATCGCGTAAGAGTCGGCGCTGCGCGGGCCAGCGTTGCGCTCGGCGATCCGGCGGTGGGCGGTCGAGGCCGTGACCGGGCAGCAGTGGACCGCCACCTCGGCGCCGGCGCCGCGGGCAAGCTGGCGGTAGTCGTCGCGCTGAGTGCGACTC
>Ga0299913_10003599_pt1 | contig 12725 bp, 12 predicted proteins | sample RVTome_9_FD_201360 | JGI IMG/M metagenome (GOLD analysis project Ga0299913, IMG submission 201360) | Soil microbial communities from uranium-contaminated site in the Upper Colorado River Basin, Wyoming, United States - RVT155D38 (version 2) ... | reverse complement strand
CCGGGGTCGATGGCCACTGTGACCGCTGAGAGGCCCTGGCCTGCGAGAATCTGGGCCAGCAGGCCTCCGGTGGAGTGGCCCATCACGACCGGCTTCTTGTCCAATGCATTGATGACCGCCGTGGTGTGGTCTGCGACCTGCTTCAACGTCTTCTTGGCGAGCACCTCCGGCTCTGCCCGGGCGCCTTCAACCGTTTCCGGATCGTCTGGCCAGTCCGGGGTCAACGGCGAGTACCCGGCCTGCTTGAAGAAGTCGGCCCAGTTGGCCCAGCTGCTTGGTAGAAGCCAGAGCCCGTGGATGAAGACGACCGGCGTGTTGCCCGAGGCGTTGGCTTCCTGTATCTCCCGGTTCTCCCTGTCTGAGATTGCTGTCACATCGGTCACCCGATCGGTCGGGCTAAGGCTCGTTGCCATGTCTGGACTCCTTTCCATTGCGGCCACCGTGCCACTAGCTAGGGATGAATCGCCTCCGTAATACTCCCTAGTCATCCCCCGAGCGCCTGAGGACCGCATATCTATCGCAAGTGCCGAACACGACGAGTGACTGGGGTGTTCAACGGAGGCGAAGTACGCCCAGAAGCCCGACTATTTCGATCAAGAAGAGCTGAATCTCGCGACATGCAACGAAGGGAGTCGTCATGAGAGTCGTCGTCATAGGTGGAACCGGTCTGATCGGGTCCAAGTTGGTCACCAAGCTCGCTGAACACGGCCACGAAGCGATGGCGGCATCACCGAACACGGGGGTCAACACGCTCACCGGGGAAGGAGTGACCGAAGCCATGGAGGGGAGGGACGTTGTTGTCGACGTATCGAATTCGCCATCATTTGAAGCCGATGCCGTCCTGTCGTTCTTTGAGACCTCGACGAAGAACCTCCTCGAAGCCGAGGAGCAGGCTGCTGTGAGACATCACGTGGCCCTTTCGGTGGTGGGCACCGACCGGCTCGCGGAGAGCGGATACTTCCGGGGCAAGATCGCCCAGGAGGGGTTGATCAAGGGGGGCCCGATCCCGTATTCCATTGTTCGTGCCACACAGTTCTTCGAGTTCGTCAAGGGCATCGCCGACGCGGCGACGGACGGAAACACGATCCGGCTAGCTCCGGTCCTGATCCAGCCGATGGCCGCCGACGATGTGGCGAGCGCAGTCGACAGGACAGCAGTGGGGCGCCCCGTGAATGGGACCATCGAAGTGGCAGGTCCTGAGCAGTTCCGACTCGACGAGCTCATCAGAGGTGCCCTCAAAGAGCGAAAGGACTCGAGGGAAGTCGTCGCCGACCCAGAAGCGCGCTACTTCGGAGCCTTGCTCTCGGAGAGAACTCTGGTGCCGGACGAAGGAACAACCCTAGGCGAGATCCGATTCGAAGACTGGCTCGCCCAGACCTTCGTCTCGGCACCCTGAACAGAAGAATTCTGCGTGTGAGCCGCCTCGAGTGCGTGCGAGGCGGGGTGGGGACGAACGAGAACTCGTGTCGTTTCTGACCAACCTCTTTGCAAATTTCTGGATCGCTCTTCTCGCCAAGCTCCTCTTCGTCGCCCTCTTCATCCCACTCATCGGAATCGTCCTGACGTTCAGCGAGATCAAGCTCTCCGCCAAGATGCAGCACCGGGTCGGGCCCTACTTCGCAGGCGGACGTTGGGGTTGGGCCCAGCCGATCGCGGACGGGATCAAGTTCTTCCAGAAAGAGGACCTGATCCCGACCGACGCGGATCGCAGGGTGTTCACGCTTGCACCGGCTCTCGTCCTGATCGGCACCACCTCCCTCCTTGTCGTGATCCCATTCGGACCGAACCTCGTGATCAGAGACTTGTCGGTCGGTGTGTTCTACGCACTAGCGATATCCACGATCACGACCCTCGGCGTGCTCATGGCCGGCTGGTCCTCAGCCAACAAGTATTCGATGATGGGTGGGTTACGGGCCGCCGGTCAGCTCATCGCCTACGAGCTGCCGCTGGTCCTGTCAGTCGTTGGCGGGGTGATTCTCGCCGGAACCATGAGCCTCGACGGGATCGTCCGCGCCCAAATGGACGCCGGATACCCATTCGTCATCGTCCAGATACTCGGCTTCGGGATCTTCATGGTCGCCGCCCTGGCAGAGCTACTTCGCATCCCGTTCGACATGCCTATCGGCGAATCAGAGATAGTCATGGGCTACCTCACGGAATACTCGGGATTCCGCTTCCTCTTCTTCTTCATCGCCGAATACGCAAACATGTTCTCGATGGCGGCCATCTCCGCCACCCTCTTCCTCGGCGGATACTGGGTTCCCGGTATCCCAGTACGAGCCCTCACATATGTCGGACCACTGGTTCTATTTGCCAAAGTGTTCCTGTTGGTCTTTGTGATGATTTGGTTTCGCTGGACTTTCCCACGGTTGCGAGAGGATCAGTTGCAGAACCTCGCTTGGAAGTGGTTAGTCCCACTCGCCCTACTCAACATCATCCTGACCGCGGCGTTCAAGGTCGCGTTCTAGGCCAAACACCAGGACTTTGCCGTTGGGAAGGCGATTGGGCCTCGAGCGTGTCTTCCCCATCGAGTACCTCATCTGAGGACGTCGTAGGCAGCGAGGCAAGCCGCTTACTCCGCGCCTTCGAGCGGCAGGTGGAAGGGCTTGGGTGCACAGGGTTCTTGCAACCCGCTATCGACCAGCCATACCGATCACGACTCGGTCACCGCCACTGGGTGCTCCGATCAAGAAGCTCCACTTGGGTCAATGTCTAGCTCGGCGCGATGGTGTGGACCGGCGGAGGTCGCCGCCTCCAGGCTCTGCCGGCGATGGGCTGGCTGGAACCGTTTGGCGACGAACTCGCACCGATCTGGTCAGTTTGTCGCGTCGACTGCCGAAAGGATCACCTTGACGACATGGCCAGGGCGGGTGATCGGCGTCAGGTGACCAGCCCTCACCGTGGATATCGTCGCGCCGGCCCGTTCGGACATGAACTCCTGCAGGTCGCGAGGGATCACGTTGTCAAGGGTTCCGATGAGCGACCAAGACGGGATCTCCTTCCACGCGGGAGGCCCGGATGTCTCGTCCACGTCGAATTGATGAGCAGATGCAGGTCGCTGCGTGGCATGGAGAACTGCAGCGTCCCTACGGTTGACCCCGTTGGCGAAACAGTCGACGAAGCCTGGATAGGGTCCGTTCGCTTCCCAACGCAGGTACAGATCCACATCCGTTCCACCATCGATGGGCACCGGATTGAAAGCAGGATTGTCGATGCAGGTGCCACTGCCGCCGATCAGATCGAGGGCGTTGTCGCCTTCGTCGGGTATGAAGGCGTCGATGTAGACCAGCGCCTCAACGTTTGGGTTGCCCGTGGCGGCGTTCGTGATGACGAATCCGCCGTAGGAGTGGGCGACCAGCACGATTGGGCCTGAGATCGACGCCAGATAGCTGGCGACATACGGGGCATCGATGGACGGTCCACGCAGCAGGTTGGGCGGAGCCACCACTGTGAAGCCCTTCCTCTGCAGACGTTCGATAACACTGTTCCAGGACGATGCGTCGGCCCAATCTCCGTGCACCAACACGATCGTGGGCTTCTCGCCCTGGGCCTGCGCCACATCCGCGGGCGATCCGACGGTGGCGATCAACAGGACCATCACAAGGGCGAGGACGGAGGCGATCAAGAGGACGCGCCGACGTGGCTGCTCCAGGCTCTTGAAATAGCTCATGACTTTTCTCCTCTCTTGAGCTAACTGGTACCACTGAATCGTCGGTTAGGCCACGCCGCCTCGCCTCTGTGGAATACCCCAGTCGGACACTTGATGCCCCGACAGGGGAGTAGCCTCCCGCGGAACACGAGGCACCTGCAGTGGCGGACCATTCCGAGCGACTCCTGTACGGCCGAGACCCAGAACTCCAAGTCCTTGAGCAACTGACGACCAGTGTTGGCAACGGCCAGGCGCAGGTGCTTGTTATTCACGGCGAAGCCGGGGTGGGCAAGACCGCCCTCATGGAGTACCTGGCCAAGAAAGCCTCGGAGTGTCGGGTCGAGCGAGCCTTCGGCATCCAATCTGAGATGGAACTCGCCTTTGCTGGTGTGCACCAGTTGTGCGTCACCATGCTGGACCAGGCCGGGGAACTCCCCGATCCACAGCGGGAAGCGCTCGAGACAGCGCTGGGTGTTAGCTCGGGGCCGGCGCCGGATCGCTTCCTGGTGAGCCTCGCCGTGCTCAACCTGTTGTCAGCCGTCGCAGAGGCGCGACCCGTTCTCGGTCTCATTGACGATGCACAGTGGATGGATCGGGCCTCCAAGCAGGTGCTTACCTTTGTTGCCAGGCGTCTGCTGGCGGAGTCGATCGGTCTTGTGTTCGCAGTGCGGAACCCCCCTGACGAATTCTCGGGACTACCTCAACGGGAGGTTGGGCGTCTCAACGACAGCGACGCACTCGCACTGCTGTCGCAGGTCATGCCCGGTCGCCTTGACCCAGGCGTCCGGGACCGGATTGTCGCCGAGACGAGGGGTAATCCTCTCGCCATCCTCGAACTGTCCTATGAGTTCACGGTCGCTGAACTCGCTGGTGGTTTCGCAGCTCCTGATCCTGGACCGCTAACGAATCGGATGGAAGAGAGCTTCGGCAGACGGCTCGAGACGCTGCCACCGGACACGAACCGGCTTCTGCTCGTTGCCGCCGCCGAACCCGTGGGCGACGTGAGCCTCTTGTGGCGTGCAGCCGAGCGGATGGGCAACACAGCGGAGGCTGCAGGGCCGGCAAGGTCTGCAGGATTGCTCGAGATTGGCGCTCGAGTGCGATTTCGTCACCCGCTCATGCGTTCAGCCGTCTACGGCGCGGCATCTGTGCCCGATCGCCAAACAGCACATCGGGCGCTGGCCGAGTCGATCGACGCCGACGTCGATCCCGACCGCAGGGCATGGCACCTTGCGCTAGCAGCGTCAGGCCACGACGAGAGCGTCGCTCTGGACCTCGAGCGCTCGGCTGACCGGGCGCAGGGTCGTGGGGGAGTCGCAGCAGCTGCCGCCTTTCTCGAACGCAGCGCCGAGTTGACGAGAGATCCCGACCTTCGCGCACAGCGCATGTTGGGCGCAGCAGAGGCCATGCTCCAAGCCGGGGCCTTCGAGCCAGCGGCTCGGCTTCTAGCCGACGCGGAAGCCGGACATCTCGACGAGCTGGGCCGGGCACGGATCGATCGTCTGCATGCGGAGATCGCCTTCATCCAGAACCGACGTGGTGACGCTCTCCCGCTACTGCTCGCTGCCGCACGCCGCCTAGAGAAGCTCGACGTCGTTCTCGCCCGCGACACTTACCTGGACGCTCTCGCTGCGGCGATCTTCGCCGGCCGTCTGGCGAGCGGTCCGGGGATGCGTGAAGTGATTCAGGCAGCAGGGCATGGACGTAGTCCTGAGATGCCGCGGGCAGCCGATTTACTCTTGGATGCCCTTGCCGTGCGTGTCACCCAAGGGTACGCAGCCTCGGCCCCGATGATGAAGCGGGCATTGGAGATGTTCTGTCGCGAGGACCTCCCGGATCAAGAGGCACGCCGCTGGCTCTGGCTGGCATCGGTCGTTGCGGCTGATCTGTGGGACGACGAGTCCTGGCACGAGGTCGCGACCCGTCAAATAGCGCTCGCCCGCGAGGTCGGGGCTCTAGGTGACCTTCTTCCTGCTTTGAATTCGTGGGCGCACGTTTGTGTCCGCTCTGGGGACATGGCCACGGCGGCGTCCCTATACGAGGAGGTGACAGCCGTTAGTGAGGCACTCGGGAGCGCACGGGCACGTGTCGGACCCATCATCCTCGCTGCCTGGCGCGGTGACGAGCACGAGGCCCGCGCTCTCATCGAGGAGACTATCCGCGAGGCCATGGCGCGCGGCCAGGGCGCCGCTGTTTCTGTCGTTCACACATTCGACTCGGTTCTGTGCAACGGTCTGGGTCAGTATGCGAAGGCCATGAGTGCAGCCCAAGAGGCGGCCGAGTATGAACTTGAGTTCCCTGCGCACCAGTGGTGTATGGCGGAACTCGCGGAAGCGGCGGCACGCAGCAGCCAGCTCGAGACTGCGGCAGACGCTGTCGAGCGACTATCCGAGACGACACACGCCAGTGGCACAGATTGGGCCCTTGGCGTCGAAGCCCGCTCACGCGCACTGCTGATCGAGGGCGATGCCGCCGAGGACCTATACCGTGAGGCGATCGAGCGTCTCGCTCGTACCCGGATTCGCACCGACCTAGCTCGGGCACAGCTCCTATACGGCGAGTGGCTACGACGCGAGGGACGGCGAATGGATGCCCGAGAACAGCTTCGGGCCGCTTACGAAGCTTTCAGCGGGTTCGGAGCTGAGGCTTTTGCCGAGCGCTCCAGACGCGAGCTCGTTGCAACCGGGGAGACGGCACGCAGACGCACGGTCGAGACAACCTTCGAGCTCACGACACAGGAGGCGCTGATCGCCCGGCTCGCCGGGGAGGGATACACCAACCCAGAGATCGGAGCCCAACTCTTCCTCAGCCCACGCACCGTCGAGTACCACCTGCACAAGGTGTTCACCAAGGTGGGCGTCACTTCTCGGAGAGAGCTTCGACCGGCGTTGCAGCATTCGCAGTAGGCGCCCAGGGCACCCCAGCGCCGACAGCTAGGGACTTCGACAGAGGCGACCGATCCCACAACTGAACGACCCTCCCTGGCGACTGGGCCGACTCACGGCACATCGACCAAGGGAGAAGAACGAGATGTCCACCAAGACACTGTCACTCGTCGTACTCGAGCCCGCCTCGCAAGAGTTCGTCGAAGCCACCGCCAGACCGCCCTTCATTCACGAGCTCACGCCCGTCGAGGCTCGCAAGGTGCTCGACGACGTCCAGGCCGCACCTATCGACAAGCTCGATGTCGAAGACCGCTGGATCACTGTCCCCGCTGAGGTCGGAGATGTACGCGTGCGCATTGTCCGGCCGCCGGACGCCGCAGGACCGCTGCCCGTGATCGTGTACATGCACGGCGGCGGCTGGGTACTCGGAAACGCCGATACCCACGATCGACTCGTCAGAGAACTCGCCGTTGGCACCGGAGCTGCCGTCGTGTTCGTCGAATACGACAGATCGCCGGAGGCGCACTACCCCGTCGCAATCGAACAGGGATACGCCACCGCCCAATGGATCACGAAGGAAGGCGCCGCCAACCAGCTCGACCCCGATCGCATGGCAATCGCTGGCGACTCCGTCGGAGGCGGCATGACCGCGGCGCTCGCCCTGATGGCCAACGAACGCGGCGACGTGAAATTCGTGCAGCAGTCCATGTACTACCCGGTCACCGACGCCGCCATGGACACAGGCTCATACGAGCAATTCGCAGAGGGCTACTTCCTCATGGCAAAAGGGATGGCCTGGTTCTGGGATGCGTACCTGCCCGACACCGAACGCCGCTCGGAACCTTTCGCCTCACCTCTCCGCGCCAGCGACGAGCAGCTCGCCGACCTCCCCCCGGCGTTCCTCGTCGTCGACGAGGCCGACGTGCTCCGTGACGAGGGCGAGGCCTACGCAGCTCGTTTGCGGGCGGCCGGAGTCCCCGTGACCACCGTGCGCTACGACGGCATCACCCATGACTTCATGATGCTCAATCCTCTCAGCAGCACACACGCCACCCGGGCCGCAGTGGCCCAGGCCATCTCGATCCTGCGGGATGCCCTAGCAGTGCGTGATCCTGCCTAAAAGGCGATTTTCGAGCCATGAGATTCCACCACCATAAATCAGAGCCACCCATTCATCAGCCTCATCATCCCCACGATCCCGATGACTATCCGGCCGTCGAGTACTTGGACCTTCCGCCCATGGACCCCGACACAGGAGCGCCTCCGCACAGCCAGGTCTAGGCAACTCCGCCCAGCGACCGATCTCACTCAGAGGCGCCGCCCAATCCTGGCAACGGTGACGTACGTGATGGAGCAAGCGACGAAAGGGATAGGGAATGAGCAATCAAGCAGCCGGCTTCCCGTTGTCCGTCATGTCCATCGGATGGTCCCCACAACATCCAATCGTTCCGGGTGACTTCGGGCAACCAGAGGCCATGGGACTGTCGTGTCACTCGTGTGAGAAGGTGTGGTCAGTAGACGTGCTCGAAATCGAATCCGCGTCAAACCTTCCCCTTCTATGTAGTCGCTTCGATGGGGCTGAGACCGGAACCCAGGAACGTTCCGGTCTGGGTTGGCCCGAGTGGCCCGCCACTTTTGATCTCGACATTGTTGACAATGATGTCGCCTTCACCGCCACTTTCGCCCCCGGTCAAACGGATCCGCGTTGCGTCTGTCCAGTCAGCCGGGCCGACAGCAACCGGGTCGATGCTGCCTTGCCACCACCCAAGGGAACTCGCAGTTGGCTCCCTGCTTTCGATGACTACTCGTAGGGGCGCGACGACGTGACCGTCCTTGTCGAGGAGATCAGCGCCTCCAACATAAATCCCCATTGGCGTGTCCTCCTATCCCTTCGTATCGCGGGGGTCGCAGGCCCGCGGATATGTGTTCTTCTCTTGGATGGTGCCGTCCTGCTTCTTGATGATGTGTTCGACCCCCCGGTCGATTGCCATGCCGCGCCCCTCGGCTTGTGCTTCGGCCTTGTTGTCGTGGACGTTGCTGGCCCGATCATTGCCTTGAGGCCGGTTCTTCCACTGGCCGTCCTCGTAGTACGTCTCGATGTCGCCTTTCGCCATCGTCAGCCTCCTTTCGACTATCGGTCTGAAACATTCCCTATTGTCGTGCCACCCTGTGACAGAAACCCGGCCGTCTACTATTACGTCAGGAGAGTCACCACCCCGCCCACAGGCGTGAGGCTGAGGGTGGCTGATGGCGGAAGCCAGTCGGCTCCTAAAAAGCATTGCCCCTCCACGTTCGGACTGGTCCAGAGGATGAAGGCGGGCGGAGCTCTCAGCGCCGAAGCGGCGGCCAAAGTGAGTCTGGCCCGCATCTACCAAGTGCGAGTGTCGAGTCTCGATACCCGCACCTCCAAGCCGCCACCAGGTCTCTCAACAAACCCGAAGGTCATAGGTGCGACGAAAGCCCTGGTGGAGACGGTAGATGAAACTGGAAAATTCCCGGGAGAAGACACCCCTGGGACGGTTGAAACCCTGTCAGCAGGTCGCTGACCAGGGCTTTCAGTAGCGGGGGCGCGATTTGAACCCGCGACCTTCGGGTTATGAGGCCTAGCACCACCCATTTCTGGGGTGCCCGCTGACCAGGGAAAACCGGCCGAAACCCAACCGTAGCAGGGTTTCTGGCCCCGATCGTTTCGGGTTGATCCCGGTTGTTTCTGATCCTCCTGTGGTGCGGATGTGGGATGGCGAACGAGGTCCAACCGCTGGGCACATGCATCGAAAGGGTTGTCGAAAGGGTCAAGGCCCAACCCAGGAATGCCATTGCGAATCCACTCGTCGGCCAGCAAGCTCCCTGCGTAGCCTCGCAAGCTCATGCCGTCTTCTTCGCTGACGGCCCGTCGAGAAGCTGCCGAGTCGTTCCGTCCTGCGCATGTTGATTGCCTCTTGGTCGCTGAGGCACCGCCAGCTGATAAGGCTCGCTACTTCTACTTTGAGACCGTCGCGACCCAGGACTCGCTTTACCTTGAAGTCTCGAAGGCCTTGTTCTTCTCCCTGGATACTCAGAGGCTCAGGGCCAACAAAGCCCGCTATTTGTCTCGCCTACGTGACCAGGGAATGTGGCTTGTCGATCTTGCCGAGGACCCGTCCCGGATCCAGGGGATAAGCCCGACTACCTCACCACTTGGGTCGACTCGCTGGTGGAGCGATGTCAGTCGATTCATCCTCGTCGCGTCATCCTTCTTGCCAGCTCGGTGTATGACGTTGCCTTTCAACGTCTTCAGGATGCGGGAGTCCCGGTAGTCGATGTCCGCACTCCATTTCCGGGCTCGGGGCGACAGAAGGAGTTCCGGGCGCGGTTCTGGGAGGCTCTTCGCGTGGCGAGAATCAATCTGTTCCCGGTGGTCGTAGATGGCAACTGTGTCTCCTACTGGCTAGATGCGCTCGACGCCGTTGTAGCACCTCAACAAGACGACCCTCTCGTGACCAGAAGATGGCTCTGGTCCGAATCTTCTACTACTGGCCTTGGGTCATGTCATTCATTCCCACGATCCGCACCGAGATTGAGGCGATCAGCGACCCGGCACGACTCCAGGCACACCAACAGTGGATTGACATCCATGCGAGAACTTCTCGCCCCCAATGCCGAACGAGCGGCCCAAGCCGAGGATGAACTCGCCGGGAGCGATGTCAACGAGACCGATGCGAGATGGCTATGCGAGGCCATAGCCGATGACTCCACACTGGCGATTACCTGGGATCAACCTCTCCTGAATCAAAGCGCCGGGCTCAACTCTATCGAGGTTGTGTCACCGGCCACCGCCTGGAGCGCACTCAGTGTCCCCTATGGAACCGCTGCTCGGATCGCTCCGTCGCCCACCAACCCGCTCAGTCAGCAGGATTGGTGGAACGTCTGAGCAAGTGCGACCCGTCCACACGAGTCTTGCCCTGACACCAAGGAAACACATGGCACCTCCGCCCATTCGAGCCATGGCATCGCGGACCGGTCGCGACTGAAGGCTGGCCCGCGGAGTGTCCTCCGCGTCAAGGTTGAAGGTGGATCCGCAACTGACTGACGGTCCTTGTGAGGCCGCTGCGTTCAAGAACGGACAGGAGATCCTCGAGGGATAATGGTGGGTCGCGCAGTGAGTCAGCTTGCCGCTGGAGGGTCGCAGCGACAATGGCGGGACGGAGGTCGACCAGATAGGCAAGAAACTCGTCGGCGGTCTGAGCTTCGATGGCGTACTCATCCAATACGTCCTGGGGAAAGTCTCGCTGGTTGTTAGTGACGATCACTTGGGCTCCGCATCGGATCGCTGCTGCCAGCACGTGGCGGTCGTCGGGATCGGGCAGGGTGAGGGCTTCGATGAGGTCCTCGTATCCGATGACGAGACAATCGGGAACCGCCGCGCACATGAGGTCGCGGGTTCTAGTCAGCTTGCCGGCGTGTTCTGGGTGTCGCGCTATGACGGACGATTCCATCTCATCGAGGATCCGGACAGTCCATCTCCCCCGGAACAGTCCTACCTGGGCAAGCCGGATCAGGAGGTCGCGTTGTCCGGCTGGGTGGAGCACATCGGCATCGAACAGCGCCGTGAACGCCACGCGAGCCCTCCTTCACTTGACCTAATAGTCGAGGCCTACCGCCTGGGCTTCCCGAGAAAGCTCGTCGAGGATCTCTTGACGGGCCCGGTCATCGCGCTGCTTATAGCGGAGAACGTCTTCGAGAAGAACCTTCCGCCGGTTACCGACACGTCGATACGGGAGTTTGCGGTCGTCGAGAAGCTTGATCAGGTATGGGCGCGACACGTTGAGGACGTCGGCTGCCTCTTGAGTCGTCAGTTCTGCAGGCACTGGCACCACTGTCACGGCGTGACCCTCGGCCAGAGCGGTCAGGGCATCAAGTAGCAGGCGAGCAGCAAAGGTGGGCAACTCCAGTTTCAGTGAGATCAGCTCACCGGGGGGCGTCACCTCCAGCTTCGGATGAAGCTCTACCAGCTCCGCCAGAGCGGTCTCGGCTCCAACCACGACTTCTGAGCTCGGCACCTCGTAATCGCGCACAGCCGTAGCGGTGGTCATCTCATCTCCTCGTGTGAAGGGTCGCGGTCAACTTCTAGCAGGTCGATCATCGGATAGGTACATGCTACGCTGTATTCGAAATATTCGCAATAGCTGATTTTTCTGTCTTATTCGCTATGTTAGAATCACCTGCATGTACTTACGGCTTTGTCATTCAAGAGACCAGATGCCAGTCATGAACGGGTCGCACGAGAAGTGTCACAGCCAGTCGCCAAACTCGGAGACATGACCATGAGTGGACGTCTCGGAAGAGTTCACCAGAGTGAGAAGCTGAAGGTTTGGGTTCGGTCAGGAGGACGCTGCGCCTTCTGCAATAGCTACCTCCTCGAGTCGGACTTGACCCTGCGTCCTGTACTCCTCGGGGAGGTCGCCCACAACGTTGCCGCCAGCGACAAAGGGCCCCGATCACAGCCCAACATGAGAGCCGAACAGCGGAACTCAGCCGACAACTTGTTGTTGCTGTGCGGTCGCCACCATCCCGATGCCGACAACCAGGCTCAGTTGGACCTATTGACCTTCCAACAGGTACAGGCGCGCAAACACGAGCATGAGCGTCGGGTATTTGAGGCGACCGAATCCGTCAGACGAGAGCCGACGGTGCTGCTTCGTATGCAAGGCCACATCCGGGGAGCAACCGTCGACCTGGGACCGGAGTCAGTTGTACAAGCGATCATTCAGTCATCGGACCGTTTCCCGGAGCTGTCACTGTCCTTCGACCGACACGGCGTTGAGATCGATCTCCGGCAGATCGCTGGCGAGGTCCTAGGCGACCATCAGTACTACGAGTCGGCCGCTCGGCGAATAGACGAACTCATAGAGCATCGGCTGCGCCCGGCAGTGGAGAAAGGAGCCGTACCGCATCTAAGCGTGTTCGCGATCGCTCGATTCCCACTACTCGTGCATCTTGGTTCTCGGATCGATGACGCACTAACCGCTGACATCTTCCAGCGGCATCGCTCCACCGAGAACTGGAGCTGGCCCACTCCAGCCGATGACGATCCACGGTTCGCCTTCCGTCGGGAAGGTCCGATTGTTGAACAGAGGGCCCAACCATCGACAGAAGCCGTCCTAATCATCAATGCTTCTGGAACGATCCACCGCTCAGAACTGCCGACGACG
>Ga0299913_10003598_pt1 | contig 12726 bp, 9 predicted proteins | sample RVTome_9_FD_201360 | JGI IMG/M metagenome (GOLD analysis project Ga0299913, IMG submission 201360) | Soil microbial communities from uranium-contaminated site in the Upper Colorado River Basin, Wyoming, United States - RVT155D38 (version 2) ... | reverse complement strand
TGCCGCCGCGTGGGTGGTGCTGGCCTCTGTGAGCGGGCTGCCCGTGTCGACCACGCATGCGCTGACCGGGGCGATCGTGGGCGTGGCGCTCGTCGCCGGGGATGTCGCCTCGGTGAGATGGTGGATTCTGCTGTCGAGCATCGCCGCTCCGCTTGCGCTCAGTCCGCTCGTCTCTGCCGCGATCGGCTATGGCGCGCATGCGTTCGCCGTACGTCTGTCGCCTGCGTGTGTGTGCGTGCAGACCGAAGGCGGCGACGAGGTGAATGCCAACGGCACTGCGACCACCGCAGGCGCTGCGCGCCTCGTGGTCTATACATGCGCGTGCGGCGCGGCCGAGCGTTCACCCTCGCCGGCCGTGGCAGGTCTTCGTCGTCTTGCGCCGGCCGCCGGGCTGCATTGGGGCGCGTCTGCCGCACTGAGCTTTGCGCGCGGCGTGAACGACAACGCGAAGATCGCCGCCGTGGGTGCGCTCGGGATCACCGCGCTGACGGCTGACATCCGGCTCGCCTTCGCCGTGGTCGCGCTGGCGATGACACTCGGCGGGCTGTTCGCGGGGCTGCGGGTGACGCGCACCCTCGGCGAGCGTGTCGTCCGCATGGATCAGGACACCGGGCTCGCCGCATCGCTTGTCAGCGCCGCGCTCGTGCTCGCCGCATCGTTCTACACCTTGCCCGTCTCCACGACTCACGTCGCCACCGGCGCGATCGTGGGCGCCGGCATCCGCCAGGGCTCCGGAGCCGTGCACTGGGGGCGGTTGAGTGGACTGGTGGGCGCATGGATCGTGACGCTGCCCGTCGCGGCGGCGCTTGCGGCATTCTCCTGGTGGACGCTCGGGGGTGTGCAGTGACCGCGCGACGCCTGGCACTGATCGTCGTCGGTGGAGCGGCGGTGGCCGCCGCCGTGTACTGGTTGCCGCTCGCAGAGTGGACCACACAGCTCGCCGAGCGTGCGCGGGGCACGGGCGCCGTGGGTGTGGTGCTCTTCCTGACCGCTTACGTGGTGAGCACCGTCGCGTTTCTGCCAGGTTCGATCCTGACGCTGGCGGCCGGCTTCGCCTACGGACCGCTGTGGGGGATCGCCATCGCCTCGCCGGCGAGCGTGATCGGCTCGACCTGTGCATTTCTCCTCGGCCGCACGCTTCTTCGCGGCTGGGCCGAAGCTCGTGTCGGCGCCTCGGCCCGGGTGCGCGCGATCGACGCGGCAGTCAGCCGCGAGGGCTTCAAGATCGTCTTTCTCCTGCGGCTTTCGCCGATCATCCCGTTCAATGCCCTGAACTATGCACTGAGCCTTTCGAAGGTCAGCGTCCGGACGTACGTACTCGCCTCGTTTCTCGGCATGCTTCCGGGCACGGCGTTCTGGGTATACCTCGGATCGCTGGCGCCGGCGGCTGCGGAGCTGTCGTCGGCCGGGGAGGGGGGCGGCACGCTGCGAACCGTTCTCTACGTCGGCGGCCTTGCGGCGACGGCCGCCGCCGCCTTCGTCGGCGCCCGCGCTGCGCGCCGGGCGCTCAACGCTGAGCTCCAGGAGTCGATCCCCTCATGAAGAGATTTCTCGCCGCTTGTGCCGCCGTCCTGGGCATCGCGCTGGCGCTGCAGGCGACCTGCGGCGCCGGTGCCAGGGCCGGCGGATTCGACCACGACTACCGCACCTACGCGGAGGTCCTGAAGCGGCACGTGCGCTATCCGCGGGTCGACTATGCCGCCCTCGAATCCGACCGCGCGCGCCTCGACCATGCGGTCGCCGAGTTCGACTCGGCGGCCACCCGCGGTGAAGCCGGCTGGACGCGCGAGCACCGGATGGCCTTCTGGATCAATGCCTACAATACGTTCACCCTGCGGGCGATCGTGGATCATTATCCGATCCGCGGCAGCTGGCTCTCTCTGTATCCGCGTAGCAGCATCCGGCAGATTGATGGCGTCTGGACCGACCTGAAGTGGAATGCCGCGGGGCGGACGGTGACGCTCGACGAGATCGAACACCGCATCCTCCGCCCGACGTTCAAGGATGCGCGGATCCATTTCGCCGTCAATTGCGCCTCCATGTCCTGTCCGCCGCTCGAGACCGAGCCGTACCGGCCGGCGACGCTCGACGCCCAGCTCGACGCGGCCGGCCGGCGCTTCCTCGCGAGCCCCGAGGGGCTCAGGGTGACCGGCGACAGGCTCGAGGTGTCGAGCATCTTCAAGTGGTATGGCGACGATTTCATCGCGCAGTATGCCTCGCTGGTGCCTGGCCCTCGCGGCGATGATGAGCGGGCGGTTCTCGGGGCGATCGTTCGCTTCGGGCCCGGAGGGGCGGCGGATCTTGCACGGTCCGGCCGCCCGGCGATTCGGTTTCTCTCCTACGACTGGTCCCTGAACGACATTTCACGGTGAGGTCACGATGCGCATGAATCCGACCCTGACCCTGCCCGCGCTGCTCCTGGCCGGCGCCTCGGTGGGCGTTCTGCCGACGGCGGCGCAGCGTGATCGCGCCGACGACGCCCTGCACGTCGTGTTGCCCCGGGATGCCATCCCCGCGATCTTCGATCCGGAATTCGAACCGGCGGCGAAGGCCGGACTCGCCGATCAGGAGCTGGTCATCGGAGTCGTCGGCGAGGGCGAGCAGCGGGCGTATTCCACCTGGCAGCTCGATCGCCATGAGATCGTCAACGACACGTTCGAGGGGCGGCCGATCGCCGTCACCTGGTGACCGCTCTGCGGCACTGGCATCGTGTATGCCAGAAAAGTCGGCGATCAGGTCCTGTCGTTCGGCGTGTCCGGCATGCTGTTCCGCGACGGGCTCGTGATGTACGACCGTGAAACCGACACTCTGTGGACGCAGGTCGACGGGCGCGGCATCAAGGGACCGCTTGCCGGACGACGGCTGGAGGTGGTGCCGTCGATTCACGCCACGTGGAAACAGTGGAAGGCGCTGTATCCAGGAAGCCGTGTGCTCAAGAAGCGCGGCATTCCCCGCTCGGCCTACGATGCCTACAACAGGGATCCGAACCGAATGGGGATCCTCGGCCGTCGGCTTCGCGACGAGCGGCTGCCGCCAAAGGCACGGGTCATCGGAGTGCGCGACGGTGACGCCGCCATGGCATTCGCGGAGGCCGGCATCCGCAAGTCCCGCCTCGTACAGGCGGAGGTCGGCTCGCTCCCGGTGGTCCTCGCCGCGCCCGGTCCGGCGCATCCCATCGTGACGTTCACTCGCCGCGTCGCGGGTCGGACGCTCTCGTTTCGCCTGGTCGAGGCGGAGCCGCCGGTAATCGAAGACATCGAAACCGGCAGCCGGTGGTCGCTGGCGGACGGCCGTGCGGTTGCCGGGCCGCTTTCGGGGACGCGCCTCGAGCGGGCCACCGCGTATCCCGCCTTCTGGTTCGGATGGCTCGGATACTTTCCCGCCACGGGTCTCTGGCAGGCGCCGGGAGGGAAGAGATGACGGATGACCGGGACAGAATCGCCACGGCGCTGCTCGCGCTGCGTCTGGGCGTCTTCATCGTGATGCTGATGTGGACGCTCGACAAGTTGGTCAATCCGGGACACGCGGCAGCCGTGTTCGAGAACTTCTATGGGCTGGCCGGCGTCGGTTCCGCAATCATGACCGCCGTCGGAGCCGCCGAGCTGCTGCTCGTCCTGGCCTTCGCCGCCGGCTATCGCAAGCGGTTCTCCTATGGCGCCGTGCTCATCCTGCACGGCGTTTCGACGCTCTCGTCGTATCGGCAGTATTTTCAGCCGTTCGACAACCTGCTCTTCTTTGCTGCCTGGCCGATGCTCGCTGCCTGCTTCGCGCTGTACCTGCTCCGGGATCTCGACACGCGTTTCGCCGTCGAGAGATGAACCGGCCGGATGGTGTGTGGCATGCTCGCGTCGTGACCGCACTGCCCGCCAACGACGTCGTCCTGCTCGGCATCGGCCACACCAACGCGCATGTGCTGCGGATGTGGCGCATGGAACCGCTGAAGGGCACGCGGCTCACGTGCGTCTCGAATGAGGGCGTTACCACGTACTCTGGAATGCTGCCCGGTGTGCTCGCCGGCCAGTATCCGCCGGAGCGCATGGAGATCGACCTCGTGCGTCTCACCGCGGCTGCCAGCGCGCGCCTGATCATCGACGAGGTGACAGGTCTCGATCCGGCCCGGCAGGAACTGCTGTTCGATACCCGTGCGCCCGTGCGTTTCGACGTGCTGTCCATCGGCATCGGCTCGGTGCCAGGGTGGGGCGGCGTGCAGGTGGCGGATGGCGGCCGCGTCGTGACCATCAAGCCCATGCAGACCTTCCTGTCGCGTCTGGAGGATCGGCTTCGCGTCGCGGCGGCCGAGCGCGGGCGGGAGGCGATCCGCATGCTGGTGGTGGGCGGAGGCGCGGGCGGGGTCGAGATCACACTCTGTCTGCCAGCGTACCTGCGGCGCGTGCTCGGCGCCGACGTCCGGTTCGAGCAGCAGCTCGTCACCGCCGATGAGCAGCTCCTGTCAGGCGGACTGCCTCGAACCACCCGGCGGATCGAGCGTCTCCTCGACGCGCGTGGCGTGCAGACGCGAACCTGGTCGCCCGTCGTTCAGGTCTCGAACCGCACGGTGACTCTGGCCGACGGTCCGGCGCTGGAGGCGGATGTCATCCTGTGGGCGACGGGCGCGGCCGCTCCTCCGGTGCTCGCGCGCCTCGGCCTGCCGACAGACGCGCGCGGCTTCCTGCTCACGGATGACTCGCTGCGGACCACTGCGGGCGCTCCCGTTTTCGCGGTGGGTGACACGGGAACGATCGCGGCGGTGGCGACGCCGAAAGCTGGTGTCTACGCCGTGCGGCAGGGGCCCGTCCTCTGGACCAACATCCAGCAGACTCTTTCGGGTAAGCCACTCCGCAGATATGCCCCTCAACAAGGATTCCTGAAGCTGCTCAACACGGGTGATGGCCGCGCCATTGCCGAATGGCGGGGCGCCACGTTCGAAGGCGCCTGGTGCTGGCGCCTCAAGAACTTCATCGACAGCAGGTTCATCCGGATGTATCAGGACTACACGCGCACCTCCATGGCCGGAGAACCGGAGCGGCCGTCGGCGGCGGGGCAGATGCCCTGTGCCGGGTGCGGTGGAAAAGTCGGTTCGGCAGTGCTGGCGCGCGTCCTGGCGCGCCTCGACGTGCCGCCGCACGAGAACGTCATGCTGGGCCTCGAGTCGCCAGACGATGCGGCGATCGTCTCCCTGCCTGGAGCAGGCCAGGCGGCCGTCACGGTGGACTTCTTCACGGCGCCGCTGGACGATCCGTTCGTCGTCGGCCGGATCGCGGCGCTGAATGCGGCGAGTGATGCGTTCGCGATCGGCGCGACTCCGTGGGCCGCGCTGGCCATCGTCACGCTACCCTTCGGCCGCCCGCGGCAGCAGGAGGATCTGCTGTTCCAGTTATTGAGCGGAAGCCTCGCGGAGTTTCGCGCGATGGGCGCGACGATCGTCGGCGGACACACCATCGAAGGCCCGACGCTGACCGTGGGCTTCACGGTGATCGCGGCGCAGAACCGGCCGCCGCGCACCAAACGAGGTCTCGAACCTGGCGACCAGTTGGTACTGACCAAGCCGCTGGGAACGGGTGTGCTGCTCGCCGCCCACATGCAGGCGCGCTGCCGCGCGGGCTGGTATGTTCCGCTGCTCTCGTCGATGCTGACGAGCAATGGCGCGGCCGTCGCGTGCGTCGATGCGGTCGCGGTGTCGGCACTGACCGATGTCACCGGGTTCGGGCTCGCGGGGCATCTGCTCGAGATGCTGAGGGCGAGCGACGTCTCGGCCGACCTGGATCTCGACCACATCCCTCTCCTGCCCGGAGCCGATCGACTGTTCGACGAGGGGCTCGAGAGCACACTCGCGCCGTCGAATCGGGACGCCGAAGCCGACCTGACCCTGCGGGATCCCCGTCAGGCGAACGATGCCCGCTGCCAGGCCCTGTTCGACCCGCAGACCGGCGGCGGGCTCCTCGTCGGCGCGCGGCGCGGCGATGCCGGCCGCCTGCTCTCGCGGCTTGCGACAGCCGGCTTCTCACGGGCGGCTGTCATCGGGCGTGTCGAGAGGTCGCAAGGCCGCCGCCGCATCCACGTCAGGTGACGATCCGCGCTGCGCCGAATCTCCGAGAACTGTGAGTGGCATCACAGCCGGCAGTGGACCCCGCGCCCACCATCGCCGGTCCTACCAGGGAGAGCCCGGAATGGTTCCGGCCAGGAGGTGTCATGAGTCAGTTGCCCGTTCATACCGTCGAGACCGCCGCACCCGAGGTGCAGCCAGCATTGAGAGATGCAGCATCGAAGTTCGGCTTTCTGCCGAATCTGCTCGGCAAGCTCGCCAACGCGCCCGCCGCGCTCGACGCCTATCTCGCCGTCAGCGCCGCTTTCAATCGCACGTCGCTCCGGCCGCTCGAGCGCCAGGTGGTTCTGCTGACGACCAGTTTCGTCAACCAGTGTCCGTACTGTGTCGCCGCCCACTCGATGCTCGCCGGCATGTCGGGCGCCGACGCGGAGACCGTTCAGGCGCTTCGCGCCGGACGACCGGTCGCCGATCCGCGTCTCGAGGCCCTTCGGAGGTATACGGCTCACCTCGTCATTCGCAGAGGTCAGGCGGAGGCGGTTGAAACGCAGCGCTTCCTTGCCGCCGGTTTCGACCGGACGCAGATCTACGAGGTGATCACCGGTATCACACAGAAGACCCTCAGCAACTATGCAGATCACGTCGAGCTGATCCCGCTGGACGCGCCGTTCAGCGCCCACGCCTGGGAGGCGCCGGACGGAGCGGCAGTCTGAGGGTGCTGCCTCTAGCAGGATGCTGAAAAACGCATCCTGCCATTTTCCATTCAGGGCCGTCACTTTTCAGCGGCCTGCTAGCATAAAGAAGCGCTGCGCCGCAGCATTCCGGACGGCGCTCCCGCGGCGTCGATGATCGAGCGGCGTGTAACAATCGGACGTGACCGGGGACTAGGCCTTCATGCCTGCGAAGCGCACGGACGCCGAGGGTCAGACGGGTGATCCTCGACGCGACCTTCTTTCGGTCACCACGATTCGGACCCTCGCCATGGACGCGGTGCAGGCGGCCAATTCCGGCCATCCTGGCACGCCCATGGCCCTGGCGCCGGTCGTCTACGCGCTCTGGCAGCGGCGATTGCGCTTCGATCCGGAAGACCCGATCTGGCCCAACCGCGACCGGTTCGTGCTGTCGGTCGGCCACGCGTCGATGCTCCTCTACTCGCTGCTGTACCTCACGGGCGTCAAGGCGGTCAACGCCGAGTACGAGCGGCTGGGGAAGCCCTCGGTCACGCTCGACGACATCCGGTGCTTCCGCCAGCTCGAGAGCAGGTGTCCGGGTCATCCCGAGTATCGCTGGACGTCAGGCGTCGAGACGACGACCGGGCCTCTCGGCCAGGGTGTCGCGACGAGCGTCGGCATGGCCATCGCCGGCCGCTGGCTGGCGGACCACTTCAACCGTCCTGGCTTCCAGGTGTTCGATTACGACGTCTACGCACTGGCGGGTGACGGCTGCATGATGGAAGGGGTCTCGTCGGAAGCGGCCTCGCTCGCCGGTCACCTGCGCCTGTCGAACCTCTGCTGGATCTACGACAACAACCGCATCACGATCGAGGGGAACACCAGCCTGGCTTTCTCCGAAGACGTGGCGACACGCTTCCTCGCCTACGGCTGGAACGTGACCCGGGTGGGTGACGCGAACGATCTCGAGATGCTCGACCGCGCATTCGAGACGTTCGAGCAGACCCACGATCGCCCTACCCTGATCATCGTCGACAGCCACATCGCGTACGGTGCGCCGACGAAGCAGGATACGAGCGCGGGCCACGGAGAGCCGCTCGGTGAAGAGGAGATCCGCAGCGCGAAACGCTACTACGGCTGGCCGGAGGACGCGAAGTTCCTCGTGCCAGACGAGGTGCGCCAGCACTTTCAGGAGGGGATCGGCGCGCGGGGCCGTGCGGATCGCGAGGCCTGGACCGCCAGCTTCGAGGCGTACAGCCGGGAGTACCCCGAACTGGCCGATCAGCTCGAGCGGATCCAGGCGCGCCGGCTGCCGGACGGGTGGGACGCGGGGCTGCCCGTGTTCCCGCCGGACCCGAAGGGAGTCGCCGGACGCGACGCGTCGGCTGCGGTGCTGAACGCGGTGGCGAAGGCGGTGCCGTGGCTCCTCGGCGGCTCGGCCGATCTCGCGCCTTCCACGAAGACGCGGCTCACGTTCGAGGGCGCCGGCGACCTGACGCCCGACACGCCCGGCGGGCGCAACCTGCATTTCGGCGTACGCGAGCACGCGATGGCGGCCGTCCTCAACGGCCTCTCTCTGACCAAGCTGCGCCCGTACGGGTCGGGGTTCCTCATTTTCAGTGACTACGCGCGGCCGGCGATCCGCTTGTCCGCGCTGATGGAACTGCCGGTCATCCATATCTTCACCCACGACTCCATCGGCGTGGGGGAGGACGGACCGACCCACCAGCCCGTGGAGCAACTGGCCGCGCTCCGGGCCGTGCCGGGCCTGATCACGATCCGGCCCGGGGATGCCAACGAGGTCGTGGAGGCGTGGCGGGTCATCATGGCCCTGCACCACCAGCCCGCGGCCCTCGTCCTCTCCCGGCAGGCGCTGCCGACCGTGGACCGCACGAAGTACGCGTCTGCCGCCGGGCTCGCGAAGGGCGGATACGTGCTGGCGGACGCCGCCGACGGCACGCCCGAGGTGCTGCTCGTGGCGAGCGGCAGCGAAGTGTCGCTGGCGCTCGAGGCGTACGAACAGCTCTCGACCGAGGGGGTGCGCGCGAGGGTCGTCAGCCTGCCGTCGTGGGAGCTGTTCGAGCAGCAGAGCCCGGCGTATCGCGCCGCCGTCCTGCCTCCCTACGTCTCCGCGCGCGTCTCGATCGAGCAGGCGTCCGTGCTGGGATGGGAGCGCTACGTCGGCTCGGGCGGACGAACGATCGGCATGACGACGTTCGGTTCGTCCGCGCCGCTCAAGGACCTGCAGAAGAAGTTCGGCTTCACCCCGGAGCAGGCGGTCGCCGCCGCGAAGGAGCAGTTGACTCGCTCGCGCCGTCAGGAGCCGAGCACGATGCAGGGGAACACCACGACATGAGCACGCCCCTTCTGGCGGTGGCCGAGCACGGGCAGAGCCTCTGGTACGATCACATCCGCCGCGGCCTCATCACCTCCGGAGAACTCGATCGGCTGATCGAGGAGGACGGCCTTCGGGGCGTGACCTCCAACCCGGCGATCTTCGAGAAGGCCATCTCCGGGAGTCCGGATTACGACGCCGGGATCGCCGCGCTCGCCCGGCACGGCGACGCGAACGCCAGGGCCATCTACGAGCACCTGGCCATCCGCGACATCCAGGATGCCGCCGACCGGCTGATGGCCGTCTACGTGCGGACGGACCGGCGCGACGGCTACGTCAGCCTCGAAGTCTCGCCCGAGCTCGCGCACGACACGCAGGCAAGCATCGACGAGGGGCGCCGGCTGTGGGCGGCGATCGATCGGCCCAACGCCATGATCAAGATCCCCGCCACACGCGCGGGGATCCCGGCGATCCGGGCCCTCATCGCCGGCGGAATCAACGTGAACGTGACGCTGCTCTTCGCGCAGGAGGCCTACGAACGCGTCGCCGACGCGTATCTCGCGGGCCTGGAAGCCCGGGCGGCCGCCGGCGGCGATCTCGCCTCGGTGGCCAGCGTGGCGAGCTTCTTCGTGAGCCGCATCGACACGCTCGTCGACGCGCGATTGACGGAGCGGGCAGCGGCCGCCGGCACCGATGCCGAGCGAGCCCGGATCCAATTGCTTCTCGGCAAGGTCGCCATCGCCAACGCGAAGCTGGCCTACCAGAGATATCTCGCGCTCTTCCGCGGCGAGCGCTGGGAGCGGCTTGCCGGCCGCGGCGCACGCACCCAGCGCCTGCTGTGGGCCAGCACGAGCACGAAGAGCCCGGCCTATCGCGATGTCTACTACGTCGAGGAGCTGATCGGTCCTGAGACGGTCAACACCGTGCCGCCCGCCACGTTCGACGCGTTCCGCGATCACGGGCGGGTGCGTGAGACGCTCACGTCGAACGTCGACGACGCACGGGCCACGATGCAGACACTCCAGGAGGTCGGCGTCTCGATGAGGGAGGTCACCGACGCGCTCCTCACCGAAGCCGTCCGGCTGTTCGCCGAGCCCTTCGAGAAGCTCCTGGCAGCCATCGAGACGCGACGGCGTGACGTGACCGCGAAGGCGCTGAACGGCATGACGTTCGAGCTGCCGCCCGACCTCGAGCCCGGCGTCTCGGCCACGGTCGACGAGTGGGAGACGGGTCACAAGATGCGCCGGCTCTGGGCGCGCGACGCGTCGCTCTGGACAGGGGCTGACGAGTCGCAGTGGCTCGGGTGGCTCGGCATCACCGACTGTCAGGCGCAACGCCGCGGCGAGCTGGCCGCGCTGGCGCGCGAGGTGGAAACCGGCGAGTTCACGCACGCCGTCGTGCTCGGCATGGGAGGCTCGAGCCTGTGTCCCGAAGTGTTGGCGCGGACCTTCGGACGCGTCCCGGGGTTCCCGGCCCTCCTGGTGCTCGACTCGACGGATCCCGCACAGGTCCGCGCGCTCGAACAGCGGATCGACATCACGCGCACGCTGTTCATCGTGTCGAGCAAGTCGGGCAGCACGCTCGAACCGAACATCTTCAAGCAGTATTTCTTCGAGCGCACACGTGAGGCGGCCGGCGATGAGGAAGCGCCGCGGCGATTCCTGGCCGTGACGGATCCGGGATCGAGCCTCGAGCGAGCGGCCGGGGCCGACGGCTTTCGCCATGTCTTCCACGGCATGGCCAGCATCGGCGGACGGTACTCGGCGCTGTCGGACTTCGGGATGGTCCCCGCGGCGGTCATGGGGCTCGACGTCGCCAGGTTCCTCGACCGCGCCGAGGTGATGGTCAACGCCACCGCCTCTTGCGTGCCGGTTCGGGAGCATCCGGGGGCGCTGCTGGGCATCATCCTCGGCGTGTCGGGTCGGCAGGGACGCGACAAGGTGACGCTCGTCGCGTCCCCGGGCATCGAGAGTTTCGGCGCATGGCTCGAGCAGTTGCTCGCCGAGTCCACCGGCAAGCAGGGCCAGGGACTGATCCCGGTCGATCGCGAACCGATCGGCGCACCGGACGTTTATGGCAAGGATCGCCTGTTCGTGTACCTGCGGCTCGACTCGGCCCCGGACGCGGAGCAGGACCAGACGATCGATGCCATCGCGAAGGCCGGACATCCGGTCGTGCGTATCACGATCGCTGAGCCCTACGACCTGGCGCAGGAGTTCTTCCGGTGGGAGATCGCCACGGCGGTCGCGGGAGCGGTCCTCGACATCAATCCCTTCGACCAGCCCGACGTCGAAGCGAGCAAGAACGAGACGCGCGAACTCACCAGTGAATACGCGCGAACGGGGGCGCTGCCGCCGGACCAGCCGCTCCTCACGATCGACGGCACCCGCATTTATGCCACCCAGCAGACGATGCCCGTCGTCGCCGGCAGCCGTTCGCTGGCCGACTGTCTGGCGGCTCATCTCGGCACGCTCGCGCCGGGCGACTACCTGGCGGTCCTCGCGTACGTCGAGATGAACCAGGCACACGATCGCGCGCTTCAGGAGATCCGGGAATTGGTGCGTGACCGTCGCCGGGTGGCAACCTGCCTGGGCTTCGGTCCGCGCTTCCTCCACTCGACTGGCCAGGCGTACAAGGGAGGCCCCCCGTCAGGTGTCTTCCTTCAGATTACGCACGATGTGGCCCAGGACGTCCCGGTGCCGGGGCAGCCCTATACGTTCGGTGTGGTGCAGGCGGCGCAGGCTCGCGGAGACTTCCAGGTTCTCGGCGCGCGTGGCCGGCGGGCGCTGCGCATCCACATGGGAGCGGATGTCGCCGCCGGACTCGCATCCCTGCACGCCGCCGTCACGCAGGCGCTCGGGTAGCCGGCCCGCCGGCAGAGAAAGGGAACGTTGATGCAGATCGGCATGATCGGGTTGGGGCGCATGGGCGCGAACATGGTGCGTCGACTGGTCCGCGGTGGACATCAGGCGGTCGTCCATGACCGGAACCCTGAGGCGGTGGCTAGCCTCGTCGAGGAGGGCGCGACAGGCGCGGCGTCGCTGGACGAGCTGGTGGCGGGGCTCCAGTCCCCCCGCACCATCTGGCTGATGGTGCCCGCCGGCGCGGCGACCGAGGAGACGGTGGCGGCGCTCGGCGCGCGGCTGCCGCGGGGCGACGTGATCATCGACGGCGGCAACTCCTATTTCAAGGATGACGTCCGCCGCGCCCGGCAGCTCCGGGGGCAGGGGGTGCACTACGTGGACGCCGGCACGAGCGGCGGAGTGTGGGGGATCGATCGCGGGTACTGCCTGATGCTCGGCGGCGACACCGACGTCATCCGGCGGCTCGACCCGATCTTCCGGACGCTCGCGCCCGGCCAGGGGGACGTACCGGAGAGCCCTGGTCGCGAGGGGGTCGACAGCACCGCGAGCCATGGCTACCTCCACTGCGGCCCGTCAGGCGCGGGGCACTTCGTCAAGATGGTGCACAACGGCATCGAATACGGGCTGATGCAGGCGTACGCCGAAGGCTTCGACATCTTCCGCAACGCCGTCAGTGAGGATCTGGCCGAGGAGCACCGCTACGACCTGAACCTTGCCGACATCGCGGAGCTGTGGCGGCGGGGGAGCGTCGTGGGCTCCTGGCTGCTCGACCTGACTGCCCTGGCGCTGGCGAAGGATCCGCAGCTCCAGTCC
>Ga0299913_10003597_pt1 | contig 12728 bp, 4 predicted proteins | sample RVTome_9_FD_201360 | JGI IMG/M metagenome (GOLD analysis project Ga0299913, IMG submission 201360) | Soil microbial communities from uranium-contaminated site in the Upper Colorado River Basin, Wyoming, United States - RVT155D38 (version 2) ... | reverse complement strand
ACGCGATCGTCGGCGACGCGACGTCGCCCATGGCGTGGTGGTCCGTGACTGAGGCGACGCCCCAGCGAAGCGCATCGGCGAGGTTACCCTGCGCGAACGCCATCCAGGCAAGGGTGCCGTGGGCCAGCCCCGTGTACCAATCGTCGCCAAGCTCTTGAAACCGTCGCAGCGCCCCGAGCATCGCCGTCTCGACGCCCGGCACGCCCAGCTGCATGTGGCGATTGATTCGCGTCCAGGCCACGCGCGCGAACGCCGTCTCGTCGCCGAGCTCACGGTAGAGTCGCTCGGCGCCGTCGGCGAGGCGATCGGCCTCATCGTGATCCCGGCTCAGGAGCCATCTCGTGTGGCCTAGGTTAAACATCGCGTCAGCCATCTCAGCCTTGTCGCCTGTGGCCTCCGCCAGGTCGAGTTGCTCGCGATAGAGCTCATCCGCGCCGGGCAGGTCCGCACTCCAGTACTGGAGCCCCCCGGCCGCCGCGATCGCACGCGCGCGAAGGGGAGTCCGCTCGTCCGCGCCCGGCAGGTCCAGGATGCGTGCCAGCGCCGCCCTGCCCTCCTCCATGTGGCCTCCGAGCTGCCAGAAGCGCCACATCGCCGCCCCGAGCCGCATCGCGAGCTGGGCTTCCGCGTGGTCGATCGTCCAGGCCAGCGCCGCCCGCAGGTTGGCGTGCTCCGCGGCGAGCCGGTCGAGCCAGGCGCGCTGTCCGCCGCCCGGCATATGGCGCGCGGCCTCTTCCGCGAGATCCAGGTAGGCGTGGGCGTGGCGCCGCTCGAGTTCGTCACGCTCGGCCCGTTCACCAAGCCGGTGAGAGGCGTACGCGCGGATCGGCTCGAGGAGCCGATAACGAGGGCCGTCCGGGCCGGGGATCGGCTGGACCAGGCTCTGTTCGACGAGGATGGACAGGCCGTCGAGCAGGTCAGGGTCGTCGCCGGCCGGCACGGCGACAGCGTCGGCTTCGTCAAGGCGGAACCCGTCGCGGAAGACGGAGAGTCGCGCGAGCAAGGCGCGACCATCGGCGTCCAGCAGCTGCTCGCTCCAGGCGATCGCCTGGTCCATGGTCCGCTGGCGTTCCGGCACGTCCCGCGCCGCTGCACCCGGGATGGACCGCTGGTCCGCGAGGCGCGTCGCGATGCTGCGCGCGGGCAGGAGCGAGATCCGCGACGCCGCGAGCTGGATGCCGAGGGGCAGACCGTCGAGCTGCCGGCAGATCTCCGCCACAGGACCGGCATCCTCGCCCAGCTCGTAGTCCGGTCGCGCCCGTCGCGCCCGCTCGATGAAGAGCTGGACGGAGGATGTGAGCTCCGCATCACCTGGCGTTCCGCCCACCGCGGGAGCGGCGAGCGGCGGTACCGGGAACTCCTGCTCGAGCGCCAGCCGCAGTGGTGCCCGGCTGGTCGCCAGGACGGTGACACCGGGTGCCACGTCCAGGAGGTGGCCGATGGTCATCGCGGCCGGCATCACCTGCTCGAGATTGTCGAGCACGAGCAGGATGGATCGATCTGCGAGGTAGGCGCCGAGGCGGTCGACGCTGGACTGCCCGGGTGCCTCGACGAGGCCGAGGGCGGCAGAGATGGCCGGCGCCACGAGCTCCGGATCCGTCACCGCGTCGAGCGCCACGAGCCAGGCTCCATGCGTGTACCGATCAGCGTGCCGACGAGCGACTTCCAGGGCAAGGCTCGTCTTGCCGATCCCCCCGGGGCCGGTGAGCGTGACGAGCCTCCGTTCGCCGAGAAGGGCGTCGAGCTGACGCAGCGGCTCCTCCCGACCGATCAGCGGTGACGTGGATGCGGGCAGGTTGCCGGCGCCCGAGACGCCGGTGCCGGTGATCGGCGGGAAGTCGGCCGGCAGCCCCTCGATGACGAGCTGCGAGATTTGCTCCGGATGCGCAAGGTCGCGCAACTTGTATTCGCCCAGCCGTCGCAACGACGTCCCCGGTGGCAGCTCGCCCTCCGACAGCGCCTGCGTCGCCTCAGACAGCAGGACCTGGCCCCCGTGGGCGGCGGCCGCGATCCGGGCTGCCCGGTTCACGTCGATGCCGACGTAGTCGTCTCCGCCGAGTGTCCCGACGCCCGTATGCAGGCCCATCCGCACGCGGACCGTGGCTTCACCAGGCCACGATGCGGCGGCGAGCGCGCGCTGGGCGTCGGCCGCGGCGGCGACGGCGCGCGGTGCTTCTTCGAACATGACGAGGAACGAGTCACCCTGCGTTCCGCGCTCGGTTCCTCCATGACGGGCGAAGGCGTCGCGGAGGACCTGGTTGTGGAGCTCGAGCATACCGGCGAACACCGCCGGCCCGACGCGCTCGACCAGCTTGGTCGACCCCTCGATGTCGGTGAAGAGAAAGGTGATCGTCCCGGTCGGGAGCGCGTGCTCGGTCACGCGCGCAGCATACGATGTGGTCCATGGGTTGGACGACGGGCGAGACCATCATTCTCCGGGAGATCCATCGCGGTCGCATCTGGACCGCGCGGCCGGCTACCGTTGCCGCGGTGACGGGCGACCTGCTGGCCGCGTACCTGGCACCGGGCACGCACTTCCGCGTGCCGGCCGGCACCGACCACTCCCAGGTCGTGCGGCGGCTCCGCGACGGTTGGACGCTCGCCGACTACACGTGGACCATGGCGCGCAGCCTCCACCTGCTCATGCCCGACATCGGCTACTCCGTCCACCTGTGGTGGCTCCCGCCCGACTGGCGGTTCGGCGGGTGGTACATCAACCTCCAGGAGCCGATCCGGTCCACGTGCCTCGGCTACGACTCGATGGACCAGCTGCTCGACATCGTCATCGATCCCGATCTGACGTGGCGCTGGAAGGACGAGGACGAGTTGGCAGAGGCAGTCGAGCTGGGGCTCATGACCGAGGCCAAAGCCACGGCCGTTCGACGCGAAGGCGAGCGGGCCATCGAGCGGCTCGAGGCGCGCCGGTCGCCGTTCTGCGATGGCTGGGAGACTTGGCGCCCAGACGCGGCATGGCCGGTCCCGACGCTGCCCGATGAATGGGACCACCTGTGAACGATTCGCTCGCGTGGCCTCCTCCTGGCCTCGTCGGCCAGGAGCGTGGCCCTCGGATGACGGTGGGGAAGCAGTCCCACGCCACGACAGCCCAAGAGGAGGCACAGTACGGTGCGTGTCACGATCGCTGAAGAGAGCCCGCGTAACGAACGCGCTGGGCAGGTTTCCTACCTCCTTCTCTCACCGGGACAGTTCGGATCAACCCAGATGGCCATTACCCTGGTCGAAGGCGATTCGGGCAGTGAACAGCCGATGCACAGCCATCCTGAGGCAGAGCAGGTGTACGTCATCGTCGCTGGCAATGGGGTCATGAAGGTCGACGACGAGGAGCAGGAGGTCGCTGCGGGAATGCTCGTGTTCATCCCTCCGGGAGCGAGCCACGCGATCCGCAATGTAGGCGACGAGTCGCTGATGTACGTGTCTGCCACATCGCCACCGTTCCGCATGCCTGGGCCGGGATCAGCCTTTGCCTACACACCTCCAAACGCCGAGAGGAACGAATAGCCGACAGTCACCTCTGCTCCCCCGGGCGGATCAGCTGGCCACGCCGGAGACGGAGGCCGGGATCAGCGACCAGGTGTGGACGGCCTACGAGATCGCGGCGCTCCTCGGCTAGCGTCATGTACCCTTCGAGGGATGCGGGGATTGCTGGTACTCCTCTTTGCCGTAGCGGCGTGCACGGTCGCGCCTCCTGCTCCGGTGGTCACGCAGGAGCTGATTCTCGACATCACGAATAACCGTGATGAACGCCTCATCGTTCGCGTGGTGCCGCGACTCCTACAGATAACCGGACCGCCTGCTCGACGCGACACGGGAGGCGGGGACGGGTCCGAGGTCGCGGCATGGGAGCGCCGCGCGGTGCGGCTTGCCATTAGCGCGGACGACTGGACGATCACCGTGAATGGCAGCGCCATGATCCGATCCGACGAGCACGAATTCGTACCTGGTGGTTCGACAGCGGGGCGGCTGGTTGTCGATCCTGACGAGGCCACGATGGAGTTAGTCCGCTCCGAGCCGCTGCCCTCAAACTGAGCCACTGCCCCCTTTCCGCTTCAGTTGACGAAGCGGAATTCGTTGATATACTACTCATTCGCGTGTCCGCGCCCCACCATGTCCTCTTTGAGGAGTCCTGAATGGCTTTGGCCGAGTCGACCGGCCGCTTCGAGCTGGCCCCGACCCGTGAGAATTTCTCGCACATCCCCGAGGTTCTCCCGCTTCCGAACCTGATCCAGACACAAACAGAATCGTTCGAGTGGTTCGTCTCCACCGGCCTGCGTGAGCTCCTCGACGAGATCACCCCGATCACCGACTTCACCGGCAAGAATCTCGAGCTCCACTTCCGAGAGTTCTACTTCGAGGACCCGAAGTTCAACGAGGAAGACTGCCGCACCCGTGACCTCACCTACGCGCGTCCGCTGAAGGTGGAGGTCGACCTCGTCATCAAGGAGACCGACGAGGTCAAGCACCAGACCGTGTTCATGGGTGACTTCCCGTGGATGACGGACCAGGGCACCTTCATCATCAACGGCGCCGAGCGCGTGGTGGTGAGCCAGCTCGTTCGCTCGCCGGGCGTGTACTACACGGCCGCCGAGGACCCGAGCACGGGCCGGCACCTGCATGCCGCCAAGGTGATCCCGAACCGCGGAGCATGGCTCGAGTTCGAGACCAGCAACAAGGACCTGCTCAGCGTCAAGGTCGACCGCAAGCGCAAGATCCCGGTCACCACGCTGCTGCGCGCCGTCGGCCTGGAGACCGCCGAGATCGAGAAGATCTTCGCGCCGGCCGACGACAATCCCGAGCATCCCTACGTCCAGCTCACGCTGGAGAAGGACCCTGCCCAGGACCAGGATCAGGCCCTCATCGAGGTCTACAAGAAGCTGCGCCCCGGCGATCCGCCCACCGTGGACAACGCCAAGGCCCTCGTCACCAGCCTGTTCTTCAACTTCCGCCGATACGACCTCGGTCGCGTGGGCCGCTACAAGCTGAACAAGGCGCTCGGCGACGTCGCCCGCAAGCTGAATATCGCGCTGCCCGCGGAGGAGACCCCGAATCCGCGCGAGAGCCGCGTGATCAGCCGGGACGACATCGTGGCCATCATCGGCAAGCTCATCGAGCTGAACAATGGCCGCGGCGACCCGGATGACATCGACCATCTCGGCAATCGGCGCATCCGTGCCAACGGCGAGCTGATCCAGAACCAGTTCCGGATCGGCCTCCTCCGCATGGAGCGTGTCGTCAAGGAGCGGATGACGATCACCGATGCCGACCAGGCCACGCCGAACACGCTCATCAACATCCGCCCCGTCGTGGCGGCGATGAAGGAGTTCTTCGGCGGCAGCCAGCTGAGCCAGTTCATGGACCAGACGAACCCGCTGGCGGAGCTGACGAACAAGCGACGCCTGAGCGCGCTCGGTCCGGGCGGCCTGTCGCGCGAGCGCGCCGGCTTCGACGTCCGTGACGTGCACCCGTCCCACTACGGTCGGATGTGCCCGATCGAGACGCCGGAGGGGCCGAACATCGGCCTCATCGGCTCACTGGCGACGTACGGCAAGATCAACCGCCACGGCTTCATCGAGACGCCGTACCGCAAGGTGCGCCGATTCGTCGGCGCCAAGGACAAGCAGGCGGACGCCCTGGGCCAGATCCTGGCCGAGGACCTCGTGCTGTCCGACGGCGGCAAGCCGGTCGCCAAGGCCGGCGCCACCGTCGACGACAAGCTGTGGGCCCAGATCAAGGAGGCGAAGGTCGCCCAGGTCCGGATCCGGCCGATCGTCACCGATGAGATCGTCTACCTCGATGCCACCGAGGAGGAGAAGTTCCACATCGCGCAGGCCAACGCCGCGCTCGATGCGGACTTCCGCTTCGCGGAGGACCGGGTGCTCGTCCGCTGGAAGGACAAGTTCCTGGAGGAGACGGTCGACGTCATCGATTACATGGACGTCAGCCCGAAGCAGATCGTGAGCGTCGCGACCGCGATGATCCCGTTCCTCGAGCATGACGACGCGAACCGCGCCCTGATGGGCTCGAACATGATGCGCCAGTCGGTGCCGCTCCTCCAGCCGGAGGCGCCGGTGGTCGGCACGGGCGTCGAGTACCGGGCCGCGCTCGACTCGCAGGGCGTGCTGGTGGCGAAGGCCGGCGGCACGGTCGTCAGCGTCACCGCCGACAACATCAGCGTCGAGCGCGACGCGGGCGACGAGCGCGACGACTATCGGCTCAAGAAGTTCCTGCGCTCGAACCAGGGCACCTGCATCAATCAGCGGCCGGTCGTCGACGTCGGCGACCGGGTGGCGGCCGGGCAGCTCCTGGCCGATGGCAGCAGCACCGATGCCGGTGAGATGGCGCTCGGCCAGAACATCCTGGTCGCCTTCCTCCCGTGGGAGGGTGGCAACTACGAGGACGCCATCGTCATCAGCGAGCGGCTCGTCAAGGACGACCTGTTCACCTCCATCCACATCGAGAAGCACGAGATCGAGGCCCGAGACACGAAGCTCGGCCCCGAGGAGATCACGCGCGACATCCCGAACGTGGGCGAGGAGAGCCTGCGCAACCTCGACGAGGACGGGATCATCTACGAGGGCGCCGAGGTCAAGCCCGGCGACATCCTGGTCGGCAAGATCACGCCGAAGGGCGAGACCGAGCTGACCGCGGAGGAGCGCCTGCTGCGCGCGATCTTCGGCGAGAAGGCGCGCGAGGTGCGCGACTCGTCGCTGCGCCTGCCGCACGGTGAGCGGGGGATCGTGGTCGACGTTCGGCAGTTCAGCCGCGACAACGGCGACGAGCTCCTGCCCGGCGTCAACCGGCTCGTCCGCGTCAGCGTGGCGCAGAAGCGCAAGATCAGCGTCGGCGACAAGATGGCCGGCCGCCACGGCAACAAGGGCGTCATCGCCAAGATCCTGCCGATGGAGGACATGCCGTTCATGCCGGACGGCACGCCGGTCGACATCGTGCTCAACCCGCTCGGCGTCCCGAGCCGCATGAACATCGGCCAGATTCTCGAGACGCACCTCGGCTGGGCCATGCAGGCGCTCGGCCTGAAGGCGGCCACGCCCGTCTTCGACGGTGCCACCGAGGAGCACATCGAGGATGCCCTCAAGCGCGCGGGGCTGTCGAAGGACGGCAAGACCGTGCTGTTCGACGGCCGATCGGGTGAGCAGTTCGATCATCGCGTGACCGTTGGCTACATCTACATGCTCAAGCTCCACCACCTGGTGGAGGACAAGATCCACGCGCGCTCCACCGGGCCGTACAGCCTCATCACCCAGCAGCCGCTGGGCGGCAAGGCGCAGTTCGGTGGCCAGCGCTTCGGCGAGATGGAGGTCTGGGCGCTCGAGGCCTACGGGGCGGCGAACATCCTCCAGGAGCTCCTCACCGTGAAGTCCGACGACGTCATGGGCCGCGTGCAGACGTACGAGGCGATCGTCAAGGGCGAGGAGATCCAATCCCCCGGCGTGCCGGAGTCGTTCAAGGTGCTCATCAAGGAGCTCCAGGCGCTCGGGCTGTCGGTGGAGATCCTGAACGAGAACGAAGAGGAGATCCGCTTCATCGAGGACACCGGCAGCTACCCGCTGCCGGATCTCGGCGGGATCAACCTTCAGGGCTTTGAGGAATAGCCTCGGCCGGCGGCGTCGGACGGCGTCGCCGGTGAGTCCCAACCATCGGTCCAACCTGTGCCGGGGCCTGGTCAGCCTCGGCCGAGAGCGCAGCAGCGGTTCGCAGCCGCCGCAGGAGTTCCACGCCGCTCATGCTTGAAGTCAACAATTTCGATGCAATCCGGATCAGCCTGGCATCGCCGGAGCAGATCAAGGGATGGTCGTCCGGCGAGGTCACCAAGCCGGAGACGATCAACTACCGCACGCTCAAGCCGGAGAAGGACGGGCTCTTCGACGAGCGCATCTTCGGTCCCACCAAGGACTGGGAGTGCTACTGCGGCAAGTACAAGCGAATCCGCTACAAGGGCATCATCTGCGACAAGTGCGGCGTCGAGGTCACCCGCTCGAAGGTCCGCCGCGAGCGGATGGGCCACATCAAGCTCGCCAGCCCGGTGAGCCACATCTGGTACTTCAAGGGCACGCCGAGCCGCCTGGGGATCCTGCTCGACATCAGCCCCCGCAACCTCGAGCGCATCCTCTACTTCGCGCTGTACGTCGTCACCCGCGTCGACGAGGCGCAGCGTGACAAGGCGGTCCAGCGCATCGACGAGGAGGCCGAGGAGCGGATCGCGCGCGCCCAGTCGATCGTCGACGAGAAGAAGGCCGAGCTCGAGTCGGCGGTCGCCGACAAGCGGACCGAGGTGGAGGCCGCGCACGACAGCGAGAAGGCCCGCATCACCGACCAGCAGACCACGCGCACCGAGGAGCTGATGACCGCCGCCCAGGCGGTCGAGGCCACCATCAAGGAGGCCGGCAAGTCGCTGGCCGACGACGTCGTGTTCGCGGCCACCGGCGAGGTCATCGGCCGCGCCGGCGAGACGGCGAAGGTGGCGCTCGCCAAGCTGCGCGATGTCGTCAAGGGTGAGGTCGCCGCCGTCGAGAAGGACGCCAAGGAGGCCCTCGCGGCCGCCGAGGACAAGTACCAGACCGCCGTCGCCGATCTGACCTCGGGCATCGATGACGCGACCGCCGGGGAGCGGGAGCAGGTCGCACGCGAGATCGACGAGACCCGCCTGTGGGCGCGCACCGAGAAGGCGCGCGTCTCCGACATCAAGATCATGCAGATCCTGACGGAGGGCGAGTACCGCCAGCTGACCGAGATGCACGGCCGCATGTTCGACGCCGGCATGGGTGCGGAGGCGGTCAAGAAGATCATCGAGCAGATCGATCTCGACGAGCTGAGCCAGACCCTGCACGTGGAGATGCGCCAGACGTCCGGTCAGCGCCGCAAGAAGGCGATCAAGCGCCTCCGCCTCATCGAGGCCTTCCGCAAGTCCGGCGCGCGCCCGGAGTGGATGATCCTGTCCACGCTTCCGGTCATCCCGCCCGACCTGCGGCCGATGGTCCAGCTCGACGGTGGCCGCTTCGCGACCTCCGACCTGAACGACCTGTATCGGCGCGTCATCAACCGCAACAACCGTCTCTCACGGCTCCTCGACCTCGAGGCGCCGGAGATCATCATCCGCAACGAGAAGCGGATGCTCCAGGAGGCGTGCGACGCGCTCATCGACAACGGTCGCCGCGGCCGTGCCATCGCGGGCACCGGCAACCATCGGCTCAAGAGCCTGTCCGACATGCTCAAGGGCAAGCAGGGCCGGTTCCGCCAGAACCTGCTCGGCAAGCGCGTCGACTACTCGGGTCGCTCGGTCATCGTGGTCGGCCCCGAGCTGAAGCTGCACCAGTGCGGGCTGCCGAAGAAGATGGCGCTCGAGCTGTTCAAGCCGTTCGTCATGCGCCAGCTCGTCGAGAAGGGCTTCGCGCACAACATCAAGAGCGCCAAGCGCATCGTGGAGCGGGTGCGGCCCGAGGTGTGGGACGTCCTCGAGGACGTCATCAAGGACCACCCGGTCCTGCTGAACCGCGCCCCGACGCTCCATCGGCTCGGCATCCAGGCCTTCATGCCGGTGCTCGTCGAGGGCTCGGCCATCCAGATCCACCCGCTCGTGTGCTTCGCGTTCAACGCCGACTTCGACGGTGACCAGATGGCGGTCCACGTGCCGCTGAGCACGGCGGCGCAGCAGGAGGCCAAGGACCTCATGCTGTCGACCCGCAACCTGCTGTCGGCGGCCGACGGCTCGCCGGTGGTGAGCCCGACCCACGACATGGTGCTGGGCTGCTACTACCTGACCGTCGAGGCGGCCAAGGAGAAGGGCGCCGGCCGTGCCTTCTCGAGCGCCGACGAGGTCATCATGGCCGCCCAGCTCGGCCAGGTGCACGTCCAGGCCCCCGTCAAGGTGGAGCTGGACGTCTACGACAGCACCGACGAGGACGGCACCATCAACTCCCACCCGGAGGTGCTCGACACCACGCCCGGACGGGTCATCTTCAACACGGTCCTGCCGCGCCAGCTGGGCTTCAGCAACCGCGCCATGGACCGCAAGGCGCTCAAGGAGATCATCGCCCGCTGCTACCGCGACCTCGGTCCGGGCGCCACGGCGCTGCTGGTCGACGGCATCAAGGCGGTCGGCTTCCGGTACGCCACGGCGGCCGGCATCACGATCGCGGTGGACGACCTGGCGGTGCCGAAGAACAAGGGCAAGCTGCTCCACACCGCGGAGGGCAAGGTCGCCGATATCGACCGCGAGTTCCGCCGCGGCTTCATCACCGAGGACGAGCGCTACACCCAGACCGTCGAGGTCTGGCGCAAGGCGACCGACGACGTGACGCAGTCGATGCTCACCGGGCTCGACGAGCGTGGCTCGATCATGCTGATCACGAACTCCGGCGCCCGCGGCTCGGTGACGCAGATCCACCAGCTGGCCGGCATGCGCGGCCTGATGGCCGACCCGTCGGGCCGGATCATCGACCTGCCGATCCGGTCGAACCTGCGCGAGGGGATGAGCGTGCTCGAGTACTTCATCTCGAGCCACGGCGCCCGCAAGGGTCTCGCCGATACCGCCCTGCGCACCGCAGACTCCGGGTATCTCACCCGGCGCCTGGTGGACGTGGCGCAGGACGTCATCACCCGCGAGGACGACTGCGGGACCGACATCGGGACGTGGATCACGCGCGAGGAGTCGGCCCTCATCCCCGAGCCGTTCGTCGAGCGGCTCATCGGACGCATGGCCGGCATGGACATCGTCGACGAGAAGACCGGTGAGACGATCGTCGCGCGCAACGCGGAGATCGACGAGGCGGCCATCGAGGCGATCGACGCTGCCGGGCTCGACCGCGTCAGCGTGCGGTCACCGCTCACCTGCGCCGCGCGCCACGGCGTGTGCCGCATGTGCTACGGCCGCAACCTGGCGACCGGTGAGCTCGTCGCGCTCGGCCAGGCGGTCGGGATCATCGCGGCGCAGTCGATCGGCGAGCCGGGCACGCAGCTGACGATGCGGACGTTCCACACCGGCGGCGTCGCCGGCGAGGACATCACCCAGGGCCTGCCGCGCGTCGAGGAGCTCTTCGAGGCGCGCATCCCGAAGGGCCAGGCGACCATGACCGAGATCGACGGCATCGTCGAGGTGCCGCCGGCATCCGGCGATCAGCCGATCACCGTGCGGGTCACGCACCGCGAGGCCTACGACACGAACTTCAAGCTCACCGCGCAGCACGAGATCCTGGTCGCCAACGGCGACGAGGTCGACGAGGGCCAGCTGCTGGCCCGGCTGGGCGAGGGCGACGACCTCGTGGAGGTGAAGGCACCGAGTGCCGGCCGTGTCACGAAGAAGGGCAACACGCTCATCCTCCATACCGAGGAAGTGGACCTGCGCGAGTATCCCGTCCCGCACTCGGCGCGCCTGCGCGTGAGTGACGGCGATGCGGTCTCGGCCGGGGATCCGCTGACCGAGGGGTCGATGAACCCGAAGGACCTGCTGCTCATCAAGGGCGTGGACACCGTCCAGCGCTTCCTGGTGGCCGAGGTTCAGAAGGTGTATCGCTCCCAGGGCGTGACGATCTCCGACAAGCACATCGAGATCATCGTGCGCCAGATGCTGCGCAAGGTGACGATCGACAACCCCGGCGACACCGAGCTGCTCCCGTCCGAGCTCATCGACCGCTTCGAGTTCGAGGAGACGAACAACCGGATCCTGGCCGAGGGCGGGGAGCCGGCGACGGCGCAGACCGTCCTGCTGGGCGTCACCAAGGCGTCGCTCAACACCTCGTCCTTCCTCGCGGCCGCCTCCTTCCAGGAGACGACGCGTGTGCTGACCGAGGCGGCGATCAACGGGGCCAAGGACCACCTCATCGGCCTGAAGGAGAACGTCATCATCGGCAAGCTGATCCCCGCCGGGACCGGTGCCGAGGCGCGACGCCTCCAGGCGGAGCGGGCGGCCCAGATCTCCCCGGCGGAGGAGGAGCAGGAGCGCGAGGCCGCCGCGGCGCGCGCCTTCCTGTCCGGCGACCCCGACACCGACTCCTCGGGCGAGGTCGAGACCGACGAGGCCGAGGCTGCTGCCGAGGCCGAGGGCGAGACGGTTGCCGACCTCATGGATGCCGGCGACAACCCCGAGATGGAGGCCGCCGTCGAGGAGCGGACGTTCGATGAGCTCGCCGACGAGGCCGAGCCCGCGGAGACCGCCTCCAAGAAGTAGCCCTCCGACCTGGACCGATGCGAAGGGCGGCTCCCACCCGGAGCCGCCCTTCGTGCTGTCCGGGTGCTGCGTCCTCGCGGGGCGCACGTGGCACCAGGCGACGCCGAGTCGGCGTCACCGGCTCCGTCCGCGAATATAGCATTAGTGATATAACGGCTGAACGGGGCCGACCCACGCTTGTCGATGTGCCGATGCGCTGGCCCTGGCACATCTGAAGTCGGACCACGGCCGCACGACCCGCCTGCTCCCGGCGTCATCGGCTCCGTCAGCGAATATAGCATCAGTGATATAACGGCTGAACGGGCCCGACCGCGGTCAGTCAGCGGGTTCGATACGCTCGCCAATCCGGGTCGCCCGACGCCGGACGTGGCGACCGTCGGTCACGTCGGGCTCGGTTGACACTCCGAGGACGTGTTCCCTATACTTCCCGTCCGGTGTCCCGCGTGCGGGACGCCTTCGTGTGTGCCCCGTTGGACTCGACCTGGGGGCGCCCTCCGCTGAAGCCCAAATCGGCACCCGTGCCGGATCGCCA
>Ga0299913_10003596_pt1 | contig 12731 bp, 9 predicted proteins | sample RVTome_9_FD_201360 | JGI IMG/M metagenome (GOLD analysis project Ga0299913, IMG submission 201360) | Soil microbial communities from uranium-contaminated site in the Upper Colorado River Basin, Wyoming, United States - RVT155D38 (version 2) ... | reverse complement strand
GACGCGCGGCGACGAGACCATCGACGTGCACGTTCTCGCAGCCGAGATGCCCGACCCCCTGCCGATCGACCGGCTGCCCCACCTCGTGGCCTCGTTGCCGTACCTGGCCGAGTGCGATCCCGACGAGCAGTTCGAGTTCGGGCTCGAGCTGCTGCTCGCGGGCATCCAGGCGACCGTCGACCGGCCGGCCTGAGCAGGGGCTCAGCGGAGTCCGAGCTCCGAGCCGACGCGGGCGAAGACGTCGAGGGCTTCGGCGAGGCTCTGATCGTCGTGGTCCGCGGTGACGATCGTGCGCACGCGCGCGAGTCCCTTGCCGACCGTCGGGAACACGATCGCCGGGCAGAACACCCCCTCCTCGAACAAGCGGATCGCGAACGCCTGCGTGCGCTCCTCGTCGCCCGTGATGACCGGGGTGATGGGCGTCTCGCTCGCGCCGGTGTCGAAGCCGAGCTCGCGCAACCCGTCCTTGAACCGGGCGGTGTTCGACCACAGCCGGCCGAGGCGCTCGGGTTCGTCGGCGATGACGTCGAGCGCAGCGATGCATGCAGCTACGACCGAGGGCGGCGCGCTCGTCGAGAACAGGTACGGACGTCCTCGGTTCTGCAGCCATTCGATCAGGTGCGGCGGTCCTGCGATGAACCCGCCGAGCACGCCGATCGCCTTCGACAAGGTGCCCACCTGCACGTCGACGCGGCCGTGCAGCCCGAAATGGTCGACGGTCCCGGCGCCCCCGTTGCCGAGCACGCCGCTCGCGTGCGCGTCGTCGACCATCATGATCGCCCCCCGCCGCTCCGCGACCTCGACGAGATCGGGCAGGGGCGCGATGTCGCCGTCCATCGAGAACACCCCGTCGGTGACCAGCAGTTGGCGCCGTCCCGGCCGGGCCGTTTCGGCGAGGAGCCGCTCGGCGTGTTCGGCGTCACGATGGTCGAACACCGCGATCTCGGCCCTCGAGAGCCGCGCGCCGTCGATGATCGACGCGTGATTCAGCCGGTCCGACACGATCACGTCGTCCTTGGTGAGGATCGCTGCCACCGTCCCGGCGTTGGAGGTGAAGCCGGACTGGAACATCAGGGCCGCCTCGGCGTGCTTGAACTCCGCGAAGCGCGCCTCGAGCTCGCCGTGCATCGTCATCTGCCCGGCGATGGTGCGGACGGCACCCGAGCCCGCCCCGAACGCCAACGCGGCCCGTGACGCCGCCTCGTTCAAGCGGGGATGGTTCGCGAGCCCCAGGTAGTTGTTCGACGCCAGGTTGATCACGTCGCGGCCGTCGTAGCGGGCCCTGGCTCCCTGGGGGCCTTCCAGGGTCCTCGGATGCAGCAGCAGACCGTCGCGCTCGAGGGCACCGAGCTCGTCCCGCAGGTAGTCGAGGGCACCGGTCATCGAGCTGTTCCCCTTTCAGATCGCGGATCCACGCTGGCGTGCGGCCTCATCCGCCCGGCACCAGGATCACCTTGCCCGAGCCCCCCGACGCAGTGGCCTCGAATGCGTCCGCCCATTGGTCCAGCCCGAAGCGGTGGGTGATGACCGGCGAGATGTCGACGCGTCCCGTCGACAGCAGGGTCGTGGTCTGTTGCCAGGTCCTGAACATCTCGCGACCCGTGATGCCCTGCAGGCGCGCCTCCTTGAAGATCACCTGGTCGGTCAGATCGAGCGTCACCGTCGAGTCGGGAAGTCCGAGCAGGGACATGCGACCGCCGCGAGCGAGCATCTGCGTGCCCTGCTCGATCGCGCGGGGGTTCCCGCTCATCTCGAGCACGACCTCGACGCCGCCGCCGCTCGTCTGCGCCAGCACGGCCTCGACGGGGTCGACCTCGGTGGGATCCAGCAGCACGTCGGCGCCCATCTCGGCCGCCTTCTCTCGCCGGTACGCGTTCGGCTCGATCGCGATGACCTCGAAGGCGCCGAGCGCCCGGACGACCGCGACCGCGAACATGCCGATGGGACCGCAGCCGATCACCGCCACCGAATTGGTGGCGATGTCCTCCCCGCCACCGGTGCCGAAGGTGGCATGCACGGCGTTGCCGAACGGCTCCATGATCGAGGCGACGTCGGGATCGATGCCCTCGCCGACGACCCACGCGTTCCGGGCAGGCACCACCACGTATTCGGCGAAGGCACCGTCGGTGTCGACGCCGAGGATGCGCAGGTTCTCGCAGATGTGCGCCCTTCCGGTCTGACAGGTGGCGCAGTGCCCGCACGCGATGTGGGTCTCGGCCGCGACGAAGGCGCCCGGACGCAGATGGTGCACCTCGTCGCCGACCGCTCGCACCGATCCCGCCACCTCGTGGCCGAAGGTCAGCGGCACGCGCTCGATCCGCTTGTCGGCCCACTCGTTCCACTCGAGCATGTGCAGGTCGGTGCCGCAGATCGACGCGCCGTGCACCTGCACGAGCACCTCGTCGTCACCGGGAGCGGGGATCGGGATCTCGACGAGCTCCGCGCCGGCCTCTCGCCCGACCTTCCGCAGGGCGCGCATCGTTCCGCTCACGACCGAAGGGTACCCTGCGGCGGGAACCGAACCGCGGCCGGCGGGCGTCGGACCACGACGAACCCCGGCATCCTCGCCCGTCGGGTGGAAGGAGACCCGTGACACGTCGGCAGACCGTCAGCATCGCGCTTCTCGCCATGACGATGACGGCGTGCGCAGCACCGTCCGCACCCGGCACGGCGTCGCCCTCGTCGATCGCCTATGCCACCGGCCCGAACGACCTGGTGTTGCAGTGGGGATACGAGGGTGGGTTCACGCCCCCGGAGTTTCAGCTCACGAACCTGCCGTCGTTCTCGCTGTACGGCGACGGCACGGTGGTGCGGCCGGGTCCGCAGATCGAGATCTATCCGGGACCGGCGCTCCCCGCGCTCGAGTCGTTCGTCGTGGAACCGGCCGGCGTCGAGGCGATCGTCCAGGCGGCGTTCGATGCCGGCCTCGACACGGTCGACGATCTCACGGACCTCGGGTCGGTCGGCATCGCGGACGCGGCCGACACCGTGTTCACGCTCCGCGCGGGCGGCGTCGACCGAACGGTGCGCATCTACGCGCTGAGCGAGATCGGCGGCCGGCCCCCGGGTATGGACCTCGACGAGCACCGCGCTCGCGAGGCCCTGATCGCGCTGGTCGACCGCCTGAACTCGCTCGAGGATTGGCTCCCGGAAGGGTCGGTGGGTCCCGCCATCGCCCACGAGACCCATGGTTCCCGTGTGCACGTCTCCGAGTACCGCAACGAGGCCGACCTGCCGCAACGACCGGTCCCATGGCCGTTGGCGGCCCCACTCGCCGGGGCAGGAAGCGACGCGGGAACCGGGTTCCGGTGCCTCGCGGTCACGGGGGACGACTGGTCCCAGCTCGAGCCGCTCGCCCAGGCCGCGAATCAGCTCACCCCGTGGGTCGACGGGGGCGAGCGATATGCGCTCGCCTTCCGCCCGCTCCTGCCCGACGAGACGGGCTGCTGAACCGGCCCCGAGGGGCGAAAACGTTTGCACCGCCGTTCAAGCGCCGGTTCCGGCGCGCCGATGGAAGGGTGGCCGGACGAGCGTCCGGCGACCACTGCACGGAAAGCTGCGGGCGAGCGTGACCTTCGAAGACCAGACGACGCGCGTGGACCCTGGCACCGGGTCCGAGGGATCGAGATCGCTCGGAGACATCCCAGGTCCCACCCCTGCCGTGCAGGGAGGGGTTGCGGACCTGCAGGCGCAACTCCGGGACCTCGAGATGCGGCACCGGGCCGTGCTCGATCGGCTTCCCGCGGTCGTCTACATCGACGACGCCGCGGACGGTCAGCCGGTCGACGTCGGGACCGGGATCGAGGACCTGCTCGGCATCAGCCCTCACACGTGGCTCACCCCCGGCTTCCGCCGGCTGGATCACGTGCATCCCGAGGACCGCGAGCGGGTGGCGGCGGCCCACGAGCGAGCCCCCGACGCCGATACCGACCGCATCGAGTACCGCGCACTGCATCGCGATGGTTCGGCGGTCTGGGTCCGGGAGGACCGCACACTCGTCCGCGATGCCGGCGGCTCGCCCATGTACCGGCTGGGCTCGCTGCTCGACGTCTCCGCGGAGGCCGAGGGACGCGAGCGACTCCACGAGGAGCGCAGCAAGTACGGGGCGCTCGTCGAGCAGATCCCCGCGATCGTCTACGTCGACGTCGCGGACGACCGCATGACGACCACCTACGTGAGCCCGCAGATCGAGAATCTGCTGGGCTGCTCGGCCGACGAGTACGTCTCCGACCCCGATCTGTGGCGTCGCATGCTGCACCCGGACGACCGCGACGGGGCGATCGAAACGTACCTGCGCGGCCGTGAACTGGGGCAGCCGTTCGTCTACGAGTACCGGCTCGTTGCCCGTGACGGCTCGGTGCTGTGGTTCCGCGATTCGGCGGTCGTGCTGTCCGACGCCGACGGACGGCCCTCCCTCATCCAGGGTGTGATGCTCGACATCACCGAGAGCAAGGCGGCCGAGCAGCACATCGCCTACCTCGCGTACCACGACAAGCTCACCGGCATGGCGAACCGTGCGATGTTCGACGAACTGCTCGAACTGTCGCTCGCGCGTGCTCAGCGCAGCAGCATGGGCGTGGCCGTCATCTCGGTCGACCTGGACGACTTCAGGCTCGTGAACGACTCGCTCGGACACGAGATCGGCGACGAGCTGATCCGCCTGCTGGCCGGGCGCATCCAGGAGGCCACCCGCGACACCGACCTCGTGGCGCGCCCGGGTGGCGACGAGTTCCTCGTGCTGCTCGCGGACCTGGACATGACCTCCCCCGTGCCGGGCGGACAGCCCGGCGGCGCGATCGCCGCGGAGGCGGTGGCGGTCCGGATCCAAGAGGCCTTGCGTGCGCCCTTCCAGATCGGAGGCACGGAGCTCTACCTCACCGCCAGCCAGGGCATCGGTGTCTTCCCGAACGACGCACTCGATGCCACGACGCTGCTCAAGAACGCCGAGACGGCGATGTTCGAATCGAAGAAGTTGGGGCCGGGAGGCTTCGTCGTGCACACGCGGCAGACCGGTGACGCGATGACGCGGCTCTCGATGTCCACTCGACTGCGGCGGGCCGTCGAGCAGCAGCAATGGATGCTGCACTACCAGCCGCTCATCGAGCTCGACACCGGCCGCATGTTCGGTGTCGAAGCACTCATCCGCTGGCCCGAGCCGAGCGGCGGGCTCGTGCAGCCCGGAGAGTTCATCCCGCTCGCGGAGGAGATGGGCCTGATCGAGGCGATCGGCGACTGGGTCGTTGAAGAGATCTGCCGGCAGGATGCCAAGTGGCGGGCCGAGGGCCTTCAGCTCGAGGTGGGCTTCAACCTGTCCCCCCGTCAGCTCTGGCAGGCCGACCTGGTGGAGAAGATGGTGTCGCCGATCGTGATCGCAGGCGTCGACCCCGCGCGCGTGACCGTCGAGATCACGGAGTCCACGGCGATGACCGACCCCGACCGCACGATCGCGGTGCTCACCGAGCTCCACGAGCGAGGCTTGAAGCTCGCGATCGACGACTTCGGAACCGGCTACTCGTCGCTCGCCCGCCTCAAGCACATGCCGGTCGACATCCTCAAGATCGATCGAGCGTTCATCCGCGAGGTCGATCTCGATCAGGAAGCGGCAAGCATGGTGACCGCGATGATCGGGCTCGCCGAGAACCTCGGCATGACGCCACTCGCCGAGGGCATCGAGACCGAAGGTGAATGGCGGTTCCTAGCCGATCACGGCTGTAGCCTCGGGCAGGGCTACCACTTCTCTCGCCCGGTCCCGCCGGACGAGATCCTCACGCTGCACCGCCGGGCCGGGCTGCAGGCCCTGGACGGCGGCGCGTGAGCGCCGGGCGTCCCTAGCGCCGGCGCCTGGGTCCTCGGAGACCCGAGCGTCGTCCCCGCGTGCTGCCGCTGAATACCGTGCGCGGCGGCGCCACCTTCATCCCCTCCTGCTCGAACTCCGCGTGCAGATCCAGACGCGCGGCCATCCGGCTGACGTCGCCGAGCTGATCGGGTGTCACGAAGGTGACGCTCGTGCCGCCCTTCCCCGCCCGCGCCGTGCGGCCCACTCGATGCACGTACCCCTTGTCATCCTGCGGAGGGTCGTAGTTCACGACGAGTGTGATGTCTTCGAGGTCGAGGCCGCGCGCCGCGACATCGGTCGCGATCAACACACCGACATGCTTCTCCTCGAACCGCAGTAATGCCTTTTCGCGGGCCTGCTGGGTCATGTCGCCGTGCATCGTGACGGCGGGCACGCCCTGTGCACGAAGCTGGCGCGCCAGGGAGTCCACGGCTCGCTTCGTGTTCACGAAGACGAGGGTGAGCCCGTCGGGCTCCTCGCCTCGGGCGAGCTCGATCAGGGCCGTGAGCTTCGCGTGCGAGGCGACCGGCACGAAACGGTGATCGGCCTCCTCCACGGTCTTGCCCTCGGATTCGATCTCGTGGCGAACCGCGTTGCGCGTGTACACGTCGGCGATCCGGCCGACCGCACCGTCGAGCGTGGCCGAGAAGAACATCGTCTGTCGGTCCTTGGGCAGACGACGAACGATGCGATCGACCTGCGGCTGGAATCCCATGTCGAGCATGCGGTCGGCTTCGTCGAGCACGAAGATCCGCACGCCGTCGAGGCGAACCATCCGGCGCTGGGCGAGGTCGTCCAGCCGCCCGGGGGTCGCGATGAGGATGTGCACGTCGCCGACGCCCTTGGACTGCTCGCTCACCCGCGTTCCGCCGTAGACGGCCTTGACCTTCAGCCGCTTCGCCTTGGCGATGTCGCGGAAGTCGTCGCTCACCTGCGTGGCGAGCTCGCGGGTCGGCACGAGGACGAGCGCCTCCGGCCGACTGGTGGACGACGGGTCGAGCTGCTCCACGATCGGGATCGCGAAACCGAGCGTCTTGCCCGAGCCCGTCTTCGACTTCGCGAGCGTGTCGCGACCCGCCGTCGCGTCCTCGATCACCATGACCTGGATCGGGAACGGCCGGTCGATGCCACGGGCGGACAGAGTGTCGACCACCACGTCGGAAACACCGAGGTCGCGGAACGTTGGGGTGGACGAGCTCATCTGCCCATCAAGGGTAACCGTTCCGCTAGAGCTCGAACGCGCCGTCGATCCTTCCGACCAGGTACGACACGATGAGCAGCTGCGCCAGCGCGAGCGCTTCGCTGCGACGCGGCGGGTGCCCGGGCGTGCGAACGACCCCCAGGCGGTCCCGCTGCAGGCGGTCGTCGGGTCGCAGCGAGGCCCACAGCACGTCCTCGATCTCGACACCGAGCGACGGCGGGCAGTCGCCGTCGATGTCGAGCACGCTCTGCGGTCCCCGTCCGTCGGTCTCGGTCGACCAACGGATCGGCACATCGCCACCGCCGGAGGCCAGCGACCCGATCAGCTCGCGCAGCCCCGGGTACGGCAGCGTGGGGCGGACCGTGAGTCGTGCGGAGAGGCGGTCCGCGGCGGTCGCTCCGTCGAGACGCCGAAACGCCACCACGATGTCGGCGAACGCGCGCTGCGGTCGCACGTGGGCCTCGGCGTCCGGCTCGCGCAGGCGCAGCTCGTCCACCACGTCGCGCGCCGAGTAGCCACGATCGAAGACGTCGCGTTCCAGCTTCCAGCGGCGGCGAAGCACCTCCTCGGGTTCGAGGAAGACCGCGACGTCGATCGTGGCGCGGGTCCGCGCGTCGGCGAGCGGAAGCAGCCCCTCGACGATGATGATCTCGGCGGGCTCGACGGTCTCCTCGGGACCGAACGAGCCCGAGAGGTGGCTGTAGGTGGGCTTCGTGACGGCCGTGCCGGCTGCGAGCGCCCGCAGGTCCGAGGCCACACGGTCCATGCGATTGGCCTCGGGCACGAGGGGCGTGATGCCTCGCCGAGCGCGTTCCGCTCGATCGAAACGGTGGTAGTCGTCGGTGCAGATGCGGCCCACGCGCTCGGCGCCGAGCACGTACTCGACGCCGAGCGACAGGGTGCTCTTGCCCGAGGCGCTATCGCCGGCGAGGGCGAGCAGCAACGGCCCGCCGCGGCGCTCCGCCTCCGCCCGCCGGTCGCCCATCCGCTCGCCGGCCCTCGCATCCATCGCGCCGGACGCTATCGCAGGCCGGGTACGCTTTGGCGACATCATCCACGAGGGGAAGACGATGGACGATCGCATCCAGCTCTGGAACGACGTGGCCGCGCAGATCGGTGTGGACAGCATCCGCAGCACGACCGAGGCGGGATCGGGTCATCCCACCTCCTCGCTGTCGTGCGCGCACCTGCTGGCGGTGCTCTACACGAGCCACCTGCGGTTCGACGTCGAGGATCCGCGCTCGCCGGCGAACGATCGCTTCATCATGTCGAAGGGACACGCGGCGCCGGCGCTCTACGCCACGCTCAAGGCGATCGGCGCCATCACCGACGACGAGCTGCTCACGCTCCGCCGCTTCGGTTCCCCGATCCAGGGTCACCCGGCGCCGGTCCCAGAGCTGCCGTGGATCGACGTGGCCACCGGCTCGCTCGGCCAGGGTCTCGCGGTGGGACTCGGCATGGCGCTCGCGATGCGACTCGACGGCACCGGCGGGCGGGTCTACGTGTTGATGGGCGACTCGGAGGTGGCCGAGGGGTCGGTCTGGGAAGCCGTGGAGTCGGCCGCGTTCCACCAGGTCGACGGGCTCGTCGCGATCCTCGACATGAATCGGCTCGGCCAGCGCGGGCCCACGATGCACGGCTGGAACGGCGACCTGTTCGCTCGGCGAGCACAAGCGTACGGATGGCGCACGATCGAGATCGACGGACACGACGTGGGGGCGATCGACGAGGCGTACACGGAGGTCTCCGATGCGGACGGGCCGACCATGATCGTGGCGCGGACGGAGAAGGGCCACGGCGTCTCCTTCGTCGCCGACCACGAGGGCTGGCACGGCAAGGCGATGAGCGAGGAGCAGGCCGCGCAGGCGATCGAGGAGCTCGGAGGCATCCGATCGCTGACGGTCCGACCGCTCTCGCCCCCGGACATCAAGCCGCTCACGCTGGGCGAGCTCCACGCCGAGCCGGCGCCCGTCTACACGGAGCCGGTGCCCACGCGCAAGGCGTTCGGGGAAGCGCTGGCATGGCTCGCAGGCCACCGACCCGATCTCGTGGTGCTCGACGGCGAGGTCGGCAACTCCACCCACACCGAGGAGTTCCAGGCGGTCGCGCCCGAGCGGTTCGTGGAGATGTACATCGCGGAGCAGGCGATCGTCGGAGCCCAGACCGGGTTGCAGGCGCTGGGCAAGACGGCGTTCGCGGCCACCTTCGGCGCCTTCCTCACCCGGGCGTACGACCAGGTGCGCATGGGGGCCATCAGCAGAGCCGACCTGCGGCTGTGCGGCTCACACGCGGGTGTCTCCATCGGTGAGGACGGCCCGTCGCAGATGGCGATCGAGGATCTGGCGATGTTCCGTGCGCTCCACGGCTCGACGGTGCTCTACCCGGCCGACGGCACCGCGACGATCAAGCTCGTCGCGGCGATGTGCGACCTGCCCGGCATCTCCTACATCCGGACGACTCGTGAGGCGACCCCGGCGCTCTACGGTGCGGGCGACGAGTTCCCGATCGGGGGCTCGAAGACGCTGCGGAGCGGGGAGGCCGACGCCGCGACGATCGTGAGCGCAGGCGTCACGGTTCGCGAGGCCCTCGCCGCCGCCGACGCGCTCGAGGGCGACGGCATCGCCGTCCGGGTCATCGACGCGTACAGCGTCAAGCCGATCGACGCGTCGACGTTGCGCACGGCGCTGGAGCAGACCGGGCTCGTGGTCGTGGTGGAGGATCACCGCGTCGAGGGCGGGCTCGGCGACGCCGTGCTCGCCTCGCTGGCCGAGACCGGCCCCCTCACCGGCCGCGTCGTGAAGCTCGGCGTTCGCGACATGCCCGGATCGGGCACCGCAGACGAGATGCGAGCCTGGGCAGGCATCGACTCGGCGTCGATCGTCGACGCGGTGCGCGGCGCCCTCGGCTGAGCCCGAGGGCGGCCCCGATCAGGCGGACCCGAGCTCCGTGGCGCCCACGCGGGCGCCGGGGACGCCGCCGTACGTGTAGGCGATGATCTCCTCGGGTGGCACCGGCTTGGAGAACAGGAACCCCTGTCCGAGCAGGCAGTCGCGCTCCCGGAGGAACTCGAGCTCCTCGACGGTCTCGATGCCCTCGGCCAGCGTGGTCATGCCGAGCCCGCGGGCCAGTTCCAAGAACGCGCTCACGATGCTCGCGGCCTGTTCGTCGTCGGCGACGTTGCTGACGAAGGACCGGTCGATCTTCAGCACGTCGACGGGCATCTCGCGGAGCCGCGAGAGCGAGGAGTAGCCGGTGCCGAAGTCGTCGATCGCGATGCGCAGACCGTTGCGATGGAGGTCCCAGAGGATCTGCTGCGCGCGATCGGGGTCCATCATCGCCGACCCCTCGGTGATCTCGACGACGACCGCGGCCGGATCGATGCCGCCGTCGACGATGCGGCTGATGATGCGCTCGGAGAGGTCGGGCTGCCAGAACTGGCGGGGCGACAGGTTGAAGCCGATCTCGAGCCCGATGTCGAGCTCCTGCCACGCCCGGGCCTGGTACACGAGCTCGCGGACGACCCAGTCGCCGATCACCTCGATCAGTCCCAGCTCTTCTGCCAGTGGGATGAACTGGTTCGGCGGCACCATCGTGCCGTCCGGCTCGATCCACCGGATCAACGCCTCGACACCGACCATCCGCCCCGTCGCCAGCTCGACGACCGGCTGATAGTGCAGGGCCCACCGCTGGCTGTCGACCGCCTTGCGCAGACGCGTCACGAACTGCAGCTTGGCGCTCGAGTCGAAGGCGCCCCGGGCCGAGACGGCGAACCCTCCGGGGCCGCTCTTCTTCGACTCGTACATGGCCGCTTCAGCGTTGCGCTGCAGCCCGATCGCGTCGCCGGCGTCCTGAGGGAAGAGGCTGATGCCCAAGCTCACCGAGACGTACAGCTCCGTGCCCTCGACCGTGATGGGAGCGAGCATCGCGTCGAGCACGCGCTGCGCCGCGGCCTCGGCCCGCACGACCGCGGTCTCGAGGTCACCGGCATTGTCGCGCTCGAGGTCGGCCATCAGCATCAGGAACTGGTCGCCGCCTCGGCGTGCGACCAGATCGGTCTCGCGCGAGGCCTCCCGGAGCCGGTCGGCCACGACCCGGAGGATCTCGTCGCCGGTCGAGTGGCCGAGCGAGTCGTTCACGAGCCGGAAGTCGTCGATGTCGACCGCGATCACGGCGACCGCCCCCTCGTGGCGTCGCGCCCTCGAGATCGAGAGATCGAGCAACTCGTCGAACATCGCCCGGCTCGGCAGGCCGGTGAGCTCGTCGTGGTAGGCGAGGAACGCGACGTTCTCCTCGCCCGCCTTGCGGTCGGTGATGTCCATCATCACCCCGTGCGAGAACAGCGGCACGCCGCGATCGTCGCGCATCATCGTGGCTTCGTCGTGTACCCAGACGATGTGACCGTCCCGGTGGAAGAGCCGGTATTCCATGCGGAACGGCTCACCCGTCTCGTTGTGGCGTTCGTTCTCGGCCAGGGCGCGAGCCCGGTCGTCGGGGTGGAGCAGGTTCGGCCAGAGGTCTGCATCCTCGATCCACTCCTGCGGCGAGTACCCGAGCAAGCGCTCCACCTGCCGGCTGATGAAGATCGTCGAGGCGCTCTCGTTCGTCGCGTCGATGTAGCTGATCGCCGGGCCGTGCTCGATCATCGATCGGTACCGGTCGTCGTCGAGCGCTTCCGTCCTCGCCGCCAGTTCCTTGTCGAAGTAGACGCCGAGGTTGCCTGCGACGGTCCGGAGCGCGTCCATCTCGGTGTCGCTCCACCGGCGGTCGCTCGTGCAGTCGTCGAACCCGATGTAGCCCCACCACTCGTCGCGCACGAAGACCGGCACCGTGAGCACCGATCGCACGCCCTCGGGTTCCATGATGGCGCGCTCGGACTCGGGCAGGTCGGCGACGAGGCCCGCCACCGTGTCGCCGCGCCAGTAGCGGTCGATCCGGTGGGCGAACGCAGGCGCGTATGGATGCAGATGGTTGCCGGGGTCCTCGAAGATCTGGCGAACGCCGGGCGCATCCCACTCGGCGCGCAGGTCCATCCACAGCCGCCCTTGGGGGTCGCGCACGTTCTGGAAGAGGTAGGAGCGATCGACGCCCGCGGCGGCGCCCAGGTGCGCGAGCACCTCGTGCAACGTGCTGGCGCTCTCGCCTTCCCCTCGCAGCAGGCGCTCCGACGAGAACGCGACGGCGCGCAGCACGGCCTCACCCCGAGCCGCGGGAGCCTCCATCTCCTCAGAGCTATCGGCGCAGGTCCGCGGCCTCTTGACGCCTGTTACCCTGTGCCGACGATGGCCGACTACCGAGAGATCCTCCACGAGCGCCTCTACGTGAAGGTGCCGGGCTCCGACGCCCTTCGCAAGACCGCCGCGAATCGCCAGAAGCACCTGCTCGCCAACGGCTGGCGCGAGCTCGAGCGGCAGCAGCGGGTCGATCACGTCATGGTGACGTTCGAGCGAACCGGCCACGCTCCCATGAAGGCCCGGCTCCCGAAGCCGGTCCCGGAGGTGCGCATCGAACGCCGGCCGCGCCGCGACGACAACCGCGGTGGCGGCCGCCGGCGCTGATCCGGTCCCCGTCGGCCCGAGCCGCCCGGATATCCTTCGGTTTCAAGACGTTTCTGCCGAACGTTCTTCGGTTATCCTAGAAACTCGTCGAAGGAACGCCGGCCCCCCTCGCACGACAACATCGGCCGGCTCGAGCACG
>Ga0299913_10003595_pt1 | contig 12733 bp, 10 predicted proteins | sample RVTome_9_FD_201360 | JGI IMG/M metagenome (GOLD analysis project Ga0299913, IMG submission 201360) | Soil microbial communities from uranium-contaminated site in the Upper Colorado River Basin, Wyoming, United States - RVT155D38 (version 2) ... | reverse complement strand
ATGAAGTCCCGGGCCGCGAACCAGGACCGCACGGCCCCCATGATCCGCCCCCGGGCCAGCAACAGCGGCCGGCGATCGGCATGGACGTGGGGGGACCACCAGGGCGATGCGTCGGGCATAGGCCGCCGCTAGCCGATCGCACCGGAACCGCTGGCGTTCGCCGCCAGGATCAGTATGTTGCGCCCGGAATCCGCCGCCCGGCGGCCAATTCGGCCGGTACGGCCAGCATCGTGCATCGAGGAACCATTCGTGAGAGTCATCGCCAGCTCCCTGCGCAAGGGCAATATCGTCGAGATCGACGGGAACCTCTACGTCGTCCTCAACGCAGAAAACTTCCATCCCGGCAAGGGTACCCCGACCACGCAGGTCGATATGCGCCGGATCCGGGACGGCGTGAAGACCGCGCAACGCTACAAGACCACCGAGCAGGTCGAGCGCGCGCATGTCGAGGACCGGGAATTCACCTACCTCTATAACGACGCCGACGGCTACCACTTCATGAACTCGGAAACCTACGACCAGGTGAGCCTCCCCGCCGACCTGATCGGCGATCAGGCCGCCTATCTGCAGCCGGAGATGAAGGTCAGCCTGGCGATCCACGAGAGCGTGCCGGTGTCGATCGAGCTGCCCCAGCGCGCGGTTCTCGAAGTCGTCGAGACCGAGCCGACCGTGAAAGGCCAAACCGCTTCGTCATCGTACAAGCCCGCCGTCCTCTCCAACGGCGTCAAGACGATGGTGCCCCCACACATCGCCACGGGCACACGCATCGTGGTGATGACGGCCGATGGCTCGTATGTGGAGCGCGCGAAAGATTAATTGAACTACGGCACGCTCCGGGAGCTGCGTAGCGCAAGTTGCGGGGGATCAAAGAATCAGCACTAATGCCTCTACTCCAGTAACGACACGATAGTTCGATAGCTCAACCAACTTGGGGATGGGGCCCATGTCGTTCGAAGAGGCAACGCGGGCATCGCCCGCTCATGTCATTGTTGTTGGAAATGAGAAGGGCGGATCGGGAAAGTCCACCGTCGCGATGCACATCGCGATCGCCCTGATCAAGGCGGGCCAGCGCGTCGCCACCATCGATCTCGATTCGAGGCAGCGAAGCTTCACCCACTACATCGAGAACAGACGGGCGTGGGCCGAACGGATCGGCCGCGAGATCGGCATTCCGAGCCATCGGCGCATCGACGATCTGTCGGAGGCGCCTGAAGGCCAAGCTCTCGCCGACGCCGTCACAGAGTTCAGCCAGAGCGTCAACTTCATCGTGATCGACACGCCGGGCCACAACAGCGACCTTATGCGGTTGGCCCACACCATGGCAGACACCCTGGTGACCCCGCTGAACGACAGTTTCGTCGATCTCGATGTCCTGGCCACCGTCGATCCCAAAACGTTCGAGGTCACAGGTCTCAGCCACTACGCCGAGACAGTGGAGGAGGCGCGCCGGCAACGCCAGCTCCGCGGCTCCCCCGCGATGAAATGGATCGTTCTGCGAAATCGTTTGTCGATGCTCAGCTCGCGCAACAAGCGGTTGGTCGGCGAGGCTGTCCAGGAGCTTTCGCGCAGGCTCGGGTTTAGGTCGCTCGAAGGGCTGGCGGAACGCGTGATTTTCCGCGAATTCTTCCCGCGCGGGCTGACGGCGGTCGATGACCTCGACGAAATCACGCTTGGCACGCGCCCGACGATGTCCCATGCCACGGCCCGCCTGGAGATGGAGAGCCTGATCGCCGCGCTCACACTCGGTGCGGTGCGGCTAGGTAGCCAAGGGGTGGATCCCAGTCGCGAAGCGGCGTAACCTCCACCCTCGTCTGAATACCGGCTGCCGGGACGCTTACACCCGGCAGCCTTTTTTTCATCGTCACGACCGCGACACCGCCCGCAGCTCCGGCGGAAACAGATCGTCGGGCGTGAGCAGCGGCTCGGTGACATGCTGGTCGTGCGCGAAGCGGCAGAACGCCTTGAGCGTGGGCCGGTTGGCATCGAGCCCATATGGGAACGGGTCGGCGCCGAAGGTTGCCGCGCACTCTTCCAGGAAGCCCGCCGCCCACGGCATCGGCACGGCGGCGACCCCGATGTGGCCAATGCGCTCCAGGCTGCGGCGTTTCGCCTCCTCAGCCGCCACGAACAGATTCATTGCGGTCCAGGGGTGCTGTTCGAACACCGTCCGCCGCATGGCGATCAGGTGCATGATCGGGAATATCCCGGTCTTCTGGAAATATTTCAGTTCCTCGGCCCGATAATTTGGGAACAGGCGCACGATGTCCGGGTGCCCGTCGATGAAGACCTGGGGCGTGCGCGCCGAGATCGCGGCGTCCACCTCCCCGCTTGCCAGCATGGCGCTGATGCTCGTGTCCGGCCGGCTCTGGTACCGGATGCTGCCCGGAAGCGCGAGGTCAATCTTCTCCACCCTCCCCGGCTCGTTGACGCCAGCCTGCACCCAGCGGATCGAGGTCAAATCGACGCCATAATATTCCGAGAGCATCCCGCGCGCGTAGATGCCGGCGGTTTGCGCCCATTCGGGGATCGCGACGGTGCGTCCTTCCAGGTCCTTCGCGGTCCTGATGCCCTTGTCGGTGCGCACGTAGATCCCGGAGTGACGGAAGACGCGCGAGGGAAAGATCGGAATTCCGACGATCGGTGAGTCTCCTCGGGAGATCAGCGCCAGATACTTCGCAAACGACATCTCCGAAACGTCGAACTCGCGGTGCTTGATGAAGCGGAAGAAGATGGATTCCACGATCTCCATGGTGAACGCGGTCAACAGGATGCCCTCGGGCCGGACCACCCCATGCACGAGGTCGCGCATATGATCGTAGTCGGCGACCGCCATGGTCAGGTGCACGCGGGCGCCCCCGCCGCCATCGACGATCTGCGGCAGGCGGTCGTCGCCGGACGGATAGGCGACGCTCGTTCGGGAAACTTTGGGCTCGTGGACGTTCATCATGAACCTCGATTGAGGCCCCGCCGGGCCAACCCGATGGTAAACGAATTTCTCATTCCTGCGCGACTAGGCTCATGACAATGGACCCGCATCGGGTGCGAGATCAAATGGCTGACGACCAAATTTGGACGAAGCCGCCCCTGCTGGCGCGGCGCGATTGTCTGCAAGTCATCTTGGGCGGCATCGCCTTGCTTGCCGCCGGCCCGATGGCCGCAGAGGCGCGTACATCGTTTCCCCAGTGGGTGGAATCGTTCAGGCCCCGCGCGCGGCGGCGCGGCATCTCCGACGCCACCTACGACCGCGTGATGCGCGGCCTCAACCCGGATACCAGCGTCTACGCCTTCGACCGCCGTCAGCCGGAGTTCACCGAGGAGCTCTGGCAGTACCTCAATCGCCGCGTTTCCGATCTGCGCATCGAGGCCGGCAAGCAGCGGGCGAAAGAGAATGCGGCTCTGCTGGCCCAGATCGAACGCGATAGCGGCGTCGACCAGTCCATGTTGCTCGGCGTCTGGGGCATGGAGACGGTGTTCGGCAACGTCATCGACAACAAGAGCTACATGCGCCCGATCTTTCCCGCGCTGGCGGCGCTCGCCTGGGGCGAACCGCGGCGGCGCAGGTACTGGGAGCAGGAACTGCTCAATGCGCTGGTCATCGTCGAGCGCGGCTGGGCCAAACCGGAAGACATGGTGGGATCCTGGGCCGGCGCCATGGGACACACCCAATGGATGCCGGAAGTCTGGCTCAACATCGGCGTCGACCAGGACAAGGACGGCCGCGTCTGGCCGTTCGGCAGCCCGGCAGATGCACTCGCCGGTACGGCCCAGTACCTGCGCAAGCGCGGACGTTACCGGAAAGGCGAAGCCTGGGGCTATGAGGTCCGCCTGCCGCCGAAGTTCAGGACCCGTCTCGCCGATCGGCGGACGTGGCGCACTTACCAGCGCTGGAAAGACTTCGGCGTCGAGCGCGCCGACGGCAAGCCGTTCCCGCACCTGAAGCATCGCGCCCGCCTGTGGCTGCCGGTGCCGGGCGGCCCCGGCTTCCTGCTCGGCCAGAATTTCTATGCCGCGCGCTCGTACAACCCCTCCTACAGCTACGCGCTCGCCGTGGTGCATCTCGGCGACCGCGTCACCGGCGGCGCGCCGTTCCAGCAGCAGTTCCCGGGCGGCGAGCGGGCGCTGACCGTCGCCGAACTGCAGGAAATCCAGCAGCGCCTCACCAAGCTCGGCCTCGACACCGGCGGCACCGACGGACGCGTCGGCTCCGGCACCATGCGGGCGGTGCGGACATTTCAAGAGCGAGCCGGAATCGAGCCTGCCGACGGCTACCCCGGCCTGAAGGTGCTGGAGCGGCTGCGGAAGGGCCTGTAACGGGTCCTTCGTCATTGCCGAGCCGATCCGGCAATTCTTCCTTCAAGTTGGAATATTTCGATGATGCGCGGCCCGCCAGGGCGTTTTCGCCCGTCTTCAACGGGCTATGTCCGCGCATGACAGATCGCGATCCGCCGCAACCCGCGCGCTGTTGCAGCCCCCAAACGATGGTGGCAAGTTCGCCGCCACGCATCACAAGCAGACAGGCGCAACGCCTGCCGACGTCTTCACGTCGTCATCGGGAGGTTCAGTGCCATGACAACCGCCGTCTCTCCGCAAGCCGCATCCGCCCAGGCCCTGGTGTTGCCGACGCAGCGCGGCGCCTATTACGCCGGCAAGTGGCACGAGCCGAAATCCGGCCGCTACGTCGACACCATCAATCCCGGCACCGGCGGCTCCCTCGGCAAGGTGGCCGATGCCTCGGCGGAGGATATCGATGCCGCGGTCGCCGCAGCCAAAGCGGCCTACAAGGAGTGGAGGCGCGTGCCGCCGCTGGAGCGTGCCAAGATGCTGCGGCGCTGCGCCGAAGTCCTGCGCGAGAATGCGCGCGAACTGGCGATGATCGACGCCGCCGACTGCGGCAATCCGGTCACCGAGATGATCAGCGACGCCATGATCGCCGCGGCACAGATGGATTTCTTCGCCGGTTTGGTCACCGAGATGAAGGGCTCCTCGATCCCGATGGGGCCGGACGCGGTCAATTTCTCGGTGCGCGAGCCGCTCGGCGTGGTCGGCCGCATCATCCCGTTCAACCATCCGTTCATGTTCTGCGCGGGAAAGGCCGCGGCTCCGCTTGCCGCCGGCAACACCATCGTCACCAAGCCGCCGGAGCAGGCGCCGCTGTCGTCGCTGCGGCTTGCCGAGCTGATCGGCGGCCTGCTGCCGCCCGGCGTGTTCAACGTGGTGCCCGGCGGCCGCGAGGCGGGCCAGCGGCTCGCCAGCCATCCCGATGTCGCCAAGATCGCGCTGATCGGCAGCGTGCCGACCGGCCGAGCGGTCATGAAGGCGGCGTCGGACACGCTGAAAGGCATCCTGCTGGAGCTCGGCGGCAAGAACGCGCTGATCGCCTACCCGGATGCCGACCCCGACGAGATTGCCGGCGCCCTGATCGGCGGCATGAACTTCACCTGGTGCGGCCAGTCCTGCGGCTCGACCAGCCGCGCCTTCCTGCACGAGAAGATCCACGACGCGGTGCTCGAGCGCATCACGGAGAAGATCAAGCACTACAAGCCCGGCATCCCGACCGATCCGGCGACCACCATGGGCGCGATCATCTCGAAGGTGCAGTACGACCGCGTGATGAGCTACATCGACGCCGGCAAGAGCGAAGGCGCGCGCGTGGTCTATGGCGCCAAGCGCCCGGACGACCCGAAACTCGCCAACGGATTCTACGTCGAGCCGACCGTGTTCGCCGACGTGAACATGAACATGCGCATCGCCAAAGAGGAAATCTTCGGCCCCGTGGTTTCGGTCCTGAAGTGGAGCGACGAGGCGAAGATGCTGGAGCAGGTGAACCAGGTCGAATACGGCCTCACCTGCTCGATCTGGACCAACGACCTCACCACCGCGCACCGCACCGCGGCGACGGTCGAAGCCGGCTATGTCTGGATCAACGATTACGCGAAACACTTCCTCGGCGCGCCGTTCGGGGGCTTCAAGCAGTCCGGCGTCGGGCGCGAGGAGTGTTTGGACGAACTGCTCGCCTTCACGCAGGAAAAGAACATCCACGTGCGGCTCAAGCCGGCGAAGAAATAAGGATCAATCCGCGTCATGGCTGGGACAGACGCAACCTGTCCCGGCCATTTCGTTTGGCGGCCCCGCCCGAATGGGCAAACAGGCTGCGGACAGTTTGCCTCAACCATTTGCTCGCGGGATCGGCGTCGAGGCGCTTGTGCCAGAATTGCGAAACCTCGAACGCCTCCCCCGCCCCAGGCAGCGCGGCAATCCTGACCTGTCCGAAATCCGCATATACCTGCGCCAGCCGCCTCGGCACGATGCAGAGAAAGTCGGTGTTCGCGACGATGTTCGGCACGGCCAAAAAATGCGGAACCGTCATGGCGATCTTCGCCGGATGCGGCGCCTCCGCCATACCGCGGCCACGGCTTGCGGCACGTCCGCCGAACCGAAGGATAGTGTCCGACCCGATGTCATGCCGGCCGACCACCAGATGCCATTCCGATTCCATTTGCGACGCCGTGAGCCGGCGCTTCACCCGGGGGTGGCCGGGCCGGACGATCCCCACGAACTCTTCCCGAAACAAAGTCTCATGACAGAGTTCGTTCGCGCGCTCCATCCAGCCGATGGCAAGATCGATCGCTCCTGAAGCCAGCTCATCATGGACACGCGGACGCGCCAGCCGGCGCACAAACAGGCGCACGCCCGGCGCTTCACGCCGCAGCAGCTGGATCAGACGCGGCAAATAGACGATCTCTCCGATGTCCGACATCATCACGTTGAAGGATCGTTCGGCATCCTGCGGCACGAAAGATGTGCCGGTCCGCAAGGCGTGTTGAATCGAAACAAGCGATTGCGACACGGACGCAAACAACTGCTCGGCGCGCGGGGTCGGCCGCATACCGCCGCGCGTGCGTATGAACAACGGATCGGCAAGCGTCTCCCGCAAACGCTTCAAGGCGGAACTCGCAGCCGGCTGGGACAGGCCGAGCCGATTGGCCGCCCGCGTCACGTTGCGCTCCTGCATAAGCGCCTCGAACATCACCAGCAAGTTCAGGTCGACGTTTCCAATATTCAACATCTGAATATCTTAGATCAGCATTCTCTATTGGACAAATATTGGTGGCTCAGCATTCAATCCCCGCGACGCGGCTCGTTAGCGGCCGGCGACTGATCCTCGCCGCGCGGCAGGAGCATTGGTCTCACATTCGGTGGGGCATAGCGCAGGATCCTGGGGCCGCCAGGATTGCGCGTAACACGCACAAAGCTGGGAGCGCCGGTATGACCTACGACACACTGCTGGTCGAAAAGAACGAGCAGGTGGCTTTCATCACCCTCAATCGTCCCAAGAAGCGCAACGCGATGAGTCCGCGATTGCACGAAGAGATGGCGCACGCGCTCGAGGCGCTGCGTTACGACCACGACGCGAGGGTTATTGTGATTACAGGCGCCGGGGAGTCCTTTTGCGCCGGCATGGACCTGCGGGAGTTCTTTACCGATCTCAAGGACAAGCCGGACGAATACGAGCGCATCACGCGGCTCGCGGTGGAGTGGCGTGGCCGGACGCTCCGCTACTATCCCAAGCCCACCATTGCGATGGTGAATGGGTATTGCTTCGGCGGCGCGTTTTCGATCGTCGAAGGCTGCGATCTTGCGATTGCCGCTGAGGAAGCGGTGTTTGGCCTGTCCGAGGTCAATTTTAAGCTGTTTCCAGGCGGCAGCGTCAGCAAGTCGCTGGCAAATCTTCTGCGCCCGCGCGACGCGCTCTGGTACGGCCTCCTTGGCCGCCCCTTCGACGGCAAACGGGCCGCGGAGATCGGCTTTGTCAACGTTGCCTTTCCAAAGGCGAAGCTGCGCGAAGAAACCATGGCGGTCGCAAAGGAACTCGCGGGCAAAGACCCTCATGCACTGAGGGCCACCAAGGACGGCTACCGCTTCGCGCTTGAAATGTCGTGGGACGCCTCCATGAGCTACACGTCCGCCAAGGAGCACGATCTCGTCGTGCGGCAGAACGATGCGTGGCGGAGCGAAGGCATCGGCGATTTTCTGAAGGGCGAATACAAGCCCGGTCTCGAGTCACATGATCGCGTAAAGGCGTGAGCAATCGCGCATCACAAGGACGCTTTAGAAGGGAGGACAAAATGAGATTGTTGAAGGTCGCAGTCGCATGCTTCGGCCTGCTCGCACCGGTCCTGGGCCATGCACAGACGTGGCCGACCGGACCCGTTCGGATGGTTGTTCCGTTCGGTGCCGGTGGGACCGCTGACATCCTGGCCCGCCTTGTCGCGGAGCGGCTGCATGAATCGCTCGGCCAGCCCGTCGTGGTCGAAAACCGGCCCGGCGCCGCCGGCAATATTGGCGCCGCCGCTGTCGCAAATTCAAAACCTGACGGTTACACTTTGTTGATGAGTGGTAGCCCCACGCATTCGGTCGGGCCGCATCTGTTCAAGCGTCTGGCCTACGACCCGATGCGCGACGTCCCGCCGGTAGCAATGATCGCGGCAAGTCCGAATCTGCTCGTCGTCAACTCATCGCTGCCAGTCAAATCATTGAAGGACCTCGTTCAATTGGCGCGTGAAAAGCCGGGGCAGCTTACCTATTCATCGGCAGGGATCGGCACGTCCGGGCACCTTGCGGCCGAGTTGCTCAAGAAGGCGGCCGGCGTGGATGCACGGCACGTTCCCTTCAAGAGCGGATCGGAGGCGGTGACCTCCGTCATCGCCGGCCAGATCGACTTCATGTTCTTCACGGTTCCTGCCCTGCTGCCGCAAGTGGAGGCAGGAAAGCTTCGCGCTTTGGCAATCACCAGCCTGACGCGCAGCCAATTGGTCCCGGACCTGCCGACGGTGGCTGAATCCGGATACCCAGGCTTTGAAGCCTTGGGATGGTATGGTGTGTTCGCCCCGCGCGACACCCCGGCGCCGGTTACCGAGCGGCTCAGCGGCGCTATCGCCAAAATTTTGAATTCGCCTGAGCTTCAGAAGAGATTGCCAAAGTTGGGCGTGGAGTCGAAGTACTTGAATGCCGCTCAACTGACCGAATTCATCAAGACGGATTCGGCGAACTGGGGCGCGCTGATAAAGGCCGCCGGAATAGCCGCGAAGTGACCGACGCAATCGACCATGCGCCTCGTCGAGTATTCGCTCCACACCTATTCACTGCGCTACGAGCGCCCTGTGAAGTGGAGCGATATCGTCGAGGAGGCCGCCCCATTCGTCCTGCTTCGACTGCAGGACGACACGGGCGCGGTCGGCGCCGCCGAGATCACGGTGAAACCGACGTGGTGCGGGGTCACCGCGCGCAGCCTGATTGCAACGATTGAAGAAGTCTTCATCCCAATCCTCGCGGCCATTGATCTGGACGATCCGGAGAGCGTCCGGCGCACGCTCGACCGGATACCGGAAAATCAGGCAGCCAAAACCCTGATCGACAATGCATGCTGGGACCTCTACTCGGCCCGCACCGGACGTTCCCTGCGCGAGCGCTGGGAAGGCGCACCAACGGTCGAACTGTCCTGGGCTCTCACGCGGCAGGCGCCGCGCGCCATGGCCGAAGAGGCTGCCACCATGATCGCGCGGCACGGGTTTCGCACACTCAAAATCAAGGGTGGCCAGGGCCTTGCCATCGACCAGGCGGTCATGCGCAAGGTCCGCGCTGCAGCGGGGCCCTCCGTCCAACTCTATGTCGACGCAAACGGCGCCTACCCTCTGGCGGAAGCCGCTGACTATGCCTTGGCCATGCACGACGCCGGCGCGGTTCTCGTGGAGGACCCCTGCCCGCTGTCACCAGATGCAGATTTCCGCAGCCTGCAGCAGAATCTACCGGTTACGCTGCTCGTCGACTTCGGCTGCGCGTCCTTGCGCGATGCCCGCCTCTTTATCGAACAAGGAGCGCGAGCGATCAGCATTAAGCCTGGCCGGTTCGGGATATCCGACTCCCGAGCTATGCAGCGGCTGGCGACCGACGCGAACTGCACTCCGGTTGTTGGACTAATGGGCGAAAGCCTGCTCGGGACGTACGCAGCCCTCCAGTTCGCCGCGGCGATCCCCGACCCGGCGCTACCGGCCGAACTGTCATGGTACCTCGCTATGACCGAGCAGATCGTCACAGTCGCCCCGAAGGTCATCCAGGGCACTCTTAAGCTTCCCGACACGGTCTCGATGGCGGAACTGATTGACTGGGGCGCCGTCGAGCGTCTTCGACCCCGGGGCTAACTGCCGGAAGTTGCGTCTCCACGAGTGCGGAAGCGCGCAATTGTCGCGGGGGTCGGCTCTCCGTATTCCGCTAGAGTGGCTCTCCCTAACAACAACAACAACAGCGACCGACTCGTGCCCAATTGCACGCCCACCGCCCCAGGGAGGTATTCCATGTCCACCAGACTTGCGACATTTGCAATCACCGGCATTGCCGCCATGGCGCTTGCCGCACCGGCGCTCGCCGCGCCTGTAACCTTGAAAATCACGACGTGTCTTGCGCGAAACCACGACTTCACGCAGGCGTTCATGCAGACGTTTGTCGACCCGATCAACGCCAAGAACACGGACCTCAAGCTGGTCTACCTCGGCGGCCCCGAGGTGACACCGTTCCGCGAGCAGGGCGGAGCGCTCAAGCGCGGTCTCGTCGATATGATCTTCTGCCCTGCCGCCTACTACAGCGGCATGTTCGCCGAGGCGCGCTTGCCGGGAGCGCAAAACGTCTCGATCGCGGAGATCCGCAAGAATGGCGCCTGGGACATGCTGGCCGAGGCCTGGGCCAAGAATATGAATGCGCACTTTCTCGCCTGGCCCTTCGACAACGCGCAGATTTTCTACACCTACTTCACGGTCGAGCCGAAGCAGAGCGACAAGACCGGGCTTGACCTGAAAGACCTCAAGATTCGCTCCACGCCGCTCTACAATCCGTTCCTCCAGGCGATGGGCGCAACGACCGTCGTGATGGCGCCCGGTGACGTCTACGCCGGCCTCCAACGCGGTGTGGTCCACGGGCTGGCGTGGCCGTGGGGTTCGATCGCCAAATACGGCTGGGAGCGGTTCATCAAGTATCGAGTCATGCCCGATTACTTCGGCGCAAGTCAGCCCCTCCTCGTTCATCTCGACAAGTGGAAAGGCCTGACCGACGCACAGCGGGACCTGCTGACGCAGCAAGCCAGAGCCTTCGAAAAAGACGGCTCAGCCGTTCTCACTCAGAAGGGGAAGGAAGACGACGCGAAGCTGCAGAAGGCGGGCGTCAAGGATCTTGAGCTGAAGGGCGCCGCGCGCAACGCCTACCTGGGCACGATCTACGGCGCCAAGTGGGGGCAGAACGACAAGCAAAAGTACACGGTCGACTACCAGAAGCTGAAGTCGCTCATGTACAAGCCGGTCGCCAGCGGTTCCTGATCGTCACGACACGGCGCAAGGTTTTCCGGTCCCCGAAAGGGGGCCGGAATTTTTTTGCGATCACATCAGACTTGGCAGCCACAGCGCCACGGCGGGGAACAGGATCAGGATGATGATCAGGATCGCATCGCAGATCAGGAACGGAAACGCCGCGCTCGCAACCTGAAACAGGGTGGTCCCCTTCGGTGCGATGCCGAGCATCACATAAAGCAGCAGCCCAAACGGCGGCGTCGTTCCCGACATCTCGATCGTCATCAGCACGAACAGTCCGAACCAGATCGGGTCGAAGCCGATATGCTGCGCGAGCGGAAAAAAGATCGGCACCGAGATCAGCATCATGGACACGCCGTCCATGAACATGCCGAGCACGATCAGGACCCAGAACATCGCGAACAGGATCCACAGGGGGTGCACGTCAAAGCCGCTGACCCAGGCAAGCAGACCGGCGGTCGCCCCCGAATAGGCGAGAACTTGGCTGAACACGGTCGAGTTCATCAGGATGAAAAACACGATGCCTGAAACACGCACTGTGGAATTGATCGAGGTCAGCAACGCGCTCCACGTCATCACGCGGTAGGCCGAAGCGACGACGAGCACGCCAAGCACGCCGAGAGCTGCGGATTCCGTCGGCGTCGCCCATCCAAGGATGATGAAACCCACCACCATGAACACGACAAAGGCCATGGGCAGGATGTTGACCGTCACCACGCGCAATCTGACGCCCCATGGCGCGGGCTCGACGTCATAGGCCGGCGCGCCGGAAGGGTTGATCTGAAGCTGCAGCCAGATCATTCCCGCGTAGAGGCCGGCAAGTAGGAAACCTGGGATGAATCCAGCGACAAGCAGCTGGCCCACGTCGATGCTGGCGATCGCCGCCAGCAGCACGCCGAGCGCCGACGGCGGGATAATCATCGCCAGACCGCCTGAGCCCAGCACCGGGCCCATCGACATGCGCCAGTTGTAGCCGCGGCGCTGCATCTCCGGCACCATCAGCGAGCCGAGCATCGCGGTATTTGCCATCGAAGAGCCGGTGAGCGTCGAGAACATCGCACCGCCGGCGACCGTGAGGTAGCACAGCCGGCCCGGCAGCCGCCCGAACAGCACGTCAAGCCCGTCGAACACGCGAATGGCAAGCCCCGTGTGAAAGAACAAGGCGCCCATCAGAATAAACATCGGCACCGGCGCGAGCGTGAACCGGGAGATCAGGGTCGTCGAGTTGGCGACGACCTGGAGGACGGCATCGGGATTCCAGCCGGTGAAAAAGAGCCAGGCTAGGATGTTGGTGATCACGAACGCGAGCGCGACCGGAAAGCCGAGCGCCAGGAATCCGATGATCGTGCCCAGCAGTAGAGCTAGGGCCCAGTACCACT
>Ga0299913_10003594_pt1 | contig 12733 bp, 11 predicted proteins | sample RVTome_9_FD_201360 | JGI IMG/M metagenome (GOLD analysis project Ga0299913, IMG submission 201360) | Soil microbial communities from uranium-contaminated site in the Upper Colorado River Basin, Wyoming, United States - RVT155D38 (version 2) ... | reverse complement strand
TCGGTGTAGAACACGAAGCCGTTGGCGTCCGCGAGCCGCCGGATCATCGCGAGGTCGGTCTCGCGCTGCTGCGGGGTGCGCTGCAGCTCGATCGGGACGTCGGTGGTCGGCGTGACGACGGGGACGAGGCCGAGCTCCGGGTAGGAGGCCAGCACCTTGGTCACGATCACGAAGTCGGGCTGGTTGGCGTGCGGCTGGTCCTTCTCCTCCAGGTCGAGGAGGGAGGAGACCGTCGTCCCGGTGACGGTGAGGGTGGTCTCGCCGGGCTGCCCGCCGGGGCTGAGGTCGTGGCGTTCGACCACGCCGTCGATGAGGGCCTCGGGGAGCACGCCGATGACCGCGCCGACCCAGACGCGGGTGCCGGGCGAGAGCGTCCCGACCACGTCGTGGCTGCCGAAGGCGTCCCGGGTGAGCGCGAAGGTCAGCTGGAAGCCGTCGCCGGACTCGACGTCGTTGCGGACCTCGACGCTGCGCAGCGGCTGGAGCAGGGCGGGGCTCGGGGTGGGGACAGGGTTCCCGGTCCACAGCAGCACCCGGATCCCGAGGACGCTCTCGAGCACGTCGTCAACCTCCCGGATTCAGGGGCGTCTTCAGGGGCATCGCGATCGGCAGACGCCGGCCCGGCTGCTCGAGCTCCTCGGGCCGGACCACGTCGGTCGCGTCGCAGATCCGCCAGAACTGCGTCGGGTCGCCGGTGTAGCGCGCGGCGAGGTGGTCGAGGCGCTCACCGGGCCGGACCGTGTGCTCGGTCAGCAGCGTGTGGTCCTCGGGACGCGGCAGCAGCCGTCGTCGTACGTAGGTGACCTCGCGGCTGCTGCCGTCGGGCATGGTGACGGCGAGGGTTGCGGTGGGGAGACCGGCGTACCGGCTGCCGGGGGAGAACACGTCAGCCTCCCGTGCCGACGCTGCCGCCGAGGTTGGCGGTCGTGGAGAAGGACTGGACGCTGCCGATGCCGGCCATGACCTCCTTGGAGACCTGGTGGGCGAGGAACAGCCCGCCGCCCACCGAGAGCAGACCCAGGTCGTCGTAGGTGAGGACGCGTACGCCGACGGTGACCGTGGCCTGGATCGGGTTGAGGCCGGGGTCGTAGGCCTGCTCGGCCACGCTCATGTCGGTGATCCGCACGGGGACCACGCGGCTCGGCCCCCACACGAGCAGCGCCAGCGGCGCCTCCGGGGGCACGACCTCGACCAGCCCGGCCAGGGCGAGCGCCTCGTTGGCGATGACGAGGGCCGAGGCGGGGTAGAGCATCATCTCCAGCGACGCCAGCTGCGGCCCGATGCCCATCTGCCCCGTGACCGCGTCGCCCGCGGCGAGCTGGTCGGCGGCGTCGATCTCGATCTCGAGGCTGAACGTCTCCTCGGGCGGTCCGACGATCCGCAGCGCCTCGCCCTCGGCGCCGTCGCTCCCGCTGGTCCGCGGCCGCAGCGACCGGGTGACCTTCTCGGGGTTGTACTGGAACACCACGACGCTCGCCACCGGCTTGAGCACGTCAAGCCCGATGAGCGCGCCCTTGGTCAGCCTCGGTGAGCCGGAGAAACCCGTCACAGGCCCCAGCGTCGCCGGGCGGGCGTCACAGGGGCGTCACGTCTGGGGGCGTCACGTCTGGGGGCGTCACGGGCGGAGCGCCGTGACCGCCATGTCGAACAGCGCCGACAGCGAGCGGGCCATGGCCTTGTCGACGGCGTCGCCGCACGCGGAGCCGACGCAGAACGGGACGGCTCCCTTGACGCCGGTGAGCTTCCTGATGTGGGCGAAGACGTCGTTGTCGAGCGCCTTGACGCAGCCGCTGGAGACGGCGTCGGCCGGGTTGCCGCCGTGGATGTAGAAGCCGTTGCGCGTGACCGTGCCCTTGCCCGGGGCCGGGACCTTCACCTTCGCCGAGCCCTCGATCTTGATCCGCCTGGGACCCCAGCAGTCCCTGGGCGTCCAGCACATCTGCGCCGGTTCGGTGAGGGTCGGGCAGGGCACGTTGCAGTAGTGCGCGGACCCGGTCGCGCAGGGCGTCCGGTCGTCGGAGGTGATCTCCTGGTAGCCGGACGAGATCGCGTTCGCGCCGCAGACGCCGCCCTGGGGCTTGGTCACGGTCTTGTTGGTGACGCCGGGGTGCAGCGTGTACCACCCGGCCGGGATCGGTCCCACGTTCTTCTCGTGCTCGCCGGTGCCGACGTGCCCGGAGACCGACGTACCGCCGTAGACGAGCTTCCCCGCGTTGATCACGGAGAGCGTGGCCTTCTGGCCGCCCTGGTAGGCGACCAGGTCGTCCTTGTGGCGGTGGAGCGTACGCCGGGACGTACGGCCGGACAGCCTGGCCGCGGTGCCGTCCGTGAGACCGGTGGCCACCCGGTGTGCCTCGGCCTCACAGGCGTGACCGGCCTCGGCGACGCGGTCGGGAGGGGCGGGCGTGCGGGGCGGCGGTCCCTGCTGCGCGACGTGCGTGGCCTCGTGGGCGAGCAGCTGGAGGCCGGGCAGCGTGTCGGGCCGGTAGCGGCCCTCGCCGAAGACGATCCGGTCGCCGACCGTGTACGCCGAGGCACCGACGGCGCGCGCGGACCGGGCCGCCTCGGCGTCGGTGTGGACCCGGACGTCGCGGAGGCCGTGACCCACCCGGGCCTCGAGGCGGGACTGCGTCGCCTCGTCGAGCGGCCGCCCGGGGGAGGCGAGGACGCGGTGGACGGCGTCGGGGACCTGCTTCCTGCTCCGGGTGCTCCTGGTCCTCATGGTCGTCGACCTCCGTCCGCCCCATCGACCAGCATGGACCCGGGAGACGGCTCACCGGAAGTCTCAGGGAACGGTGACCGCGGGCAGGCCCTGAGCGACCCTGGTGTCCCAGGCCGCCTGCGAGGCGGCGTTGCAGCCGTGGTTCGACTGGTTGTCGTAGGCGGTGGTCTGGGTGCCGGACTTCGTCCGCACCGCGGTGAGGATGGTCTGCGTGTTCGGCGCGGGCGTCGCGGCGAGCGCGGCGTTGCCCTTGGCCGCCATCGCGCAGGCGAGGTCGAAGTGCAGCTGCTCGTGGTGCAGCAGCCGGGCCGACTCCAGGGCGGCCACCCGGTCGCACTCGGTCCCCAGCACCGACTCACACTCGCCGCGGTTCGTGGCACGGAGGGAGGTGTCGGGCTGCGGTGATGCCGCGCAGCCTGTGCCCGCACCGAGGCTCTGCCACCCGGTCGCGCCGGGGGCGAGACCGTCGAAGAAGGTCTCGCATCTGCTGACCGGAGTCGCGCAGCCGTTCAGGGTCCGGTTGGTCGGGTCGGCCGACTGCGGGCGGACCCAGGACGACGACCCGTTGAAGGTCGCGACGACCCAGTCCCGACCGCCCGAGGTCTGCGACGCGAAGGAGAAGCTGGTGAGCGCGTGGAACGTGCTGCCGGCAGAAGGCGCCCCGGTGAAGTCCGCCCAGGTCAGCGGTTGGGCCGGGACACACGTGACCGGCGATGGGGGCGGCGGAGGCGGCGGGCGGGGGATCCCGAGCACCTCCTCGTTGCAGTACTCGGAGTCGCCCATGATCTCCATGCAGCTCGCGAAGTTCGTCGCCTCGCGGTACGGCAGGACGCCCGTGTGCCTGAGGTGGTCCGTCGCCGTCATCGGCGTGGCCCGGTGCAGGGTGTCGGTGCTGACGGTGGGGCTGACGGTGGGGCTGGCGGTTCGGCTGGTGGGTGGGCTGACGGGTGGGGAGCCGGCGGGCGCCGGGGTGCTCGAGGGCGCGACGGCGGCCGCATGCTGCTCGGCCGGCTCGTCCGGAGAGCTCACCCGCAGCCGGCCGGCCGGCTGCGGGTTGCCGGTCCCGTTCTGCGCCACGTGGGTCAGCTCGTGCAGCAGGAGTCGTCTGCCGGCCTGGCTGTCGGGCGAGTACCGCCCGGCTGCGAAGACGACCTGGCGGCCGACCGTGAACGCCTCCGCGGTGACGGCGTGCGCCGACCGTGCGGCGGCGTCACCGGTGTGGATGCGCACGTCGGCGAAGTCGTGGCCGAGCCGGCGCTCCATGTCGGCACGCACCGGTGCCGGGAGCGGCGACCCGCTGCTCCGCAGTACGTCGTGCACGAGCGGCGGCGCGTAGCGGGGGCCACCGGGTCCCGACGCGTGGCGGTGCAGCTCGTTCTCCTCGTGCTCGCACTCGCCGGCGCCGCACTGGCGTCCGCCGCAGCGCCACAGCGTGGCGGCGGAGGTCTCGGGCTGCGCCGTCGTCGTCGTGTGGTCTGCCATGGACGATCCCTACAGAGGCCAGTGCAGGCCTGCTTCGGCCTGAAGCCGGGTGTTGAAGACGGTCCGTTCGCCGGGGGTCCATGACGCGGCGACGTGGTTGAAGGTCTGCCGCACGAAGGCGTCCACCTCCGTGCAGTCGCAGGCACAGCGCATCTTGGTCAGGGCGCCCTCGATGCTCTCGAACGGGTTGGTGAGCGCGTTCGTGAACCAGTTCGAGAGGCGCGTGCGTGACGCGTGACCGGCTCCCGCCCCCACGGGGATCGCCCGGAACGCGGTGGGGAACTCGCTCATGATCGCGGCCAGCTCGCTGAGCTCGAACTCGACGTTGGCGCGTGGGCACGCCGCGGCGGAGGCGCCCACCGGCTGGCCGAGTCCCGCCGCGTCGAAGACCACGTGCTCGATCTCGTGGATCAGGGTCTGCATGGTCTGGACGTGCCAGTCCTCGCGCGGCTGGCCGCCCACGACGGCGTTGCCCTCCCGGAACCGTCGCGCCTCGCGGTTGAGGGTCGCCGGGACGAAGACGCACTTCCTGCCCGCCGGTGCCGCGACCGGGGGAGTCATGTCGCTGCACAGGCTGACCAGCGCGCCGGTGCCCGGAGACATGTCACGGTCCAGGAAGATGCCGTGCACGTTGGCGAGCAGCCCGGGTGCCTCGGCCTCGAGGATGAGCTCGAGCTGGCGACCCCTGCCGGTGTGCCCCGTGGAGGTCTGCCGAGCGGGTGTCATCCGCGCCCGGCGTGCGCGCGGACTCACCTCGGCGGCTTCCTCGGCGGCGGAGAAGTCCTCGGCCGACCCCGCAACGGGGGCGGCGCACGTGGCGGCAGGCACCAGGGCGCACCGGGCCCGCTGCACGCTCTGGCTGACCTCGCCGGCCGTCGCGATCGTTGGTGCCGCACCGGCGGTCATCGCCCGGGCTGTGGCATCGGCCTCGCGCTCGGCGCGTTCGGAGGGATCGCTGACCCGAAGGCTCCGGGACGGACCCACGCTCGCGCGGCGCTGCTGCGCCACGTGCGCGAGCTCGTGGGCGAGAAGGTGGCGACCGGTCGGTGTCGACGGGTCGAACCCGCCGGGCCCGAAGACCACGTGGGTGCCGACCGTGTACGCCGAGGCGTCCACCGCGCGCGCCGACTGCGCCGCGGCCGTGTCGGTGTGGATGCGGACGTCCGCGAGGTGGTGGCCGAGACGCTTCTCCATGTCGGTACGGACGGCTGTGGGCAGAGGAGAACCGCTGGTCCGGAGGACGTCGTGCACGACCGGCGGCGCGTAGCGGGGGCCACCGGGGCCCGACGCGTGCCGGTGGAGCTCGTTCTCCTCGTGCTCGCACTCGCCGGCGCCGCACTGGCGCCCGCCGCAGCGCCACAGCGTGTCGGTGGAGGTGTCGGTCCGGGGTGCCGCCGTGGTCTTCATCGTGGGGTTCTTCCTTCCCCGGCTGAGTTGACGGCTGAGTTGACGGCTGAGGCGACGGCCGACCGCACGCCCTCCGGCGTCGGCGTACCGCCCGCGGCCACCGCACCGACGGCGTCGCGCACCGCCGCGACGACGGCATCGGGGCCGTCGGGGCCGTCGGGGGCATCGGGGCCGGAGGGGCCGGAGACGGACACGTCGTGCAGCCGGACCGTCGGCCGGCGGGACGGGGTGCTCACGAGTCCTCCCAGGTCAGGGCGGGCAGCGGCTGCCCGAGCTTGGCGGCCTCGATCCGGGCGGCCTGCGCGACGTGGGCCATCCCGACCGGCTCGCCGGCCTGGGCGGCGAGGAACGCCGCGTTGACCGAGACGTTGCGGATGGTGCCGCCGGCCAGGTCCAGCCCGGCGAGGGCGACGAGATCGAGGCCGGCGGTCGGCGTGGCGGCCGGGAACGCCCGGCGCCACAGCTCCAGCCGCATCTCTTCGTCGGGGAACGGGAAGGTGACCAGGAAGCGCACGCGCCGCAGGAACGCGGTGTCGATGGCCTCGGCCATGTTGGTGGTCAGGATCGCCAGACCGCGGTAGGCCTCCATCCGCTGCAGCAGGTAGGACACCTCGACGTTGGCGTACCGGTCATGGCTGTCGCGCACCTCGGTGCGCTTGCCGAAGAGCGCGTCCGCCTCGTCGAACAGCAGCACCGCGGCGCCGTGGTCGGCGGCGTCGAAGACCTGCCGGAGGTTCTTCTCGGTCTCCCCGATGTACTTGCTCACCACCGCGCTCAGGTCCACCCGGTAGAGGTCGAGCCCGAGGTCGTTCGCCACCACCTCCGCGGCGAACGTCTTCCCCGTGCCGCTCGGCCCGCCGAACACCGCGGTGCTCCCCAGCCCGACGGTGCGGCCCCTCGCCAGCGCCCAGTCGTCGTACACGGTGACGCGATGCCGGGCGTGCGCGGTGAGCAGGACCAGCGCCTGCCTCTGCGCCTCGGGCACGACGAGGTCGTCCCAGGTCGCGCCCGACTCGACGCGCTGCGCGTGCGCGCTGAGGTCGGGGCGGTCCACCGCGCGGCAGGCCGCCCACAGCGCGTCCGCGTCCCCACCGGCGGCTGTGGCGGCTGTGGCGATCATGCCGGCGTCGAGGTCGAACGCCGCCACCAGCGCGTCGGCCGGCGCGTGCTCCCCGGCGACGGCGCGCCACAGGTCACGCTGCTCGGCGGCGGTCGGGCGGGGTACGTCGACGACGACGGCCCGGCGCCGCAGCGGCGGCGGCTCGGCGGCGGACACCACGATCGGCGCGCCGGTGAGCCCGAGGAGCACGTCGACCGCGGCGGCGGTGTCGCTGTCGCCCTCGACCAGGAAGGCCGTGCCGGACAGCGCGGTCTCCCGCTCCAGCAGCCGGGCCAGGTCGTCCCGGCCGGAGGGGTCCGCCGGCAGCACGCGGGCGTCCACCAGGCCCAGGCCCAGGCCGACGTCGTTCGCGGCGTGGACGGCGACGGCCAGCCGGCTGCCCCGGTCGGCTCCGGTGAGTACGCCGACGGGGCCAGCCGCGCCCCGCCACAGGTCCGCGACCGTGTGCGCAGCCGCCACCTGGCCGGGGGTGGCGTCGGCCCCGACCGGGGCAGCAGTGACGATCCCGGTGAGCTTCGGGTCGGACCCCGGCGCACCGGCCAGGTGATGGAGGACGTGCTCGTCGATACGCAGCGTCGCCGCGGTCAGCGGGCCGTGACCGTCCACCTCGACCAGTCGCCACCGGCGCAGCGGCGCGTCCGGGGTGAGCGCCGACCAGTGCGGGTCCTCGAGCGCGGCGAGGGCCAGCCCGAAGGTCGGACCGGGCCCGCAGAGCGAGGCGACCGTCGCGTCCAGCTCCACGCCGGCGCACATCAGCAGCACCGCGCGCTCGAACCCCGACAGCCCGAACGCCTCGCTGATCCGGTCCAGCGCCGCGGGCGCGGACGCCGGCCCCGATGTCGGGGCCGGAGCCCGGCCAGGAGGCTCCACCCCCGCGTGCCGGGCCAGCGCGGCCGCCAGCTGCGCCAGCTCCGCGACCAGGGCCTGCTGGTTCTCCGCCGCCCAGTCCCGGGCAGCAGGGTCCCGGCCAGCTCCGTCCCGGCCAGCTCCGTCCTGGCCAGCTCCGTCCTGGTCAGCCGGTGCCGGGGTGGCGGTCGTGGTCATGACACGGTCACCAGGGGAGCGGTGATGGTGCCGCCAGCGTTGCGGGTCACCGGGCTCGGGGCGCCGTCGACGGTGAGCACCACGCCGTACTGCCCGGCCGGCAGCTCGGGGCTCGCGGCCGGCCTGGGCACCGTGACCTTCGTGGTCTCCTCGCTGCGCTCGGGTGCGTCGACGACCCGCGCCGACTCGCCGCTGGTGCGGTCGACCAGGGCGACCGACACCTGCTGGCGTGGACCGATGGACAGGTCGCTGGTCACCTCGATCTGGCCTGCCGCCACCGTGAGCGTGATCGTGGGGGCGACCAGGACGCCCACGGCGTTGCTGGTCTCGCCGCCGCGCGGCTGCGCCGGGTCGCCGACCAGCCACTGGTGGGCGACGGTCACCGGCTGCAGGCCCGCCCGGAGGGACGGGCCGGTGACGTCCACGTCCACGGACGAGGCGGTGAGCCGGGCCGGGTCGGGGGTGATCTCGGCCGGACCGATCCGCACCCGGGTCCGGTCGCCGCGCAGCCCGCTGCCCTCGACCTGCAGCACCGAGCTCGTGACGAGCGGCGCGCGCGGGTCCGCGGCGTTGCGGGCGCTGAGGATCGTCGGCTGCAGCAGTCCGCGGACGGTCAGCTGCGGCCGCGTCACCGGTGGTGCTGGCAGCGGGGTCTCGAGGGTCTCCTCGAGCAGCACGGCGGACGCGACGTACGTCGCCGAGAGCTGGTACGGACTCTGGAAGAACACCGACCAGAGCTTGGAGAGCTCGTCCAGGCTCATCGGGTCGGGGGAGACACGCACCAGCTCGTCGGCCTCGAGGAGGTCGTTGAACGCGAGGTAGCTGTGCGCCCCCGACGGCTGCTTCGCCTCGTCCGTGACCGCCTCGACCAGTGCGTGGGTGATGATCGGCCGGGTGTGCAGGGCCGCCAGTGTGGCCCCGAGCAGCCGCTGCGGGACCATGTCGTCGTCCTTGCCGTGGAAGGTCAGCAGGTAGTGCAGGGTCGCGGCGACCTTGGGGCGGTTGGTCAGGGTCCCGTCGCCCCGGCGGGCAGGCAGCTCCTCGTTGCGGGACACGGAGTCCAGTGAGTGGCGGTACATGTAGATGTTGATGCCGTCCTTCTGCCGCTTGAGGTCGGAGCGGTCGACCCACACCTCGGCCCCGGTCACGGCGGTGCTGGCCACGGGCGTCAGCAGCCGCTGCAGGACGGCGGAGACGGTGGCGACGGCGAGGAAGTTGCTCACGGGCGGTTCCTGTGACGCAGGTAGTCCGCGAGCGCGGGCGCACCCGACGCGCGGACCCGGGGTCGCGGGCGCGGCTCCGGCGGGCGCGGCTCCGGTGGCGGTGGGACGACCTCGATCCGGCCGATGTTGACGGTCACCTCGGGCGCGGCGGGGCGCCGCTCGCGGCGGGTCTGCTCCGACGGACGCGCGGTCTGCAGGCGGGCGAGCGGTGCCGTCAGCGGCGCCGCGGGGTCACCAGGCCGTACGCCGTCGCGCGTGGCCGCCGCTTCGTCGTCGGGCGACCCGCGCCGGGTGCGGTCGGTGGCGGGTGTGCGGATCCCGGCAGACACCGCCTCCGCGACCAGCGAGGCCACGACCTGCTCCGGGACGGGCGACCCGCGCGATGGCGACCGTGCCGAGGACGGCTGTGACAAGCCGTCGTCGGCGGCAGATGCCGCGGAGTACGGCGACGCGTCGCCCGGCACTCGACCCGCCGCATCGACGAGTCCGCGGCCGGGAACCCGCCCGCCGGGGACCCGCGAGCGGTGCTCGCCGGAGAGGTTCGCGGCGTCAGGCTCCTGCGCCTGGCTCGGCGTCGTGCGCGACCCGGCCAGCGATCCGGCGGCCAGCGATCCGGCGGCCAGCGTTCCGGCGGCCAGCGTTCCGGCGGCCGGCGACCCGGGGGACCGGGGCGACAGCCCCCGCCGGGGGCCGGCAGCAGCCTGACCCGGTGGCTGCGTCACGCCGAAACTCCCCAGACCGGCACCGGCCCCGCCCGCCACACCGGCCCCGCCCGCCACACCGTCACCGGGCCCACCGTCACCGGGCCCACCGTCACCGGGCCCACCGTCACCGGGCCCACCGTCACCGGGCCCACCGTCACCGTCACCGGGCACGCCCGCTCCCATGACACCCGCGCCCCTGAGGCCGGCTGCCCCGAGGCCGGTTCCCGACACCCCGGCTCCCGACACCGCCCGCTCGCCCGACGGCAGCCCGGCCGGCTGCTCGTACAGCGACGGCACCCTGGGCCGCAGCCCGGCCCCGCTCGGCTGCGTCGCCCGGGCCGCCAGCCGGGCCAGGTGGCCGGTCATGGCTCGACCGCGGACAGGTAGAGCTGCCGGCGGAACGGGCTCAGCGCCAGGATCTCCGGCTCGCTCCAGCCGTAGGCGTGGGCCAGCGTGTGCACGTCGACCGCCAGCCGTCGGGCCGCGCTCTCGACCGAGGACCAGGCGAACTCCAGCGGGTCCAAGGCCTGGGACCAGGTCGCCGCGCACTCGGGACAGGCGAGCGAGAGCCGGATGTCCGCGGCCGGGTCGGCCTCGTCCAGTGCCGCCTCGACGAGGTCCGCGACCGGGTCGGGGAGCGCGTCGGGCGACACCGCACCGCCGGCCAGGGTGGCCTCGACCACGCAGCGCGCCAGCAGCTGCCGGCGCATCGACCCGGTGTCGCCACCGGGTGAGAGCGCCGCCAGGTCACCCAGCGTGGGCGGGCGTGCCGTGACGGCGTACGCGCCGTCGCTGACCGTGACAATGACAGGGACGGTGCCGGGGACACCGCCGGGGACAGTGCCGGGGACAGTGCCGGGGACAGTGCCGGGGACCGCCTCCTCGCCGTCGCTCGCCAGCGCGCCGGGGTCGACGGCCAGGTCGAGCACCGCACCGCACGCGGCGCAGTCGGCGAGGACCTCGAGCCCACGACCGGTGTCGCACCAGGCCGCGAGCAGGGCCAGATGGCCGCGGCCCACCGGCCATTCGCCGGCGTCCGCCACTCCGGCTGCCTCGAGCAGCAGGACGGCCCGGGCGGCCGGTGTCCGCGGCAGCCCGGCCTCCCAGAGATCGAGGACAGTGGCCGGCGCAGGGTTCACGTGAACGTGGGCTCCGTCGGCTCGGTGACGTCGGTGTCGCGCTCCCAGCCCTCGTTCTCGAGCTTGATGCTCTGGATGGCGACCGCGTTGGCGTTGGCGTCGAGGTCGGGCAGGGCCTGGAACTCCGATACCCAGGCCCGGAACACCTTGTACGCGAGGACCAGCTGGCCGGCCTCGTTGTAGACCTCGATGATCAGGTCCTTGCGGAAGTCCTTGAGCGAGGACTCCGCCCCGAGCCCGGCGCCGAAGCTCCAGACCTTGCTGGCCCAGGCCTCGAACTCCGGGTCGTGGGTCACGCCGCGCTCGAGCGTGATCGCCTCGAACTCGCTGCGACCCGGGGACTTGCGCGACGTGCTCGGGTCGCCGCCCTCCCGGTGCTTGACCGGCTCGGTGGTGCGCTTCAGGGCACCGACCTTGCTGACGCCGGCGACGTACTTGCCGTCCCACCTGACCCGGAACTTGAAGTTCTTGTAGGGGTCGAAGCGGTTCGCGTTGACCGTGAACTGAGCCATGGGGGAGCGCCTCTCACGCGGTGGCCTGGCCGGACTGGCCGGCCATCTGCTGGATCTGGATGACGACGAACTCAGCCGGCTTGAGCGGCGCGAAGCCGACGAGGATGTTGACGATGCCCTTGTCGATGTCGCTCTGGGTGGTGGTGTTCCGGTCGCAGCGGACGAAGTACGCCTCCCGCGGCGAGGCGCCCTGGAAGGCGCCCTTGCGGAACAGGTCGTGCAGGAACGAGCCCACGTTGAGCCGGACCTGTGCCCACAGCGGCTCGTCGTTGGGCTCGAAGACCACCCACGTCAGGCCCCTTCTGAGGCTCTGCTCGATGAAGAGGGCGGTCCGCCGCACGGGGACGTACTTCCACTGGCTCGCCTGGACGTCGGCGCCCACCAGCGTGCGCGCGCCCCAGACCACGTTGCCGACGACGGGGAAGGTGCGCAGCACGTTGACGCCGAGCGGGTTGAGCTGGGCGCTGTCGGACTCGCTGACGCTGACCGCGATGTCGGCGCCGGCGAGGCTGGCCTCGATGCCGGCCGGTGCCTTCCAGATGCCGCGGCTGGCGTCGGTGCGCGCGTAGATGCCGGCGACGGCGCCGCACGGCCCGATGTCCCGCGGTGCCGAGCGGGCCAGTGGGTCGGCGATCGTCAGCCGCGGCCAGTAGATCGCCCCGGAGTCGGACGGCGTCGGCGCCTGGGCGCCGCTGAACCACGTGATCATCCCGGCGGCGGCGTTGGTGGTCGCGTCGATCGGCGGGTCGAGCACCAGGAACGCGAGGTTGTCCTTGCAGAACTTCGTGGCGGCGTCGGCCAGCTCGTCGTACCCGTCGCCGAGGGCGCCGATGGAGGGCAGGCACAGCAGGTTGAAGACCGCGGGCTCGATCCGTCGCAGCAGCGGGAGCGCCTTGTCGAGCGCCGTGCCCAGCGCGGTGGCGGCGAAGGCGGTCCCGTCGCTCTTGAGGACCTTGGCGTCCGTGCCGCCGGCGGTCAGCGAGACCCAGACGGGGACGCCACCGCTCAGGGGCGTGGGCTTGAGCGGCGTCGTGTTGGCCGGGACGTCGGTGAGCCTGACGAGGGTGGACGCGGCGTTGACCGCGCGGATGACGGCCGCGGTGTCGCTGGTGGTGAGGTTGCGGTGGGTCTCCTGCACGGTCACGGTGCCGTCCTTGGCGGCGGTCGCGACCAGGACGTTGATCTCGGTCGAGGTCGCACCCGCGGTGACCGCGACGCGCAGGCTCTTGCCCCACGAGCCCTTCGAGGAAGCGGTCACGTTGACGGTCGCGGCGTCGTCCGTCCCGCTGAGGCTGCCGTCGGCGGCGGTGTCACCGGGCTGGTCCAGCGCGGGGTCCGCGTCGGCGTCCGCAGCCAGCGTCGTCCGCACGATCCACGCCA
>Ga0299913_10003593_pt1 | contig 12735 bp, 11 predicted proteins | sample RVTome_9_FD_201360 | JGI IMG/M metagenome (GOLD analysis project Ga0299913, IMG submission 201360) | Soil microbial communities from uranium-contaminated site in the Upper Colorado River Basin, Wyoming, United States - RVT155D38 (version 2) ... | reverse complement strand
TCGGCCTCTACGAGGTGGAGGGCGCGTGACGGCTGCTCCCGGTGTGCGTGCCGTGATCAGCGACTTCGGCGGCGTCCTGACGAACCGGCTGATCGAGGCCTTCGCCGCATTCCAGGACGAGACCGGCATCTCGATGGAGCAGCTCGGGCGCGGAATGCAGCGCGTCTCGGAGCGAGAGGGCGAGTATCCGCTCTTCCGGCTCGAGCGCGGCGAGGTGACCGAGGAGCAGTTCCTCATCGACCTGGCGTGGGGGCTGGAGGCCGAGCTGGGTCACCGCCCCACCCTCCATCGCTTCCGGGAGATCTACTTCGACGCCCTGCACGCGAACGAGCCGATGCTCGACCTGATGCGCGAGCTCCGCGACGCCGGCCACCGGATGGCGATCCTGACCAACAACGTGCGCGAATGGGAGCCGCTGTGGCGGGCGAAGCTCCCGGTGGACGACATCTTCGAGCTCGTCGTCGACTCCGCGTGGGTCGGGATGCGCAAGCCCGACCCCGCGATCTACGAGCTCACCGTCGGCCGGCTCGACGGCGTGGAGATCGGCGAATGCCTGTTCGTCGACGACAACGACGTGAACGTCGAGGCGGCCCGCGACCTCGGCATGGCCGCCGTCCACTTCCGGTCCAACGCGCAGGCGATCCCGGAGATCCGGGCGCTCACCGGGGTCGGCCCCCGGGCCTAGTTCACTCTCGACAGCAGCCCGACCACGGACCGCTCGAGCGATGCGATTCGGCGCTCCAGCTCCGCGATCCGGGTCTCGGGCGCCGCCGGCGGGCTTCCCGCCCCGTTGGCGTCCGGCGGCTCGCGCTGCGCGCGGAACTCCATCTGCGTCCGCTCGAACGAGGTCTCCAGGGCGGCGATCAGATCCCGCGACCCGGCCAGGGAACCGGCCCCGGCCTCCTGCTCGAGCCGCAGCGCCAGCTCGCCGATCTCGGCGGCGCCGAAGCTGCGGGCGGCGCCCTTCAGGGAGTGCGCGTGCTCGAGCACTCGCGGGGCGTCACCGGCGTCCATTGCCGCACGCAGCTCGGCAAGCCGGCCCGGCGCGCGGTCGAGGAAGGTCCCGAGGAGCTGCGCGAAGCCCTCTCTGCCGAGCTGCTCTTCAAGCTGCTGGATCGCACCGCGGTCGGTGGCGGCGCCGTGCGGGAGGCTGTCGGGCATCGGCTGTCTGTTGGGCGGCTGCGGCACGGACACGCAACAGTCCATTCGGCAGCGAACCACCACCGCTTGAGCCGTGGACCCGCGCGGCTAGTTGTCGCCGCCGAGGCGATCGTCGACGTAGATCTGCAGCGCCCGGCTGCAGAGCGTCTCCAACCGCTCGGGCGAGAGCCACGGCAGCACGATGTCGAGCGCCTCCTCCTCGCCGACCCCGGCCAGGAAGGCCTCGTCCCCGCGGAAGCGGGCCGCGAGCTTCAGCACGTCGCGCTTGTGGTCGCCGAGCGCCTCGAACGCACCGACCAGGAACTCCGCGGTCGCGATCGGGGTGCCGACCTCGAGCGTCGCGTGCCAAGCGGCGAGCATCGACAGGTCCTCGTGGTCGAGATCGTGCACCGCCTTGGAGTAATGCTGCGACAGCTCATGCTCCGGGATGTCGTCCACCCATGCCTCGATCACGGCCGAGAGCAGCGCCCGCCGCGCCTCGCGCCCGATCGACTCGGCGATCACGCGGATCGCCTCCGCCGGTTCCATGAAGCACAGTGCCATCGCGGCGCAAGATAGGCAGCGGTCCCGACGGAATAACTTGCTCCCATGCTGCCGGTGCTCCTGCTGGGACTCATGGTGTGCGCAAGCCCCTGGATCTGGGGCTATGACGAGGTCGAGGGCGCGATCGCGGCCGATGTCGTGACCGGGTGCGCGATCGCCGCCGTGGCGCTCGCGTCCCGCGCGTTCCCGGCGCTCGCCGCGCTGAACGTGCTCGCTGGGTTGTGGCTCGTGACCGCGCCGTGGCTGGTCGGCTACGGGACGCATGACGGGCCGGTCGGCCTCAGCGACACGATCGCCGGCATCCTCGTCTGCGCGCTCTCCCTGAGGAAGCTCGCAGCCGCGGACCGCCGGGCGGACGGACCGGGCCCGGGGCCGGTCGGCCGGGTCAGGGGCCGCCCGCCGCGTTAGAGCCTGTCTCGACCTCTTGGATGGCTAACGCACGCAGGGACCGGTGTCCACCGGTCCGCCGGCGGCGGCGAGCGCCCCGCCGACGATCCCGGGCGGGACCCCGAATCCTCCCCGCGACCCGTTCGTGGTCGCGGCGAACACCGTCGCTACGACGCGCCCGCCCGAGTCCACGACGGGCCCGCCGGAGTTGCCGGAGCGCACGCGGCCCCGCAGCGAGGTGATCCGCCGCTGCACCGGGCCGCTGCCGTAGGCGTCGCGGCTCAGGACCGTGCGCGTGGCACCGAGGCGCCCCGCCGCCGGGCGATACGGACCGTTCTCGGGGTACCCGAGGATCGCCACCGGCGCCCCGACGCGCGCGCCGGAGCGCAGCGCGAGCGCCGGGGCGTCGAGTCCCGGGACGCTCAGCACAGCGATGTCATTTCGCGCGTCGAAGTGGATCGCCGTCGCGTCGAGACCGCCTTCGCCGTCCGACTCGACCGACGTGTCGTCCTGTCCGGCCACCACGTGCGCATTCGTGACGACGACGCCGGGCCGGGCGACCCAGCCCGATCCCTGCACCGCAAGCCCGCAGGCGTGGCCCAGGATGCGCACCACCGCCGCGCCCGCGCGCTGCACGTCCCCGTCCCGCAGGATGCGCCGGGTCGGCGCCGGCACGTCCGCGGCCGGCCCGCGGATGCGTGGGAAGGGGTCCGCGCGCGCGAGGGCGTTCAGGATCGGGCCCGACGGCGGCAGGACCTCGTTCAGGGTCGAGAGGATCGCCGAGCGCTGGATGTCGCGGCGCAGGTCCCGGGCGCCCGGCGTCTGCAGCGCCACCGCCCCGGCGATCCACACCAGGCCCAGACCAAGCGTGGCGACGAGCAGGGCGCCCCCGATGCCGTCGAGCACGTCGGCGGCCCGGAAGGCCATCCGGCGCCTGATCCCCTCGCCAAGGGCCTCGAACACGATCGCGGCGAGCCCGCCGACCATCAGCGCCGCCACGAGGCTGAACAGCGGCGCGTACGGCGAGCTCGAGCCGTCCTCGAGCAGCAGCGGCGCCAGCCGGCTGCCCAGGAAGGCACCACCGGCGAACCCGGCCAGCGACAGGGCGCTCACGATCAGCCCCTGTGCGTAGCCCCACAGCGCCATCAGGGCGAGGAACGCGACGATCATCCAGTCGATGGCGGTCAAGAGGGCGCGGGGTTGAGACCGCCTATAGACTGACGCGCGTGGAGAGGATGGGCGCTCTTGCAACCGGGGTCCCGCGGCGGGATCCGGGCACGGTCCGGCTCACGCGTGCCGGCGTGCTGATCGCCGCCCTGGGTGCACTGCTGGTCGTCATCGACCCCCTCGGACTCGCGGTCGCGGGCCTCGTGCTGACGGTCGTGGGCGCAATTCTCGCCGCACGCGGCGGGATGGGCCAGACCTGGTACTGGATGATCGCCGGTGGTGCGGCCCTCGGCGTCGTCTCGAGGCTCGTCGCCGAGGGTGCCCAGACGCTCGGTGGGTGGCTGGCGGTGGTCGGCAGTCTGATGGTGATGATCGGCGCCTCGCTCGGCTATCCGCTCGCGAGCGATCTCGAGGAGTAGCCGGAACCCCTCGGGATTCATGGGGCGAGCGCCGCAGGCGCGAAGCACGTGACTTTAGGTGGGCGAAGCCCTCGATACGCCTTCAGACGTCGAGCGTGATGGTGGCGGGCTCCTCCTCGCCCTCGACCGGTATCTGCAGCTCGAGCGGGAGGTTGTCGGTCGCGGTCTCCTGCGTCACCCGGTAGAGGAGCAGCGCTCCGGACGTCGGGCCGAACGCGGCCGGCGAGTTGGGCGGCGGGGCGACGTCGCCGGGCGGGATCTCCTGCCCGAGGTCGAGCCCGAAGCCGCTCTGTGTCGTGTCCAGAGGCAGGTACTCGTTGCCGATCGTGTCCACGACCTTGATGTCCCGCGGCGGCTTGTAGGGCGTGTCGCCGTCGTTCTCGATCCGCACGAACACGCCGAGGTAGGTCTCGTCGGCGGCCAGCGTCGCCTGCGCGCGCAGGTACGCGTCGTCGGGCCGCTGCTGCGGGTTCAGCAGCCGGGTCAGCTGCACCTGGTAGGTCGTGTCCCCCACCTCGATGAACTCGCCCTCCGCGCCGGACGTCTTCGGCTCGTCCTCGCCACATGCGGCGAGGCCCAGGGACAGCGCGAGCGCCAGCGCGAGAAGCGCGGCGGAGAACCGGGGAATTCGCTTCACGGGCGCGGAAGTGTAATCGAGGCCGCAACGAGCCGGGGCTGAAGCGTTTTGGTCGCTACGGCCACCAAAACCCTTCAGGGACGAGATACCAACGGGTCCTCTCATCCCGCCGCGACCCTGACTGCGTGCGCGGAGGGCTCGCCCTCCTCGAGCACGTGCGCGAGCCGACCAAGGGCGCGGCGCCCGGCGCGGCGCAGCCAGCCGCGCAGCCCGAGGGCCTCCTTCAGGCGATCTACCATCGATCCGGACTCGGCCTCGAAGCGGTAATCGACCCGCGTCATGTCGTGATCGGCCGGTGTCAGCCGGTACTCCGCGCGTGTGCGAATCCGGCCGATCCGCCCCAGCCGGCCCTCGAGGACGACGAGATACGGAGGTTCCAGTTCGGTGATCGCGGCGTCGCCCCACTGCTTGCCCAGCGGGAAGTCGAGCCGATAGCTCGCGGCCGCGCCCAGCCCACGCGAATCGAGCCGCTCGAGCCGGAAGTCGCGCATGTAGTGGTCGCTGAACTCGGCATGGTTCGCGATGTCGGACAGGTAGCCGAATACCCGCTCGCGCGGGGCGTCGACCGTCCGGGAGACCGTCACGGGGCGCATGGGGCCGCGCATTCTATGGCCGGGCCTGGTCGGCGCGCCGGCGGCCCGCCGCCCGCGACGGCGCGAGGTCGCGGGCGAAAAAACCCGCTCTGAGCGGGCATCATGGCCATCTCGGCGCCCACGAAGCCCACGGTTCTCCAATCCGTAGTTAGAATCGGCACGAGGTCTCGGGGGAAGACCAGGTGGCCAACCCGGAGCACGGACGCGCCGCTGGCAGACCCGAGGAGGATCGGTTGCACACATATCTCACCGGCACCCTGGCCGGAGTAGGCTCCTTTCGATGCCGCACCTGCGGCTTCCACGTTGCGCTGCACGCACTCGACGAGATGCCGGAGTGCCCGAACTGCGGCGACCATCGCTTCGCGCGGGCGTCGATGTTCGACGTCGCGGAGCCCGACCAGACGCCTCTTCACGAAGAGGTGGACACGGACTGGCTCGACGCGATCCGCGCCGGGCTCGAGGAGGAAGGCCAGTTCCTGGCCTTTCGTGACGGCGAGCGCGCCTCGGTCCTGCCGCTGGTGGCAGAGTGGACGCGGGTCGGCCGCAGCCTCACCGCCGACATCAGGCTCGACGACCCGACGGTGTCGCGCCGCCACGCGCTCATCTGCCGTCAGGAAGGACGCGTCCGCGTCCTCGACGACCGCAGCCTGAACGGAACGTGCGTGAACGGCGACCGCGTCGAGTGGCACGACCTGACGGACGGCGACGAACTGGTCATCGGCCGCTACCACCTCCACTTTCTGGACACAGCCCGGGTCGCGGCGACCGCGTAACCGCGCGCCGGCCGGCCGGCCGAAGATCGGGTGGGTCCGTGAGGATTTCCGCCGCAGGGCGCCGAACGGGCCCACCCGATCGGAGGCCGCCCGCTCGGCCGGAGGCCGAACAATGCGCCAACGAGCTACTCCGTCGACACCGACGGGTCCGTCTGTTCCCGCCGCGGCACCGACATGAGGAAGTGGTTGCGGGGAGCCGCGGCGATTCCGCGGATGCGGCGCGCCTCGTCGTGCTGCTCCGAGCGCTCGAGCTCCTGGGCGTAGAGGTCGAGCAGCTCCTTCACGTCCGCTGCGCCCTCGCCGTCGAGCTCCTCGAGGTCGACGAGCGCGCCCTTGCCGAGCCGCCGCTCGATGGCCGCGCGGTCCAGGCCCCACTCGTCGTTGACGCGCATGTACACGCGCCCGCCGGTCTGGCCGGCGCATGCCCAGGGGCCGATGTCGCCCAGCACGACCGCCCGTCCGGCGGTCATGTACTCGAACGCGAACCCCTTGATGTTCGCCCGGTCCGCGATGCCGCCCAGGTCGTCGCGGACGGGCTCCCGGGGCTCGCCGCCGATCACGACGTCGGCGCCCGAGAGGCGGATGCAGAAGCGCGAGTCGGCCGAGCCCTGCACGAAGAACCGGCCTCGCTGCGCGCCATAGGCAAACGACTTCCCGACCGAGCCGTTGACGCGCTCGCCGGCGCGGTTGCGGCCCTTCATGACCGCGATCGTGCCCCCGAACATGGTCTTCCCGACGCCGTCCTGCGCGCCGCCCTCGACGCGGATGTCGACGCCCCACACGTTGAATGCGCCGAGCCCCGAGCCGCCGATCGAGCCGCCGTTGAAGTGCAGGTCGGCGAGCGGCTCCATCGTCGCCGGCGGCGCCGAGCCGGGCCGGAAGATCCGGGACCGCGACAGCGCGCCCGCAAGCTCGGTGCCGAGCACGCGGTCGTTGGCGTCCACCGGGCGCGGATACTCGTGCGAGACGTGGCCCAGCGGGACGGCGGTCACGTTGCCGCCGTCGCCCGATCCCTCGCCGCCGATGGAAACGGGGTCGCCGCAGACCTCGGTCGCGAGCGCGGCGATCTCGCGTGACGCCGACTTCGCCTCCATGCGGATCGGCTGGGCCACGATCAGGCCCGCGGCCTCACGCTGCTCCTCGGCGCTGGCCGGCATGTCGATCGGCTCGAGGTCGAGCATCTCCTCGAGCGGCCGGATCATCTCGTCCAGGTCGATGCTGTCCTTCGCGCGGGCCTGGACCAGCAGGTCGCTGCGACCGACGAGGTCCTGGACGCGCTCGTAGCCCATCTCCGCCACTACCTGGCGCACCTCCTCGCCCATGCCGGCGAAGAAACGCGCGCAGCTCTCGGCGGCGCGCTCGAACTCCTGCGGGGTGAACTTCTTCAGGCCCTTCTCCTCCGCCTCGGCCATCGACTCGATCTGAGTCGCGATGCCGACGTGGCAGGTGTCGAGCTGGCAGCCGCGGCAGATCGTGCAGCCGATCGAGACCATCGCCAGCGTCCCGAAGGCGACGCGGTTCGCGCCCAGGCAGTGGAGCTTCACGATGTCCCGGCCATGGCGGTAGCCGCCGTCGGCCCAGATCTCGACGCGGTTGCGGATGCCGGTCTCGAGCAGCGCGAGGTGGACCGCGCGCGTGCCGATGTCCGACGGCAGGCCGACGTGGCGCAGAGCGTGCTGGCGGGCTGCGCCCGTGCCGCCCTCGAATCCCGAGAGCGTGATGATGTCGGCGCCGGCCTTCGCGATCCCGACGCCGATCGTGCCGATGTTCGGCACCACCGGCACCTTCACGGAGACGCGCACGTCGGGTTTGGCCGTCTTCAGCTCGTCGATCAGCTCGGCGAGGTCCTCGATCGAGTACAGGTCGTGGTTGTTGGAGGGCGAGATCAGGTCGGTGCCGGGAGACGCGTTTCGCGCGGCGGCGACCTTCTCGGAGACCTTCTTCGCGGGCAGGTGCCCGCCCTCGCCCGGCTTCGCCCCCTGGCCGATCTTGATCTCCACGAGGTACGAGGAGTTCAGCATCTCCGACGTCACGCCGAAGCGGCCGGACGCGACCTGCTGTCCGCGCCACAGCGGGTACTTGCCGTACATGTCGCGGATCTCGCCGCCCTCGCCGTTCACGCAGACGATGTTGATGCGCTTCGCCGCCTCCGGATAGGCGCGGAACGCCGTCTCGCCCTGGGACCCGAACGACATCGAGGAGATCACGATCGGGTAGGAGTGACGGCCCACGCTGGGATCGACCCGCTCGGGGTCGATCGGCTCACGGTCGGACTTCAGCTCGAGGATGTGGCGCATGGAGATCGGCTGGTCGTGCTCGAGCTCGCCGACCTTGGTCGAGTACTCCTCGAACGTCGTCTGCCCGGCGGCGGCCGCGATCGCCGCCTTGTAGACCTTCGGGTAGAAGCGGAACGTCTTGGCGGGCTTGCCGTCCTCCTGCCCGGCGAGGATCCGCTGGCGCACCACGGACTCCGCGTTCAGCTCCGCGAACCCGGTGCCGGCCTGCTGGGACCCGTAGTAGCCGGGGGTGCCGAAGATCTCGACCAGCTCGGGCTTCAGCCCGATCGCCGAGAACAGGCGTGCGTAGCCGCGCACCTCGTGGATGCCGAGGGTGGAGATCACCTTCTCGATCCCCTTGCGCAGCGCCGAGCACATCTGCGAGATGTCGTCCTCGTAGTCGTCGACGCAGATGACCTTGATCATCACGTAGGGGCAGACGCCGTCCGCGCCCAGGCCCAGCGCCATGCAGACGTCGTGCACGTTGCGGATCGCGCCCGAGCGCAGCACGATCGATGTGCGGCGGCGCAGGTTCTCCTCGCCGGGCTCGACGCGGTACTCGCGCAGGGCCCGGTCGATCGCGGACAGCGCCAGGTGGGGGTCGAGCCAGGGCCGCTCGCCGTCACGTGCGGTGCGGTCCGACAGCACCAAGAGCTCGGCACCGTCGAGGACCTTCTTCGCGGCCTCGAACTTCAGCCGCTCGAGCGCGCCCTCGACGGTCTCGGCCTCGAGGCAGGAGACGTCGAGCACCGCGGCACGGCCACGGAAGAGCTCCCACAGGTCCTCGAGCAGGTAGGTCTTGTGCTCCTTCGCAACGCGCCTGTACGTGGAGTCCGACAGAGGCGCCATCCCGTGGTGGCCGCCGAGGATGATCGGGAACGCCGTCTCGATCGTGCGCGGCTCCTCGTGGGGCCGGTCGATCGACGGACGTGCGCCGAACACGGCCCGGCAGGAGAAGTGCTCGATCTCACGCTCGCGGTCGATCGCCGGGTTCGTGACGACCGCGACGCTCTCCTTGAAGTAGTCGGCCAGGTTCTGGCGCTCGGGCGACAGTACCGCCAGCGGACCGTCGTAGCCCAGCGACCCGATCGGCTCGGCGCCGTTGGAGGCCATCTGCTGCACAAGCTTCGTGTCTTCGCGCTGCCACCCCATGCCGGCCAGCACCTGCTCGGAGACCTTCACCGGCTCCGCCGGCCCGGCCGAGTCGTAGCCCGGGATCTCCGGCCCCTCGAGCGGGCCACCGGTCGGGATCGCCTGCTCGAAGCCGGCCACCGCTTCGGCGCCGGTGCGCTCGAGCCAGCGCTTGTGGACCAGGCGCTGCATCTCCTGGTGGTCGAACAGCCGCGCGCCGCGATCGCGCTTCACGCGCACCAGCACCTTCTCCCCGGGGGAGAGCGGCTTGGGCTCGCCGGTCATGTCGGCCAGCGGGACGACGCCCGGCTCGGAGCTGAACACGTAGGAGTCGTGCGCCTCGATCTGCCACAGCGGCCGCAGCCCGAGCGCGTCGACCGAGAACACGTGCTCGTCGCCGTGGCGGGCGATCAGCGCGATCGGCCCCTGGGCGAACGGGCCCAGCGCCTGGCGCATGTACATGTAGAAGCCGCGCATGTCCTCGGGGAACTGCCGGATCTCGTTCACGATCGGCGGCACCGCCAGTTCCATGGCCTCCGGCAGCGACAGGCCGCGCCGCTGGACCAGCGTCTCGATCAGGCGGTTCAGGTCCTGCGAGTCGGAGGAGTCGTCGCGGATCGGGACGCCCAGCATGAGCGCCTCGGACCGCAGCCGGGCGATGGTGTTGATCTCGCCGTTGTGGCCCAGGACGGAGAACGGCTGCACGCGCATGAAGGACGGCCACGTGTTCGTCGAATACCGGTTGTGGCCGAGGATCGACGCGGTCTCGGAGCGCGGGTCCGAGAGGTCCTCGAAGTAGCGCTGCAGGACCAGCGGCGCGCCCATCACCTTGTAGACGCAGGAGTCCGCGGACAGCGAGGCGACGTGCGCGTCGAGGTTGGCCTCGATCTCGATCGCGACGTCGAACAGCACCCGGTCGCGTGCCTCCGCGTCGGGCACCAGCACGCCGACCTGCCAGAAATGGGGCTCCTCCTCGCGCGCCGTGTGGCCGAGGGCGGCGCTGTTCACGTGATCCTCGCGCTCGGCGAGGACTCGCAGGCCGGCCCTGTGGAAGGTCTGCCGCGCCTCGCGCTTCACGCGCTCGTAGTCGGTCGCGCGGGAGACGAAGATGTGCGCGACGGCGAACGCGGGGTCGAGCGCGAGCCGGGGTGCGTGGCCGCCGTGGCGGATCTCCTCCTGCCAGAGCAGCCGCGGGATGTCGACCATCACGCCACAGCCGTCGCCCTCGCCGTCCACGTTGCCGGCCCGATGCAGCATCTTTTGAAGGGCGACGAAGCCCTTCTCGATCACGTCGTGATTGGCCTTGCCGTCGCGGCGCACGGCCGCGTAGAGCGCGCACGCATCCTGGTCCTCGACCGTCTGCGGACGGCGGCGGGGGCGGTACGCCTGGGTGGGCACGTAGCGACCGGCGGTGTCTGCGCCAGAGGCGCGGGCGGGGTCCTGCGGGCCCAGCTTCGAAGAAAGAGCGCTCATTTGTCCTCCCGGGTTCCGCGCCTTCTCCGAGCGGGCGCGCGACGGGTTCACGTGGGTGCGCCATTATAGTCCGCGCTGAGGTTGCATTCCCGCGCGGCTGCGGCGGTTATTTTCCCCCAATTTGCGATTTTCTTGCCCGGAGGGCCGGTGTCGACAATCCTCCCCACAGCGTGCCCCACGATCGCGGTGCTCTCCCAGAAGGGCGGAACGGGAAAGACGACCATGGTCCGCACGCTCGCCGACGTGCTGCGCAGAGTCGGACTCGACGTGCTGCCCGTCGACCTCGATCCGCAGGGCAACCTGTCGGACTACTTCGACGTCGACCCCGACGCCACGCCCACGATCGGGGAGGTGCTCGCGGGGCACGCGCGGGCCGTCGACGCGATCCACAACGGCATGATCCCGGCCAACCTCGGGCTGGCCGAGGCCGAGCTCGTCCTGAGCGGCAAGATGGGCCGCGAGCTGACGCTGAAGCGTGCGCTGCGCGAGTCGCGCCGCCAGCACGAGCTGATCCTGGTCGACTGCCCGCCGGCGCTCGGCCTGCTGACCGTGAACGCGCTCGTGTCGGCCAGCCACGCGCTCGTCAGCGCCGAGGGCGAGTACTTCTCGCTGCAGGGCGTCGAGCAGGTGCTGGAGGTGATGGAGCTGGCGCGCGAGAACCTGAACGAGGGCCTCGACTGGCTCGGCGTCGTCCTCAACATGGCGGACATGCGCATGGTCCACACCCGCGAGACGCTGGACAGCATGCGCGAGAGCTTCGGCGACAAGGTCTTCCGCAGCGTGATCAGGCGCTCCGTGCGCTATCCCGAATCGGCCGAGCGCGGGGTCTCGATCATCGACTACCGCCCAGAGCTCGGCACGGACTACATCAACCTCGCCGACGAGCTGCTCGCGCGCCTCGGCGACCAGGAGTCGCGCGAGCGCCTGCAGGCGCTCCGGCAGGAGACGGTCGCGACGCTGCCGGAGCCGGTCGAGCCCGGGTACTGAGCCCGCGCGGTCCTCAGGGCACGAACACGCCCTGGCGCATGAAGAGCGCCTCGTCGCCGTTGCCACAGGTGGGCGGGCAGTTCGCGTAGCCGGTGCCGTTCGGTCCCGGGTCGTAGATTTGGACCTCGCCGGCCTGCCAGATCCCTCTGCTTCCCTCGGCCACGGCGCCGGGAACGATCGATTCCATCGTGGTCGCCAACGTGCATGTCGAACCGACGTCCGGATCCGGCGTCGCAGCGCACATGGCCGGCGCGCGTATGGAGAAGTCCTGCGCCGTGCCGGTCACGGTCGAGCCGTTGAGACGGTCGGTGAGCCGCATGCTCGCGGCGAGCAGCACCTGGCCGGAGAAGTCGGACAAAGAGCCGCCGGGACAGGCGGCGTTCGCGGCCATGCACCGCACGTCGGTGGCGTTGACGTTGATCGCGAAGTCCGCCTGATCGCCGGACGTCCCGGGGTCACCGACGACAGCGGTGAACCCTGCCGAGGCGATCGAGTTCGCCCCGACACCGTTCGCGTCCGGCGTGCCGACCGTGAGCGTCAGCGACTGCTGCGAGGGCGGACTACACGATCCGAACGCGAGCGGCGGGCCGTGGGTGCGGTTCGAGGCGAAGCAGAAGTTGTACGTCGGCACGAGTGACACGCGGAACGGCGAGGCGCTCCTCGGCCGTGCGTAGCCTGGCCACAGCAGGGGCTGCCAGTCCGGATTCGCCCCCTCGGCGACGACCATGTCGTTCGATCCGTCGAGGTTCCTCGTGTGCGTCCCGTCGAAGTTCGAGTAGGCGATCTTGGTGCCGTCCGGGGACCAGGCCGGGTAGTCGGCGCTCGCGTCCGAGATCAGAAGCGTCCGGTCGGTCCCATCGGGGTCAATCGTGAATATGCCGCCGCCCTCCGCGCCATCGGAGCCATAGGCGATCCGGGTGCCATCGGGAGACCAGTCGGGTGAGAAGTCGGGGTCGGGGTTTGTGGTCAGCTGGAGGCCCCCCGTACCATCGGGGTTCATCACCCAGATGTCGGAATTCGGCGTCGCGGGTGGAGTCGACGGACGTCTCGAGAAGGCGATTTTCGTCCCGTCCGGCGACCATGCGGGCGTTCGCTCCTCGAAGCCCGGGGTGTTGGTCAGATTCGTCTCGTTCGTGCCGTCGCTGCCGACCGTCCAGATCTCGCCCAGCCGCGCGAACGCCAGCTTCG
>Ga0299913_10003592_pt1 | contig 12738 bp, 14 predicted proteins | sample RVTome_9_FD_201360 | JGI IMG/M metagenome (GOLD analysis project Ga0299913, IMG submission 201360) | Soil microbial communities from uranium-contaminated site in the Upper Colorado River Basin, Wyoming, United States - RVT155D38 (version 2) ... | reverse complement strand
CGCGGCGCGCGATTGACGCCGATCCCGACCGGCAGGACGCTCGAGCGCTGGGGGCTGACGCCGCGGGGGCGCGAGTGGGACCTCCGGACGGCGCGTCCCGCATCGGCGGTGATCGTCGTCACGGCGGGTGCGCGCGTGGTCGCGTTCGAGCTGCGGCCGGCCACGCTGCGTTAGTCGCGCAGGCGCTCGGCGAGGTACCGGAGGCCGAGCGGGTAGCGGTACTCGATCGCGAGGTGCGTCGCGTCGAAGAGCTCCACGTGCAGGTCGCGGACCGCCAGCTCGGTCAGCTCGCGGCGGAGCCACTCGGCGGTGAGGTCGAGGTACCACTCGTCGCGGGTGCCGCAGTCGAGGTAGATCGCCCGCAGGCTGCGGAGCGCGTCGGCGTGGCGTGGGACGAGCGTGGGGTAGTCCCACTCCAGCCAGCGCTCCCACAGCTCCGGGATCACCTGCGCGGTCGCGGTGTCGTAGGGGAGGCGCACCGTGCCGTCCGCGTCGGCTGAGTAGGCGGCGGCGAAGCCCCACTGGAGCAGGACGTGCAGGTCGTGTGGGTGGGCGAGCGGCGCCGGGCCGGTGCGGAGCTCGTCGAGGAAGCGCTCGATCTCGCCGCCGTAGCCGTCGCGCAGACGGCGGGCGGCGAGGCGGAAGAACGGCCGGATCGAGACCTCGAAGAGACCCCCGCCGGCGTGACTCGCGAAGCCCTGGAAGAGGTCCGGACGGAGCATCGCGGTGACCGCTGCGCCCTGGCCGCCGCTCGACTTCCCGGAGATGCCGCGCAGGCCGTTCGTCTCGTAGCGCCCGTCGACGAAGGGAACGACCTCGTCGCAAAGGTAGGTGTGGTACCGGCCCGTCCCGGGCGAGTCGACGAACTGCGACCCGCCGACAGACGTCCACGCGTCGACGAGGACGACGCGCGCGTCGACGTCGGCGTCGTCGAGCAGCTCGAGGAAGGTCGGCCGGAAGGCGGCGCGGTTGCGCCACATGTCGAGCTGCCCCGTGAAGCCCTGGAGGACGTAGACCGCGGGCCCACCCGCGTAGGAGGGCGGCGTATAGACCCAGAGCGGCCGCTCATGCGGGTCGCCGAGCGGGTTTCCGCGCAGTGCGTCACTCGTGAGCACGTGCTCGTCGAGGGTGCCGCGCTGCGGGCGCAGCGAGGGGTGGCTCACCGGACGTACCACTCGTCCGGGCCCCAGCCGAGGTCCTGCCCGCGCTCGGCGCGCCGCCGTGCGGCGACGGGGTCGCGGGCGACGTGTCGGCTGCGAGCCGCCTGCTTGGTCACGCCCAGCGGTGCGGCGAGCTCTGACCACGAGCGCCCGTGCGAGCGTGCTCGGACGACGAGCGTCGCCTCGAGCGAGTCCAGCGCCGCCCGCGCCGCGACGATCTCCCGCAACGCGAGGTCGATCGGGTCCTCTTCCACACGGACATCGTGTTCCACACGGACATCGTGCCCTGCGCACACCTTCGGCGAAAGTGGCCGCTTCGGCCGCCTCGGACAACGCCGCGTTCCAGGGACTGTCCCTGGACAACGTCCGTTGTCCAGACAACGATTGTTGCCGGGACAGTCCCTGGAACCCACGCTTGTCGCTCAGCCGGCGGTGATGAGGGCGGCGCCGGCGAGGGCTCCCGCGACACCCAGGCGCTGCGCCGGGGCGATCCGCTCGTGGAGGAGGAACGCCGCCAGGCCGACCGTGACGATCGGGTAGAGCGACGAGAGCACCGACACGACGCTGAGGAACCCGCGCGTCGAGGCGAGCCCGAACAGGACGTTCGCGCCGACGTCGCAGAGGCCGACCGCAACGAGCACCGGCACGTGGCGAAGTCCCGGGCGCAACGAGACGCCCACGGCCAGCGCGGCCGCGATCGCGAGTAGCGAGGAGACGCCGCGGGCGGTCGAGACCGCGTACGGCACGCTCGCGTCAGCGGCCCGGTCGAGGAAGACGAAGTAGAGCCCGAAACCGAGTGCCGCGACGAGGGCCAGCCCGGCACCCGCCGCGCGCCCGCCGCCGTCGGCACGAGGCTCGCGCGAGGCGAGCGCCACCCCCAGGAGCGCGAGCGCGATGCCCGCGACCTGCAGCGCGCCCGGGCGCTCCCCTGAGGCGACGCCCACCGTGAACGGGATCGCCGCCGCGACGGCCGAGATCGGCGCCACGATGCCCATCGCCCCGACCGCCATCCCGCGGTAGAGCGCCGCGAGCCCCAGGCAGCCGCCGGCGCCGGCCGCAGCCGCCCAGGCGACCGCGGTCCAGCCGGGAAAGGCGTCGCCGGCGAGCGCCAGCCAGACGAGCACCGCTCCGAAGCCCGCCGCCTGCGAGAGCGCGAGCACCGCGAGCACGTGCAGCGAGCGCGACTTCAGGCCGCCGAGGAAGTCGCCGAGCCCCCACGAGAGGCTCGCGCCGAGAGCCAGCCCGATCGCGAGCATCTACTCCCCGACAGGCCTCGTCGCGGCGACCGCGTCCAGCTGGTTCGCGTGGTAGAGCACCGCCGCCTCGGCGGTCCGGGAAGCGCCACGATCGTGGTGGCACGCGATCGCGTGCAGGAGCTCGGCGCGACCCTCCGCGTCGAGGCTTTCCGCCCGCTCCTCCACCAGCCTCAGGCCGAGATGGACATGGCCGAGAAGACGCCCCTCCTCGGTCGGCCGGAACGACGGCCCACGCCCGAGCTCGCGCACCCGGCCGACGTCGTGGAGCAGCGCCGCCGCGAGGAGCAGGTCGCCGCGGAGCCGCGGATGGAGCTGGGCCGTCTCGCGCGCGAGCGTCGCGACGCCGACTGTGTGCTCGAGCAATCCGCCCGCGTAGGAGTGGTGCGTCTCCGCGGCCGGTAGCTCGCGGAGCGCCTTTCGGATCTCCACGTCGCCGAGGAACCGCCCCACGAGGCCGGAGAGCCCGGGATGGGAGAGCTCGCCCGCGAGGAACTCGAGGAACCCGTCCAGCTCGTCGGCGTCGCGGCGCATCCTCGGCGCAAGCTCCGCCGGATCCTCGTCCGACGGCTCGACCGAGCGGATCTCGAGCTGCAGGCGGTTGTCGAAGCTCTCGACGCGCCCGAGCACGCGGACGGCGTCGCCCTCGGCGAAGCGGCCGTCGAGCAGCTCGACGTCGTTCCAGATCCGTCCCTCGATCCGGCCCGTCCGGTCGACGAGCTCGAGCGCGAGGTACGGCGCCCCTTTCCGGGTCGTCCGCCGCTGCTTTCGCGCGACGGCGTACACGCCCTCGACGGTCCGGTCGGCCGTCAGCTCGGAGATGGTGCTCACTAGCCGGAGTCTAGGAGGCACCGGCGTGGCGGTGCTCGTCCCCGGGGTGCGATGCTCGTTCCGAGGCAAGGACGCAGGGAGCCTCGATAGCCAAAGCTATCGGGGCGACCGAGGACGCAGCATCGGGGCGAGCAGCGCGGCCCGGGGGCTCAATCGCCGCTGCGCCGGTGCCTCCTAGGCCGTTGCTAGGCTCGCCCGATGGCCGTCGTCAAGCCCTTTCGCGCCCTCCGCTACGACGAGGCGGCGGCCGGCCCGCTCGAGTCGCTCGTGGCGCCCCCCTACGACGTGATCGCCCCGGAGCAGCGGACAGAGCTGCTCGCGCGCAGCCCGCACAACGTCGTCCGGCTGACGCTCCCCGACTCGGAGGAGCAGGCCGCCCGCGACCTGGAGGACTGGCGCGCGGGCGGTGTCCTCGTCGAGGAGCCTCCGGCCGTCTGGGCGCTGCGGCAGGACTACGTCGGCCCCGACGGGGTTGCCCGGTCGCGCTTCGGGATCGCCGCCTCGCTGAAGGTCGAGCCGTACGACACGGGAACGGTGCTCCCGCACGAGCGCACGCACGCCGGCCCGAAGGAGGGCCGCCTCCGGCTGCTCCGCGCCACCCGAGTCCAGCTGGAGCCGATCTTCCTGCTCTACGACGGTCCGGCTCCGCTCGCCCAGCCGGACCGCGCGCCGGACCTGGAGGTCGAGGGCGCACGGCTGTGGCGGATCGACGACCTGGCGGTCGTGCGCGCCTTCGACGACAAGCAGCTCCTGATCGCGGACGGGCACCACCGCTACGAGACGGCCGTCGCCTTCGCCGAGGAGGAAGGAACACCGGCGAGCGCGCAGATGCTCGTCGTGCTCGTGTCGACCAGCGACCCCGGGCTCGAGATCTTCCCCACCCATCGCCTCTTCGCCGAGCCCAGGCGCCTCGAGGGCTCGCCCGACGGCGGGCGCACCGTGACGGAGATCACACGCGAAGGCGCTCGCGCCGTCCACGTCCCTGAGGGGATGCTCGACGTCCAGCTCGTCGACACGCTCGGGCACGAGGGGATCTCGTACACCGCCGACGCCGGCGAGGCGGAACGACGTGTCCGCGACGGCGAGGCCGCGGTCGCCTACGTGCTCCAGCCGACGCGGATCGAGGACGTCTTCGCCTACGCGCGCCGGGGCGAGGTGCTGCCGCAGAAGACGACGTACTTCTTCCCCAAGCTGATCTCGGGCCTGCTCCTCCACCCGCTGTGACGCCGTGGCTCGAGATGTGCCGGCACGCCGTCGGGGACATCCGCGCGGTGCTCGCCGAGCTGCCGACCCGCGTCGAGCGGGAGCCCGTCCTCGCGGCCGGGGTCGGGGGCGACGACACCACAGCGATCGACGCCGCCGCGGAGACGGCCGTCGTCCACCGGCTCGAGCGGCTCGACGAAGGCTTCACGCTCGTCTCCGAGGAGCTCGGCGAGCGCGTCTTCAACGGCGGGGGCTCGACGTGGGTCGTCTGCGACCCGATCGACGGGTCGTTGAACGCCAAGCGCGGCATCCCCTTCTTCTCCCTCTCGCTCGCCGTCGCCGAGGGGCCGACGATGGACGACGTCTTCTTCGGCTACGTCTACGACTTCGGCTCCGGCGAGGAGTGGACGGCGGAGCGCGGCAAGGGTGCCTTCCTCAACGGCGCGGCGCTCGGCGGTGTCCGCCCCAAGGACGAGATCGAGATCCTCTCCTTCGAGGCGACGACGACCGCAGAGGTCGCCGAGCGCGCCGCCGCGATGGTCGGCAGCGCCCATCGCCTCCGGATCATGGGCTCTCTGGCGATCTCGCTCTGCCACCTCGCCGCCGGCCGCGTCGACGCCGTCTGCTCGCTCAAGCCGGCACGCTCCGTCGACATCGCGGCCGGCCAGCTGCTCGTGCGCGAGTGCGGGCTCGCGATCGACCTCTTCGAGTCGCCTCCCTTCGCAGCCGCGCCGCTCGACCTCGTCGGACGTTCACGCGTCGTCGCCGCGGGAACGACGGAGCTGTGCCGGACGCTCGAGGAAGCACTCACCGCGTAGGCTGCTCGGGCTTGCGCGACTGGGCGAAGAGGATCCGCTCCTGGCCGGTGGAAGTGAGCTACCTCTACTTCAACAACGACTGGGAGGGCTTCGCCCCGCGGAACGCGCTCCGCCTGCGCGAGCTGCTGGAGGCAGCGGTGCCCGACTAGACTCGAACGGCACCTCGCCACCGTCCCTCCACGCACGGTGGACGAGTCAGCGAATCCCACATCCGACCACACCCTCGCGACGATCCTCGTCTGCGACGACGACGCGAACCTGCGCGAGCTCGTTCGCGCTGTGCTCGGCACGCGCTACCGCTTCGTCGAGGCCGCGGACGGGATCGAGGCGCTCGTCCTTGCCCGCGAGGTGCGGCCCGACCTGATCGTGCTGGACGTGATGCTGCCGGGCCTCAGCGGGATCGAGGTGCTCGACGAGCTGCGGGGCGACGAGGCACTGCGCTCGATTCCGGTCGTCGTCATCACCGCCTGGAGCCATCCGGAGATCGTCGCCCAGGTCTCCGGCGCCGACCGCTTCGTCGCGAAGCCGTTCGACCCTGACGACCTGAGCGCGGCCGTCGAGGAGCTGCTCGCGTGACGCTCGCGCAGCGACTGTGGTTCGGCAGCGGAGCGCTCGCAATCATCGTCGGCGCCGCATTCATCGCGTTGATCCTGGCCGTGTCGGCGCAGCGCGAGGCGACCGAGCGCGAGGGCCGCTCGAAGGAGACGACGGTTGCCTCGCTCCAGGTGGAGAGGCTCGTCCTCGACATCGAGACCGGCATTCGCGGCCTGACGATCACCGGCAGCCGCAGCTATCTCGAGCCGTACGAACGGGCGCGAGCGGAGCTGCCACGGCGGATCGAGACCCTGCGCGCGCTCGTCGCGAACGACGTTGGCCAGCGCGCGCGAGCGGCGGAGCTGGCTCGGCTGATCGGCGAGTACGAGTCGTACGCCGACGCGATGGTCGCGCTCGTCCGCGAGACGCCCGAGATCGGCAGCGACCCCCTCGTGATCGACGAAGCGAAGCGCTACACGGACGAGATCCGCCTTCGCTTCCGTCGCTTCCGCACGGCGGAGGACATGCTCGCCGCGGACGCCGACCGGGTCGCGAGCAGCCGCTCGCGGCTGGCATTCGTCGTCGGCGGCATCGCGGTCGCGGCCTCGATGGCGCTCATCGTCCTCTTCGGGGTCGTGCTCTCCCGCTCGATCGGCCGGCCGATCAGGACCGTCGCCTCGGGCGCCAGCCGGCTGGCGGCCGGCGAGCTCTCGCTGCGGCTGCCGGTCGAAGGGGCCGGGGAGGTGGGCGAGCTGACGCGCTCGTTCAACGCGATGGCCGAGCGGCTGGAGCAGGGCAGGCGCGAGCTCGAGGCCCAGAACGAGGAGCTGCGCGAGAGCGAGCGGATGATGACGGAGCTCGTCAGCATCGTCTCCCACGAGCTGCGGACGCCGCTCGCCAGCGTGCTCGGCTTCACGGCGCTGCTGCTGAAGCGCGAGTTCGACCCGCTGAGCCGCCGGCACTACCTCGGCATCGTCGACGCGCAGGCGAGGCGGCTCGCCGCGCTGCTGGAGGACTTCCTCGACGTGCAACGGATCGAGCACGAGGGCGTTGCGCTCGCCGCGGAGCGGATCGACCTCGCGGCTCTCCTCGACGAGCAGGCACAGCTGTACGCGGCCCAGAGTCCGAAGCACCGGCTCGAGGTCGAGCTGGCCGAGCGTCCCCTGACCGTCCGCGGCGACCCCGGCAGGCTCGCCCAGGTGGTTGGGAACCTGCTCTCGAACGCGATCAAGTACTCGCCGGCCGGCGGCACGGTCGAGCTCGTCGCCGCCCGGAGGGGCGACGGCGTTCGCATCGCCGTCAGGGACGAGGGGCTCGGGATCCCGGAGGACCAGCAGAGCCGCATCTTCACCAAGTTCTTCCGCGGCGACGCCGGCGCCACCGGAATCACCGGCACGGGGCTCGGTCTCGCGGTCTCGCGCGAGATCGTGGAGGCGCACGGCGGCAGGATCGGCTTCGAGAGCGACCCGGGCGAGGGAACGACCTTCTGGCTCGAGCTACCGGACACGAACCGGGAGACGACAACGACCGAATACAAGGAGGCGGGGGGATGAGCAGGAGCGTCTGGCTGCTGGCAGGGCTGGTCGTCGGGATCGTCGCGGTCAGCCCGTGGCAGGCCCGCTCGGAGGCGGGCACCGGACCGGGCACGATCCGGATCACCGACCGGGAGCTCGCCGTTTCGCGCGTCGATCTCGGCAGGAAGGGCGTGTCGCCGGGCGACATCGAGGTCGTCCGCGTGCGGCTCCTCGAGCGCGGGACGCTCAAGACGATCGGTCGCGGCGAGCTCGTCTGCACGTTCGTCGACAGCGGACGCTCGCGGGTCTGCCGCGGGTCGTACGTCCTGCCGAGGGGAACGCTCGTCGTCGGCGGATCGCTGCGCTACCGCCAGTTCTACGACCTCGCCATTCTCGGCGGGACGGGTCTGTACGACAACGCGCGCGGCATGCTGACGGTGACCCGGACGGCGCGCCGGCCCGTTCGCAACCTCGTCGTCCTCAGGCTCGTGGGCTAGGAGGCAGCGCCCGCCCCGCTTCCCTCTCTCCTTCGGCCGCCGTCGGAATCCGCCCGGACGCCGCCCACGTAGTCCGAAGAGGCAGGGGGAAGACCAGGAGGGGAACTCATGCAGCTCGGACTCGCAAGGCGCGCGGCTCTGCTCGCCGGCGTCGCGCTGATGGCGCTCGCAACAACCGCGTCCGCACATCCACCGTCCGCCCCGTTCGACGACACGATCTTCGCGCCGATCCGGCCCGGCGGGCCCAGGATCGCGGTCGAGACCGTGGCGACGGGGCTGACCGCGCCGAACAAGGCGGTCGCCGCTCCCGGCGAGCCGCGACGTCTCTACGTCGTCGACCAGCCCGGCCGGATCTGGGCGATCGACCTCGACACGGGCCTGAAGACGCTCTTCCTCGACGTCGGCAGCAGGCTCGTGCCGCTCGGGGTCTTCGGCCCGAACACGTTCGACGAGCGCGGGCTCCTCGGCGTCGCGTTCCATCCCGGCTACGCGACGAACGGCCTCCTCTACACGTACACGTCCGAGCCGACCGCCGGCCCGCCGTCGCTGCCCTCGACGATGCCGGCCGGCGTGCCCCCCGACCACCAGAACGTCGTCACCGAGTGGCGCGCAGCCGTGCCCGGCATGCCCGCCCTCGGCGTGATCGCGTCGAGCAGGCGCGAGCTGATCCGCATGGACCATCCGCAGTTCAACCACGACGGCGGCGAGCTCGCCTTCGGGCCGGACGGGAACCTCTACGTCTCGGTCGGCGACGGCGGCAACGCCGACGACGAAGGGCCGGGGCACCTGCCGGGAGGGAACGCCCAGAGCCTCCGGGCGCCGCTCGGGAAGCTTCTCCGGATCGACCCCGACGGCCGGTCCTCGGCGAACGGGCAGTACGACATCCCCGCCGACAACCCGTTCGCGGGAGTCGCGGGCGCCGTCGCGGAGATCTACGCGCTCGGCTTCCGCAACCCCTTCCGGTTCTCGTTCGACTCCCTCACCGGCGAGCTCTACGTCGGCGACGTCGGTCAGAACGACATCGAGGAGGTGGACGTCGTCACGCGCGGCGGAAACTACGGCTGGGCGACGAAGGAGGGAACGCTCTTCTTCTACGGCAACGACGACGCCGCCGGCTTCGCGAGCACCGTCGACAACGGGCTCGTCCCGGCCGGTGCGATCGACCCGATCGCGCAGTACGACACCCATCACGAGGGCCACTCGGTGATCGGCGGCTTCGTCTACAGAGGCGCCGCGATGCAGGGGCTGCACGGACGCTACGTGTTCGGCGACTTCTCGCGCGTGTTCCGCTTCCCCTCGGGCCCGAACGACCGCGGCCGGCTGTTCGTGCTCGCGCAGAGGCAGGGCACGAAGCTCCGCCAGATCAACGAGCTCCACTTTGCCGGCGACGGCGGGCTCGGCTCGGCCGACCGGGACGGCACCGAGGGCGCCGCGCTCGGCCTCTCCCTGCTCGGGATCGGGAGCGACGCGGCCGGCGAGCTGTACGCGCTCGGCAATACCGACGGCGTCCCCTTCGGCACCGACGGGCGCGTGCTTCGACTCGTTCCCGCCGGCTAGCCGGAGACCGGGGCGGCCGGCGTCGGCCGCCCCGGTACCCTTCTCCCCATGGCAGTTGACCGCGACGAGGTCCTCCGCGCGCTCGAGCGCGTGATCGACCCCGAGCTGCGCAAGCCGGTCACCGAGCTCGACATGGTCCGGGACGTCGTGATCGACGGCGGCAACGTCTCCGTCACGATCGCGCTGACCGTCGCCGGCTGCCCGCTCCGCAACTCCTTCCAGGACCAGGTCGCCGAGCACGTCGGCGGCCTGCCCGGGGTCGCGCGCGTCGAGCTCTCCTTCGACGTGATGACGCCGGAGGAGAAGGCTGCCCTGACCACGAAGCTCCGCGGCGGCCGGCCGGAGAAGTCGATCTCGCTCGACCCCGCCACGCGGGTGATCGCGGTCGCGAGCGGCAAGGGCGGCGTCGGCAAGTCGTCGCTGACCGTCAACCTCGCCGCGGCGCTCGACCGGATGGGGCAACAGGTGGGCGTGATCGACGCGGACGTCTACGGGCACTCGATCCCGCACATGCTCGGCGTGCACCAGCGCCCGATCGTCGTCGACCGGATGATCGTCCCGCCCGTCCGCGGCCGGATCAAGCTGATCTCGATCGGGAACTTCCTCGACGACAACGCGCCCGTGATGTGGCGCGGACCGATGCTGCACCGGGCGCTCGAGCAGTTCCTGTCCGACGTGCACTGGGGCGAGCTCGACACGGTCGTCGTCGACATGCCGCCGGGGACAGGGGACATGGCGATCTCGCTCGGCCAGCTGCTCCCGCGCGCCGAGGTCCTCGTCGTCACGACCCCGCAGCCGCTGGCGCAGGAGGTGGCCGCCCGCGCGGCGATGATGGCGCAGAAGACGGGTCAGAAGCTCCTCGGCGTGGTCGAGAACATGGCCGGCGAGGCGTTCGGCCACGGCGGCGGCGCGAAGCTCGCCGAGGAGCTCGGCGTGGCACTACTCGGGACGATCCCGCTCGACACCGCTCTCCGCGAGGCGGGAGACACCGGCACGCCGGTGGTCGAGGCCGACCCGGACGCGGAGTCCTCGCAGGCGATCGTCGCGCTCGCCGAGGCCGTCGCGGCGACACGGCAGGCCGCGATCCGCAAGCCGCTCACGGTTCTCTCCTAGAACGACGAGGGGCGCCCGTGTGGGCGCCCCTCGTGCCGTCTCTCCCCTTCGGGAGCTCCTACTTCTTGCGCACCTTCGCGAGCGTCCACGTGCCCGAGACCTGGACGCAGGTCATCTCGACCTGGTCGCCGGCCTGGACGCGCGCGACCTTGCGGCTGTCGGTGACCGCGCACGTCTGCGTCGCGGAGCCGTCCTTCGGCTTCACCGCGAGCGACGTGGCGCTCACCGACTCGACCGAGCCCCGGACGAGCAAGTGCACGCTCGGACGCGGAGACCTCTCGGGCTTGCAGCTGAGGTGCTTCGCGATCACCGCCGCGTTCGCGCCGGTGCCCGTGCCGAGGGCGCCGTCCGTCAGCCCGCCGGTCTTCGAGAACGAGCCGGAGACGCTGCCGAACAGGATCCCGTCGCGGTGGCCGGCGCTGCCGCGCACCCAGCCGTCGAGCCTGCCGTCGGTGTTCACGGCCGAGAACGACGCGTTCGTGCGGTTGTCGGCGGCGCGGATCTTGAGCTTGCCGCTGACCCAGCCGAGCTTCTTCGTCGTGTTGTAGACGCTCTTCACGTGCAGATCGACCGGGCCGCTCAGGTCGGCGGTCGTGCTCGTCGCGGTGCCCGTCCACCGGCCGGTCGTGACCTCGAAGGTCTGGCCCTCGCACGTGTAGGTGCGCGTCTGGACGTTCGCGGGGGTCGTCGCCGACAGCGTGGCGCTCACCGCGTTGACGTCGCCCGACTTGAGATTCGCCACGGCCGCGCCCGTCGCCGCGAGGGCGCCCAGGGCTGTGGCGATCAGGATGATCCGTTTCATGGTCGCTCTCGTCTCCTTCGTCGTTGCCACAGTCCTAGATGCCTGAAGCTCGCCTTACCCTCGCAGCGCGCGGTAAGGAATCCGTGAGGATTTCGTGAGCATGCCGGCACGTACACTCGAGGCATGGCCGCCGCCGCCTTCTTCGACCTCGACCGCACGCTGCTGCGGCGCTCCAGCGCGCTCGCATTGGCCGGCTCGTTCCGCGACCACGGCGTGATCGGCCGCGGCCAGCTCGCCAAGGCCGCCGCCTGGCAGCTCCTCTTCGCGGCGCGGGGCGCGGGCGCGGAGACCGTGCGAAAGGCGGCCGAGGACGGGCTGATCGTGCTGAAGGGCTTCGCCGTCGACGACCTGCGCCGCCTCGTCGCAGGAGCGATGGAGCAGGTGCTGAAGCCGCTCGTCTACCAGGAGCCGCTCCACCTCGTCGGACGGCACCGCGAGCGCGGCGAGCCGGTCTACATCGTCTCGGCGACGCTGCAGGAGATCGTCGAGGAGCTCGCGGAGGAGCTCGGCTTCGACGGCGCGATCGGCTCGACGTGCGAGATCGTGGACGGCGTCTACACCGGCCGCTCGCTCCGCGCCTGCCACGGCGCCGGAAAGGCCGCTGCGATTCAGGAGCTCGCCGCGGAGCAGGGCTTCGACCTCGCAGCCTCGACCGCGTACTCCGACAGCCACACCGACCTGCCGTTCCTCGAGGCGGTCGGCAACCCCATCGTCGTCAACCCCGACCGGGAGCTGCGCCGGATCGCCGCGGAGCGCGGCTGGCCCGTGCTCTCGTTCAGCGAGCACGCCCATCCGCAGGCGCCCCGGCTCCGCCCGGCGCTGCTCGGGATCCCGCTCGTGCTCGGCGCGGGCGCCGCCGTCTGGGCGGCCCGGCGGCGTGCGGCCTGACGAGCGGATCGCGGCTCTCGGCTTCTCGGCCGCCGACACCGCGACCCTGACCGACCACTTCCTCGACGCGGAGTCCCGCGGCAAGCTCGGCCACGGGCTCTCGCGGATCGACTGGCTGGAGACACTGCCCGACCTGAAGCCGGACGCGAGCCCGATGCGCCTTCTGACCGAGCCGGGCTACGAGCGCTGGGACGGCGCGGGCGCGCTCGGCTACCTCACGCTCGCGGCGATCGTGGAAGCGCAGCTCGCCGACCCCCCGGCCCACGCGCGGGTCGTCGTCGCCTCGAACTGCTTCCCCACGGGCATGCTGGGCTGGTACGCGCGCCGGCTCGCCGAGGGTGGCCTCGCGGCCGCCCTGACCGCCACCTCCCCGGCCCGCCTCGCGCACCCGGACGGCGGCGAGCCGCTCGCGGGGACGAACCCGCTCGCGCTGGCGATCCCGAGCTCCGACGGCGTGCCGCTCGTCGCGGACGTCTCGATGGGCGCGGTCACGTACGGGGACGTGCTGCGCGGCGCGGCGGCGCCGGAGGAGCTCGTCCCCTTCGGCGGCGAGCAGGCCCACAAGGCG
>Ga0299913_10003591_pt1 | contig 12739 bp, 12 predicted proteins | sample RVTome_9_FD_201360 | JGI IMG/M metagenome (GOLD analysis project Ga0299913, IMG submission 201360) | Soil microbial communities from uranium-contaminated site in the Upper Colorado River Basin, Wyoming, United States - RVT155D38 (version 2) ... | reverse complement strand
CTCGTGCGGCCCGAGATCACGGTGATGTTCAACGTGAAGGGGATCTCCGACATCCGCCGGTACGACGTGGCCGCGGTGACCGAACGCTTCGGGCTTCCGCCGGAGAAGTACCTGGACTACGTCGCCCTGAAGGGTGACACCTCCGACAACATCCCTGGCGTGCCCGGGGTCGGCGAGAAGACCGCGTCCAAACTGGTTCAGGACTTCGGTTCGATCGAGGAGCTCCTCGGTCGAACGGCGGAACTGAAGGGCAAGCTCAAAGAGTCGATCGAGGCCGCCGGAGAACAGCTCGTCCTCAACAAGGATCTTGCGCAGCTCAACACCGAGCTCGAGCTCGACGTCCGCCCGGAAGATGCGGTCATGGGGGAGTGGGACGTCGACGCCGTTCGCCGTCTGTTCACCTCGCTCGAGTTCCGAACGCTGTTCGAGCGCCTGGAAGAGGTCGGCCGAAGCGCGAAGCCGGCCGTGGAGGTCGCCGAGCTCGACCTGCGAGAGACAACGCCGGAGGAGCTGTCGCGGATCCTCGTTTCCGATGCACCCAAGGCCGTGCGGATCGCGTTGGACGACGGCGGGATCGCCGGCGTGGCCGCATCCGCCGGCGGCGGGCAGGCGGCATACACGCCGGTGAAGAAGGCGTCGGAGGTGAGCGAGGGCCTCCAGAGCGAGATGCCGAAATGGACCCACGACGCCAAGGACACCGAGACGGCGGCCCTCGCGGCAGACACGGCCCTGGGTGGCGTCGCATTCGACACGATGCTCGCGGGGTACCTGCTCGACCCCGGTGGCGGGAACTACGAGCTGCGCGCGCTCGGGGAGACGTACCTCGGCACGGACGTGCTCGGTTCGGTCGAGGCGGACACCGAGACCGACGGGCAGCTGTTCGCAGACGATGCCTGGAAGACGCTCGCCGCCGAGGCCGCGGCGATCGCGCTCCTCGCGCCGGTGATGGCCGAGCGCATCGACAAGGCGGGACTCCGGAGCCTCCTCGACGACGTGGAGCTCCCGCTGTCGTCGGTTCTCGCGCGCATGCAGGCGGCGGGCATCGCGCTCGACGTCACGTATCTCGAGGAGATGGCCGAAGGCGTGCGGGACGAGATGGCGACCCTGCAGGCGGAGATCTACCGGCATGCCGGACGCGAGTTCAACCTGAACTCACCGCCGCAGCTGCGCCAGATCCTGTACGAGGAGCTGCGGCTCTCGCCGGGCAAGAAGACCTCGAAGGGCCAGCTGTCCACCGACGCGTCGGTGCTCGAGAAGCTCCGCGACGCCCATCCGATCGTCGACGCCCTGCTGCGTTGGCGCGAGCTCGACAAGCTCAACTCGACCTATCTCGAAGCTCTTCCGCGCCAGGTCGATCCCCGCGACCGGCGGGTGCACACGACGTTCAACCAGACGGGCGCGGCCACTGGCCGTCTGTCCAGCTCGAACCCGAACCTGCAGAACATCCCGGTGCGAGGCGAGCTCGGCCGGAAGATCCGGCGGGCGTTCGTCCCGGGGTCGAAGGACCAGCTCCTGCTCGTCGCCGACTACTCGCAGATCGAGTTGCGGATCCTCGCGCACCTCGCCGGCGACGAGGGGCTGAAAGCCGCGTTCGGATCCGGGACGGACATCCACACCGCGACCTCGGCGAAGGTGTTCGGGCTCCCCGAGGACCAGGTCGACCCCGCGACCCGAAGCCGCGCGAAGGCGATCAATTACGGCCTCGCCTACGGCATGAACGCGTGGGGACTGGCCTCCCGGCTCGAGATCACGGCGGAGGAGGCGCAGGAGTTCATCGACGCGTACTTCGAGAGCTTCCCCCAGATCCGGGACTTCCTGGACCGCCAGGTCGCCCGGGCCGCCGCGGAGGGGTTCACGGAGACCATCCTCGGGCGGCGCCGGTACATCCCCGAGCTCCAGGCCGCGAACCCTCGCGTGCGAGACATGGGACGAAGGATGGCCCTGAACGCTCCGATCCAGGGGAGTGCGGCCGACGTGTTCAAGCTCGGGATGCTGCGGGTGGACGCGGCGCTCCGAGCGTCGAACCTCGAGGTTCGGATGCTGCTCACCGTCCACGACGAGCTCGTCTTCGAAGTGGCATCGGGCCGGGTCGAGGAAGCCGCCGCGCTCGTCAAAGAGGAGATGGAGGCGGCGTACGAGCTCTCAGTGCCTCTGAGGGCCGACATCGGGTGGGGATCGAACTGGGCCGAAGCCGTTCCGGCCGGCCACTGAACGCTCAGCCGTTGACGGCGTTTCCGCAGGACAACTACCATCCCTGAGCCGCGCGGGCATCTTCGCGCCCGGCGAAATCCCTGAACGCTGGGGGCGCGCCTTGCGCGGCGAGAGGAGATGGTCCGGATCGAGACGACGAGTGAGACCCAGGCCGAGCCTGCGCCCGCGGCTCCGCCTGAGCGCGACTTCACCCCGGAAGAGCTCCGCGAGGCGATCGAGACCTCGCTGCGGGACTTCAAGGACGGCGACATCGTCGAGGGCGAGATCGTCAAGATCGACCGCGACGAGGTCCTGCTGGACATCGGATACAAGTCCGAGGGCGTGATCCCCGCCAAGGAGCTCTCGATCCGCCACGACGTCGACCCCAACGAGGTCGTCAAGGTCGGCGACCACGTCGAGGCCCTGGTCCTGCAGAAGGAAGACAAGGAAGGCCGCCTCATCCTGTCCAAGAAGCGGGCGCAGTACGAGCGCGCCTGGGGCCGGATCGAGGAGGTCATGACCTCCGGTGGCACGATCAAGGGACCGGTGATCGAGGTCGTCAAGGGCGGCCTGATCCTGGACATCGGCCTCCGAGGGTTCCTTCCCGCCTCCCTCGTGGACCTGCGCCGGGTCCGGGACCTCCACCCGTTCGTCGGGCAGGAGCTCGAGGCCAAGATCATCGAGCTGGACCGCAACCGGAACAACGTCGTGCTTTCGCGCCGCGCCTTCCTGGAGGAGTCCCAGAGCGAGGGACGCAAGAAGTTCCTCGAGTCGCTCCAGAAGGGCGAACGCCGCAAGGGCACCGTCTCCTCGATCGTGAACTTCGGCGCGTTCGTCGACCTCGGCGGCGTCGACGGGCTCGTGCACGTTTCCGAGCTCTCGTGGAAACACGTCGACCATCCGAGCGAGGTCGTCCAGGTCGGCCAGGAGGTCGAGGTCGAGGTACTCGACGTCGACCTCGAGCGCGAACGCGTGTCGCTGTCCCTCAAGGCGACGCAAGAAGACCCCTGGAAGGAGTTCGAGCGCATGTACTCGGCCGGCGAGATCATCGACGGCCAGGTCACGAAGCTCGTTCCGTTCGGCGCGTTCGTCCGGGTCGCGCAGGGGATCGAAGGTCTCGTCCACATCTCCGAGATCAGCGATCAGCACATCGACGCTCCCGAGTCCGTTCTCTCGGTCGGCGATCAGGTTCGCGTGAAGGTGATCGAGGTCGACGTCCCGCGCCGGCGCATCAGCCTCTCGATGCGCCAGGTCGGCGGCGCTATGCCCACCCCCAAAGAAACCGAGATCGAAGAAGAAACCCCGACGGAGACGGCGCAGGCGCCTGAGGCCGAAGTGGTCGAAGTGGTCGCGGGAGCTGTGGCCGAGCCCGCAGGGCTATCGTCGGCGCCCGAAGCCGCGCCGAGCATGGACGCCACCGCCGACGACCAGCCCGGAGGGGCGGCCGCGGCGACCGACGAGCCCGCAGGGCTATCGTCGGCGCCCGAAGCCGCACCGAAGACGGACGTCCCCGCCGACGACCAGCCCGAAGGGTCGGCCGAGGCGACCGACACGCCTGCAACACCCCCGGCCACAGAAACAGAAGAGCCGTCCGCAGAGGACATCTCGCTCGAGGCGATCTTGGAAGACCTCAAGCGGCGCGAAGGGCGCTCCGAGTAGCTCGGATGCTCCTCGTCGGCCTCACCGGCGGGATCGGCTCGGGCAAGTCCACGGTCGCCCACCTCCTCGAGCACCGAGGGGCCGTGGTCTTCGATGCCGACGCCCTCGCGCGCGAGACGGTCGAGCCCGGAACGCCGGGTCACGACGCGGTCGTCGAGCGATTCGGCGCGAACGTTCTCTTGCCCGGCGGCGAGCTCGACCGCGAGGCGCTCGCCAGCATCGTGTTCGCGGACCCCGCCGCCCGCCGAGATCTCGAGGCGATCGTCCACCCGGAGGTGCGCCGGCTCTTCGCCGAAGGGTGCGAGGAATACCGGGACACCGACCGCGTGGTCGTGTTCAGCGCCCCGCTCCTCGTGGAGACCGGCATGCATACGGCGTTCGACGTCCTCGTGCTCGTCTCCACGCCGGTAGAGACCCAGATCGAACGGCTCCTACGCGGCCGTGCGATGTCCGAGGAACAGGTGCGCGCCAGGATCGACGTGCAGGCTCCCCTTGCGGAGAAGGCGGCGCTCGCCGACGTGATCGTCGACAACGAGGGAACCCTCGAGGATCTCGATACCAAGGTCGACCGCCTCTGGGACGAGCTCCGGACGCGCGCCGCCTCGATGTCCGCCTGATGCGCTGGGCCGCGGTGTTCTTCGACGCCGGGGAGACGCTCGTGCATCCGCACCCCAGCTTCCCCGACCTGTTCGCCAAGATCCTGGTTCGCGAGGGCCACCAGGTCTCGGCCGACGCCATCCGAGACCGGATCCACGTGGTGTCGGACCGGTTCAGCGAAGCCGCCCGGACGAACGAGCTGTGGACGACGTCGCCGGAGAAGTCGCGCCGCTTCTGGCACGAGGTCTACGCGATCTTCCTGCGCGACATCGGGATCGTGGACGCCCGCCTGGCGGACACGTGCTATCGCGAGTTCACGGACCTTGCGAATTACTCGCTGTTCGACGACGTCCTTCCGGCGCTCAAGATGCTGGAGGGAGCGGACCTGACGCTCGGGGTCATCTCCAACTTCGAGGAATGGCTCGAGCAGCTCCTCGAACAGCTCCGCGTCCGCTCGTACTTCTCGGTCCGCGTGATCTCCGGCGTGGAAGGTCTCGAGAAGCCCGACCCGCGGATCTTCCAGCTGGCGATGGAGCGAGCCGGCGTCGAGCCCGGCCGGTCGGTCTACGTCGGCGACAACCCGGAGTTCGACGTCGACCCCGCGCTGGCGGTCGGCATGTTCCCCGTGTTGATCGACCGACGCGACCGCTTCCCGGACGCTCCCGGTATCAGGATCGCGTCGTTGGAGGAGCTGCCCGACGTGCTCGGATTGAATGAACGATGAGTGAGGAACGCCTGTACACCCTCGACGAGGCCAACGCCGTGCTGCCCGACCTTCGCGAGCGCCTCGAACGGATCCGCGATGCGCGCCAGGTCCTGCTGCAGAGCGCGGAGGTGGTGAAGGAACAGGTCGCCACCGACGGCGGGGGAACGCACGGCGGACGTGACTACTGGCAGGCGCAGTCGACGCTGCGGGCGGAGATCGAGCGTCTCGCCGAGAAGAACATCGTCCTGCGGGACCCCGAGTCCGGTCTGGTCGACTTCCCCGGCGAGCGAGAGGGCCGTCGCGTCTGGCTCTGCTGGCGTGCCGGCGAAGAGCGCGTCGAGCACTGGCACGAGCTCGACTCCGGCTTCATCGGCCGGCAGCCGTGGTGACCGCGCCCTCCGCGCGCGTCGTGGTCATGGGGGCGACGCTCGAGCAACCACCGCCGGGCATCGGCGTGATCGCCGACACCGTCGAGCTGCTCTTCGCAGATACCGAGGAGTCGCTCGGCGAGACGCTCGAGGGGAGCGACGTGATCTTGGCGTGGAAGCCTCGCAGTGGGCTCCTGGAGCCGGTGTGGGATCGGGCGGGTGCCGTGAAGTGGATCCAGTCGGCCTCGGCCGGCGTCGACCGTCTCTTGTTCCCCGGGCTCATCGACAGTCACGTCGTGGTGACGAACGCGCGCGGCGTGTTCGACCAGGCGATCGCCGAGTACGTGCTCACGTTGTTGCTATCGTTCGCCAAGGGGATGCCCGCCGTCTGGGAGCGGCAGTCCCGGGCCGAGTGGACGCCCTGGGACACCGAGGGCCTCGCCGGGAAGCAGGTGCTCGTCGTCGGAGTCGGCCCGATCGGGCGGGCCATCGGGGTCGCGTGCAGGGGTCTTGGGATGACCGTGCGAGGCGTGGGAACCACCTCCCGGCGTCGCGACGACGTGTTCCGCGTGGTCTACGGCGCGGACGAGCTCCTGGATGCGCTCTCCTGGGCGGACTACGTGGTCGACGTCCTTCCCGGAACGCCGGGGACCCGGCACGTGTTCGGGGAGAAGGCCTTCGACGCGATGCGGCCGGCCGCGCGCTTCGTGAACGTCGGACGGGGGAGCACGGTCGACGAGCCGGCCCTCATCCGGGCCCTCCAAGAGGGGCGGATCGGCGCGGCCGCGCTCGACGTGTTCGAGGAGGAGCCGCTGCCGAAGGACAGCCCGCTTTGGTCCATGCCCAACGTGATCGTCTCGCCCCACATGGCGGGTGACTTCGCCGGCTGGCGGGAAGCGCTCGTCGAGCTTTTCGTCGAGAATCTCCAGCGTTACCTCACGGGCCGGCCGCTCAAGAACGTGGTCGACAAGGAACGGGGATACGTGCCGTCATGACCGTCGCGATCGAGGTCAAAGGACTCCACAAGTCCTACGGGTCCGTCGAGGCGGTGGCCGGGATCGATCTCACGGTCGACGTAGGCGAGGTCTTCGCGCTCCTCGGCCCCAACGGGGCCGGCAAGACGACGACCGTCGAGATCCTCGAGGGGTACCGCGAACGCTCGGCCGGCGAGGTCTCGGTGCTCGGGTTCGACCCCGCGCGCCGGTCCCGCGAGATGCGCAAGCGGATCGGCATCGTGCTGCAGACTACCGGCGTGGACCCCTACCTGACCGTCCGGGAGACAGTCGCCCTCTACGCTGGCTACTACCCAGCACCCCGCAACGTCGACGAGGTCGTCGAGCTCGTCGGTCTGCGCGAGAAGAGCTCGGCGCGCGCGATCAAGCTCTCCGGCGGACAACAACGGCGCCTCGACGTCGCGGTCGCCCTCGCGGGCGATCCCGAACTGCTGTTCCTCGACGAGCCGACCACCGGGTTCGACCCGGGCGCCCGCCGGAACGCCTGGGAGATCGTCCGGAACCTCACCTCCCTCGGCAAGACCGTGTTCCTGACCACGCACTACATGGACGAGGCCCAGCATCTCGCGAACCGGGTTGCCGTGATCGCCAAGGGCGAGATCGTGGCCGAGGGGCCGCCGTCCACGCTCGGCGGGCGCCACCTGGCCGAGACGCTGATCCGGTTCCGACGCCCATCCGGCGATCTCCCGCCGGCCATCGCCTCGCTCGCGTCGGTCCTCGGCGAGGACGTTGAGCTGCGGGTCGCTCACCCCACACGAACCCTGCACGAGCTCACATCCTGGGCCATCCAGCGGGGGAGCGAGCTCGAGGGTCTACAGGTGCTGCGCCCGACCCTCGAAGACGTGTACCTCCAGCTCACCGGAAGTGAGGCGGGGACCGAGTGAGCGACGCCGGACTCCTCGCTCGGCAGGTCCACACGACGAACCGCGCGTTCTGGCGCAACCCGGCGTCGGCGTTCTTCACGTTCGCGTTCCCGCTGATGTTCCTCGTGATCTTCACGTCGCTGCTTGGGAGTGGGACGACGGAGGTGGCTCCAGGCGTCGAGATCAACACGGCCAACTACTTCGTCGCCGCGATGGCGGCCTTCGCCGTGATCTCGGCCACGTACACGAACCTCGCGATCAGCGTCACGTTCATCCGCGACGCCGGCATCCTCAAACGGACCCGCGGCGCACCGTTGCCAGGAGGCATCTACCTGTCCGGCCGAGTGATCCACGCGATGTTGATCACGCTCCTGCTCGTCATGATCACGACAGCGTTCGGCGTGGCCTTCTACGAAGCCGACGTTCCGACGGGTGCGCTCCTCGGACAGTTCCTCGTGACGGTGATCGTGGGCGCGATGGCATTCTCGGCGCTCGGCCTCGCGACCACCGCGCTCGTGCCGAACGCCGAGGCGGCACCCGCGGTGGTGAACGCAATCATCCTGCCGCTGCTCTTCCTTTCAGGGATCTTCATCCCGCTCGGCCCGGATGCTCCCGACTGGATGAAGGTCGTCGGGGACATCTTCCCCGTGAAGCATTTCGCCGAAGCGACGCTCGGATCCTTCTACGGCCCGCCGCTCCCGTTCGAATGGTCCGACATCCTGATCATCGCGGCCTGGGGCGTGGCGGGGTTGGTCGCGGCGATCTTCTTCTTCTCATGGGAGCCCCGGAAGTAGCACCGTTCCGCGCGGCGCCTTCGTAGGAAAGGGCGTGTGCTAGTCTCCGCGGCACCGTCGGTCCCGGACCGGCGTCGCGATCATCCGAGGGGGTTCCCAGCATGCGGAAGCTGTTCGTGGTCCTCGCAGCGACGGGTTTGCTGTTCGCGGCCTGCGCCGAGGACGACCCGACGCTCGGCGGTGACAGCGGCCCCACCGGCGTGACCGAGACGGGCCCGACGGGCGTCACTGCCGAGGCCACGGCCGCGAGCTGCGCCGAGGCCAACGCGGACGCGTTCGAATCCCCCGGAACGCTCACCGTGGCCACGGGCAATCCCGCCTTCCCGCCTTGGTGGGACGGCGGGGAGAGCGACGGCTCCGAGTTCGAGTTCAACGACCCCGCCAAAGGCCAGGGGTACGAGGGCGCGGTCGTCGCCGCGCTCGCCTCGCGACTGGGCTTCGCGTTCCCGGACGAGGTGACGTTCCTGGGGCTCGGGTTCAACAAGTCGTTCGCGCCAGGTCCGAAGGACTTCGACTTCGTCCTCCAACAGATCTCGTACCTCCCCGAGCGCGACGAGGCCGTCGACTTCAGCGGGAGCTACTACGACGTCCGGCAGGCGCTCGTCTCCGTGCAGGGATCGCCGATCGCCGGAGCAACCTCGATCGCCGAGCTCGCAGACGCCAAGCTCGGCGCCCCGATCGGGACCACGAGCCTCAGCGTCATCGAGGACATCGTCCAGCCGAGCGAGGAGCCGGCCGTGTACGACGACCTCGCGGGCGCGGTGCAAGATCTCAAGAGCGGCGCGATCGACGGCATCGTCGTCGACCTGCCGAGCGCGTTCTTCATCACGGCGGTGCAGATCCCCAGGGGCGTCGTGGTCGGGCAGTTCGAGACGGGGGAGACGCAGGAGTACTTCGCGATGGCCTTCGAAACCGGCAGCCCGCTCGTCGGATGCGTCAACCTCGGGCTCGAGGAGATGAAGGCCGATGGCACCCTCGACGCGATCGAACAGGAGTGGCTCGCCGACAAGACGAACGCCCCCGTCCTGAGCTAGCGCGTCGTGGCGGGCGGCGGCGGGGCGCCGGAGCTGTACCAGCCGCTCCCCGGCGGTCCGGTCACGCCGCCGGCGGGTAACCGCGGGTCCCGGATCCTCGCACCGTTGCGGCGTGAGGGGGGGCGCGGCGTCGCGATCGCCGTCGTCAGCACGGTCGTCTTCCTGACCCTCGTCGCGGTCGCCGTCGTGAACTCGACGGGCTGGCCGCTCATCAAGGAGGCGTTCTTCGACGGGGAGATCTTCGCCGACGCCTTCCCGAAGATCGTCGAGAAGTTCCGGCGCAACGTCTTCATCTTCCTGGTGGCGGAGGTCCTCGTCCTGGCGGTCGCGATGGTGATCGCCGTGCTGCGGAGCCTCGGTGGCCCGGTCTTCTTCCCCCTGCGGCTGATGGCGGCCGCGTACACCGACCTCTTCCGTGCCATCCCGACGATCCTGGTGATCGCCCTCCTCGGGTTCGGCGCGCCCGCGTTGCAGATCAAGGGTCTGCCCGATTCCGACGTGTTCTGGGCGATCGTCGCGCTGACACTCGTCTACTCGGCGTACGTCGCCGAGGTGTATCGCGCGGGGATCGAGTCGGTCCACCCGTCCCAGGTGGCTTCGGCCCGCTCGCTCGGCCTCTCCCGCCGGAAGACGCTGCGCTTCGTCGTGCTCCCGCAGGCAGTCCGCCGCGTGATCCCGCCGCTCCTGAACGATTTCATCGGCCTGCAGAAGGACTCGGCGCTCGTCGCGTTCCTCGGCTACACGGAAGGCCTCCGCCAGTCACAAATCATCCAGTCGGAGACCTTCGACTTCACGCCGTACGTCGCGCTCGCGTTGATCTACATCGTGATCACCATCCCGCAGGCTCGGTTCGTCGACTGGCTGGTCGAACGCGATCGGCGGCGGCGGCAGGCGACGGTGGGCGTATGAGCGCCTCGGGGAGCGGCACGGCGCTGATCCTGGACGACGTCCACAAGTCGTTCGGGAAGGTCGAGGTCCTCACAGGGGTCGACCTGTCGGTGGCGGAGCACGAGGTCGTCTGTCTCATCGGCGCTTCCGGCTCGGGCAAGTCGACGCTCCTGCGGTGCATCAACCTCCTCGAGCCGATCGATCGTGGACGCGTTCTCCTGGAGGGCGAGGAGATCACGGCTCGAGGCGTCGACCTGAACCGGATCCGCCGGCGGATCGGCATCGTCTTCCAGGCCTTCAACCTGTTCCCGCACATGAGCGTGATCCGCAACGTGACGCTCGGCCCGATGGAGGCCCTCGCCATGCCGAGGGTGGAAGCGGAACGTCTCGGGGACGAGCTCCTGTCCCGGTTCGGCCTCGCGGACAAGCGCGGCGACTACCCGGACCGCCTGTCCGGGGGGCAGCAGCAGCGTGTCGCGATCGTGCGGGCGCTCGCGATGCGGCCCGACCTCATGCTCCTCGACGAGGTGACGAGCGCGCTCGACCCGGAGCTCGTCGCCGAGGTGCTCAACGTGATCCGTGAGCTCGCCGCAGGGGGGATGACGATGGTCATCGCGACGCACGAGATGGGGTTCGCCCGCGACATCGCCAGCCGTGTCTGCTTCCTCGACCAAGGCGTCATCCTGGAGGAAGGACCGCCGGACGAGATCTTCAGCCGCCCGCAGCAGGAGCGGACCCAGCGGTTCCTCCAGAGCATCATCGAGGCCGGGAGGATGTGATGGCTCTCGCCCCCGAACCTCCGTCTCGGCGGGCGGCGCTCCGCGTGCTCCGCGAGAGTCGCGAACGCACGCTCGACCTCCTCGAACGGGTCCCACGCGGCGCGTTCACGCGACCGGGCCTGGGTGGCGGGGAGTGGTCGCCTAAGGATCTCGTCGGCCATCTGACCAGCTGGGAGGAGTACGCGCTCGACGCCCTTGCGGCGTGGGAACGCGGAGCGCGGGCGCCGATCGACGACCTCCAGTTCACCGTCAGCACCAGCCGGATCAACCGGCAGAACGTCGATCGCAAGGCGGGCTGGTCGGTCGCCAAGGTCCGGCGAGAGTCCCAGCGCACGCACGCCGAGCTGCTCGAGGCGTTGGAGCGGCTCACGGACGCGCGCTGGCGGAAACCGGTGACCGCGCGCGGACGGAAGCCGCTCGGCGTTCGGATCGGCGGCATCCTCGGGGGACCCGGCGGACCGTTCCGGCACGACGAGGCCCATCATCCGAGTCTCCTCGGGTTCGTCCAGGGGACCCGGTAGGTCGTTGCGGATTCAGATGATCGGGCGAGCGCCGGCGTCGATCCGCCACGCTTCCCACGTCAGGTCGCTTGTCCGGCACGCCTGTGCCTGGAGATCGGCCGTGAGCGCGGGCATCACCGCCGACGTCGTTCCCGAGCCCGAGTGCGGGTCGAGCTGTCCGTTGACGTGGAGGGCGATCTCGGGCGCGCTGGCGTCGTAGTCGACACGGCCGGGCTCGAGCGGCTCGCCCGCGAACAGGATGAACACCCCCAGCCCGACCGCGCCCCCGTCCTCGCACGCGAGATCCCAGGCGAAGCCGAGCTCGATGAGCACGACGCCCTCCGGGCGCCTGGCCGTGATGATGAACAACGGTTGACGGGCGGACGTTCGTCCCTCGTAGGTGCGCAGTCGTTGACGGAGCGGGGCCGCCAGGGCGCGCGACGGGACGCCCGAGCCGGCGAGCCATGACGTCTCGGTCACGCCGTCGACGATCTTCGTAACGACCGCCCGAGCGGTTCCCTGGTCGCGAACGAGGGTCACGCGCTCGACCGTCCAGGTCAGCTCGCCGGTCGTGCAGAGCTGCGGCTCCTCCGTCGCGTCGAGTCCGGCGAACAGGTGCGTGATCGTTCCCGAGCCCATCTTGGTGCCGAGGGTCCCGGCCAGGAAGAAGGCGTCGGAGAAGCCCACGTGCTCGACCCCCAGCTGCCCCTGCTCGAGGCGGATGCCGCGCGGAACGAGATCGAACCCGTGGCCGAACGGGACAGACGTCCCGCCCTCGCACGTCGCCGTATCCTCCAGCCCAACGGCCCGGAAGCGCGTCACGCCGTTGCGGAAGGTGGAGAACAGCACGATCGTGCCGCCGGCCGAGGTCGTCCCCTCATAGATACGGAGGGAGGAAGGGGCGGCCGTCGCCGGCGCCGGCGGAGTGAGCGACACAGCGAGGGTCGTTACCACCAGGGCGAACACGAGCTTGCGCCTCACCGAGCACCTCCGTTGGCCGAGCGTAGTCCGACGCGAGCACGGGTGCTCCGGTTCCCGATCGCGAAGGAGTTGTCCGGGAGGCGCGCTAGCATCGATGCGTGCCCCCCTTCAAGATCCACGCCGACCACGAACCGACCGGCGACCAGCCGAAGGCGATCGAAGAGCTCACCGAGGGCGTCCAGCGCGGTGAACCCCACCTGACGTTGCTCGGCGCCACCGGCACCGGGAAGACCTTCACGGTCGCGAACGTCATCGAGCGCGTCCAGAGGCCGACCCTGGTGATGGCGCCCAACAAGTCGCTCGGCGCCCAGCTCGCGAACGAGTTCCGCGAGGTCTTCCCGGAGAACGCGGTCGAGTACTTCGTGAG
>Ga0299913_10003590_pt1 | contig 12741 bp, 11 predicted proteins | sample RVTome_9_FD_201360 | JGI IMG/M metagenome (GOLD analysis project Ga0299913, IMG submission 201360) | Soil microbial communities from uranium-contaminated site in the Upper Colorado River Basin, Wyoming, United States - RVT155D38 (version 2) ... | reverse complement strand
GGTGGTCACCAGGATCAAGGTTCCTCTACGCGACGGCAGCGGCGCAGTGCCGCCCCCACCCGACGACCCGCCATATCTCCGCGGACCCGCGCAGGGGCCCGCCCCTCCAAGCTGCGTCCCCGACGACCTAGCACGCGACGCCGTCGCCGCATACGAAGCATTCGCGGACGCTTATGACGCCTCATTGGGCTATGGCGGCACTGGCCCAGTGGACCCTAACGCCTCAGAGATCGCCGCGACGATGGTCGACCCTCAACGGTCGAAGCTTCGAGACTTCGTGGCAGACCTGCGCGCCGAGGGCGAGGCGTTCCGTGGCCAACGAGACGAGCATGACCCGTGGGGTGTTTCGACGACGAATGATGACGACCTTGTGATCGTCTACGACTGCGTCACGGTCGGCGAATATGCACGAGTCGACGAGAACGTCAGCGAACCATCCGAGACCAATGACGATGCTGGGTTAAAGCGGCTGGACGGGGCCGATGTCGTTCGTGCGAACGACGCATGGAAAGTTGCGGGCGTCTCGGTAATCGAGGAGGGGTTGCAGGAATGCACCGCGGCTGGGCAGTAGTCGGCGTTGTCGCAGTACTTGCGGTCGCCGGTGCGACGGTTCCCGCGCGTGCCCAGACGGTCGAGGAGCATGGCAACACCAGTGCACGAGCCGGCGCGACGACGGCGACGGCGCAGGCGGCATACAAGCGGCGCGTGGAGTCGGTCGAGTTCGGGACGCAGGGCGTCTCGCAACGTCTGGTTTCGTCGGCCGAGAGTGGGGCGGGCAGTCCTGCAGCCGGCGGGTCGGAGGCGCGTGCGCGCTCGAGTGTGGCCACGCTGCCGGGGTGCTACAACCACATCGTGTCGAGTACTGGCGGCCAGCTGCACTACGGCCACATCTGTCCCGGCTACGGCGGCTACGAGGGCGGTCAGACGGCCGAGCTGTTCGGCACCGGTGAGATCGTGCTGCGTGACCCTGTCACCGGGGCGATCACAGGCATAATTCCCGCCGATGAGCTGACGTCAGGTGCCCAACCTACGTTCACGGTCTCCTCGGCGATCTTGGCCGAGTTCGCGTTCGCCGAACTGACCTTGCCGACGCCGACGATCGGGATGAGCCCCGCGGGCGACCAGATCACCCAGCTCCCGTCATGGATGTGGATTGACCGCAGTGCCTGGGGTTCCCATGACCGCACGGCAACGGCCGGGCCCGTGTCGGCCACTGTCACCGCGTCGCCCGTGCGTGTCGAATGGGACATGGGCAACGGAGACGCCGTTGCCTGCAGTGGCCCAGGCCGTGTTTATGGGAAGCGCTTCGCTGGACGACCGGAAGCGACCGACTGCAGGTACACCTACCGTCACTCGTCTGCCATCCAACCAGGCGAGGCCTACAACGTGACTGCGACCGTCGTGTGGACCGCCACCTGGTCCGGTTCGGACGGGAACGGTGGCGACCTCGGCGAGCTGACCAGTCAGACCACACAGCCGGTGCGGGTCGCGGAGGTGCAGGCGCTCGTCCAGTGAACGTCGGGTGCGCTACCACCCGGATGCGAGTGCCGGTGCCCCCGACGCAGGTTGCGCGTCGCATGCTGGGTGCGTTCCAGCCCACACATACGGGTTCCTACGGACATGGGCCGGGGGCGCTGGCCCGATCTGACCCCCCTGAGATCGGTGGCGGGAGCCGATCTGTCGATGTGGCGGGCGCTTTTCCGAGGTGGAGGCCCCGGGCGCAGGCACACTGGTCGCAATCATGCGACGGGCCGACGTGCTGTGGCTGGCCGGGCAGGGCGTGCTGTTCGTCCTGGCCTTCATCGTCGTGCCCCGCACCGGCGGGTGGTTCGGACGGTTCGACGTGGCGGGGGCGCGTCCGGTCGGCTGGGCGATCTTCGGTCTCGGCGTGGTCATCGGCGTCCTCGCCATGCTCAGGCTCGGCCGGCAATTGGTCCCGCAGCCGTCGCCGGTACGCGACGGCACCCTGATCAAAAGCGGGCCGTACGCCGTGGTCCGCCACCCGATCTACACGGCTGTGCTGCTGCTGATCAGCGGCTCGGTCCTCCGAGTGCTCAGCGTCGCCGGTCTGCTGGTCATCGTGGTCAGCGCTGTGTTCTTCGACCGCAAGAGCGGCTACGAGGAGACGCTGCTCGCGGCCGCCTACCCCGGCTACGACGAGTACCGCGAACGCGTGCGGTGGAAGCTGGTACCGGGCGTGCGGTGACGCGTGCGACGATGGGCCGCATGGACAGCACCCGCCGCCTGGTCGACCTGAGCCACCCGGTCGTGGAGGGCATGACGACCTACCCGGGCCTGCCAGGGCCCGAGCTCAGCGACCATCTGACCCGTGCCGCGGCCGAGGAGCAGTACGGCCCTGGCGTCACGTTCCACGTCGGGCGCATCTCGATGGTCGCCAACACCGGCACGTACGTCGACAGCCCATGGCACCGGTACCCCGACGGTGCCGACCTCGCCGGTCTGCGACTCGACCAGGTCGCCGACCTCGATGGGGTGGTCCTCGACGTCACCGGCAGCGGCCGGCGCCGGGTGGACGTCGACGACATGCGTGGCCTCGACGTCGAAGGTCGCGCACTGCTCGTCCACACCGGCTGGGACCGCCACTGGCGGACGCCGGCCTACGGCCTTGACGCACCGTTCGTCACCAGGCGCGCCGTCGAGTGGCTGATCGAGCAGCAGGTCGCGCTGGTCGGCATCGACTCGGTCAACATCGACGACACCGACGACCGCAGCCGTCCTGCGCACTCGCTGTTGCTTGCCGCGGGCGTCCCGGTGGTCGAGCACCTGCGCGGGCTCGAGCAGCTCCCCGGCGAGGGCTTCCGCTTCCACGCGGTCCCGCCGCCGGTCGAGGGGTTCGGCACCTTCGCCGTACGCGCCTACGCGGTGGTCGGTTGACAGGCTCTGGCGGTGTCCACCGCATCGGACGCACCCTGCGCCTGCTCGGCCTGCCGGTCGGGACCGCCGCGCTGGCCGTCGAGGGCCTGGCCAGGCGCGGTGTCGGTCAGGATGCCGAGCAGGTTCGCCTCGAGCTGCGCCGCCGCAACGCCGCACGCACCCGCCGGGTGCTGGGCGACCTCAAGGGCGGTGCGCTGAAGGCGGGCCAGCTGCTGGCCACCCTCGACGCGCTGTTCCCAGCCGATCCCGACGCCACGTGGCAGCAGGCCCTCGCCGACGTGCCCGAGCACAACACGGTCGTGCCGTTCGCCGGTCTCGAACCCGTGCTCGAGGACGAGCTCGGGCTCGAGTGGCGGCGGCGCTTCGCCGCGATCGACGAACAGGCGCCGATGGCAGCCTCGATCGGCCAGGTCCACCGCGCCACGCTGCCCGATGGCCGCTCGGTCGCGGTGAAGATCCAGTACCCCGACATCGCGGCCGCGCTGCGTTCGGACATGCGTGCGGTGTCGGTGATGACGCGTGCGGCGGCGACGGTCGCGCCAGGGCTCGCGCTGCCACCACTGGTCGCCGAGATGCGCACCCGGCTGGCCGAGGAGCTCGACTATCTGGCGGAGGCCGATGCCCAGGGCCGGTTCGCCGACGCCTACCGTGACGATCCTGACGTCGTCGTCCCCGACGTGTTGATCGCAACGCCGCGGGTGCTGGTCACGGAGTGGCTCGATGCGACGCCGTTCGTCGAGGTCGCGGCGCGCGGCGCGCAGGAGCAGCGCGACCGCGCCGCGGCGCTGTACATGCGGTTCCTGCTGTCGGGTCCCGAGTGCGCCGGGCTGCTGCACACCGATCCGCATCCCGGCAACTTCCGTCTGACCGCCGACGGGAGGCTCGGCGTGCTCGACTTCGGGTCGACGCTGGCGATGCCCGACGGGATGCCCCCGACGTTCGGCCGGCTGCTGACCGTGCTGCGGCGCGGCGACAGCGACGTGATCGTCGCCGGCCTGCGCGACGAGGGCTTCGTGCGGCCGGGTGCGCAGGTCGACGCGGTCAAGCTGCGCGACTACCTCGCGCCATTCACCGTGCCGGCGGGCCACGACACCTTCACGTTCAGCCGCGCGTGGCTGCGCAGCCAGTTCTCGCGGATCAACGACCCGCGCAACCCCGAGTTCGCCGTCGCGCTCCAGCTGACGATGCCGCCGGAGCACCTGTTCACCCATCGTGTGTGGCTCGGCTGCGTCGGCGTGCTGTGCCAGCTCGAGGCCACCGTCGCGGTCCGCCCGGTCATCGAGCGTTGGCTCCCCGGCTTCGAGGCCGCCTGACGGACGATCCGGGAAGGCCGGGCGCGTGTTGACCAGTCTCCCCATCACGGCGGCGCGGGCCAGGTGCAGGCGTCCCAGCGCGGCGGCGAGGCAGACGATGTTGGTGACTGCGACGTTGCGCAGCGTGGCGGACAGCGAACCGCGCTGAGCCAGGCCGACGGTCTCGACGGCGAAGGTCGAGAAGGTGGTGAAGGAGCATGCCGGCGGTCAACCGCCGCCGAACGGGTTGAGGTCCTCGATCAGCTGCTGCAGCCGCTCGACGATGCCCTGGGTCAACTGCTGGTCCTCGGCGAGCTCGTCGATGCGCCGCTGGAGGTCGTCGAGCCGGCTGTCGTCGGCACCCGATCCGTCGTCGGCACCGGAGCCGTCGCTGTTGTTCTGCAGGGCCTCCTCCAGCTCACGGCGGAGCTGGTCGATGCGGTCCTGGGTCGTCTCGTCGGCGTTGCGGCCCCGCTCGAGCAGCTCCTCGAGCCGGTCGGCGCGTTCGTTCAGCCGGTCGATCAGGCCCTGGCCGTCGCCGCCGTCGGTCTGGTCCTGCGTGTCGGGCTCGGGCTCGGGCTCTGGCTCGGGCTCGGCCTCCCGCTCGGCGGGCGCCTCGGTCACCACGGGGTCGGCGTCGGCGGTCTGCCGGTTGCTGTTGTCCGCCCACGCCATCGCCAGAATGACCAGCAGCAGGATCGCCGCGAGCGCGATCGCCACGGTACGGGCGGACACCCCCTTGCGGCGCCGTCGCGGTGGCTCGTCGTCGTAGGAGCGCGTGTACTCCGGCGGCGGTGCGTCCTGCCACTCGTCGTCGAGCGCCATCGTGGCGTCCTCGGGCATCGCCCGCGTCGACGAGATGATGGTCGCGCCGGCCGGGGCCAGGCCTTCGGCGATGCGGGTGAGGTCCGCCCGCAGCGCCGCTGGCGAGTCGTAGCGCTCGTCGGGATCCTTGGCGAGCGCGCGGGTGACCACCCGCTCGAGGTCGCGGGGGACGTCGGGGCGGAAGCGCGAGAGCTCGGGGATCGGCGCGTCGATGTGGGCCATCACGACGGCCGAGGAGCTGTCGCCCTCGAACGGCGGGCGCCCGGCGACCATCTCGAACAGCACACAGCCCAGCGCGTACACGTCGCTGCGCCGGTCGGACTGGCCGCCGCGCGCCTGCTCGGGCGCGAGGTAGGGCGGCGAGCCCTGCACCGTGGTGATGTCGCTGCTGGCTGCGCGGGCGATGCCGAAGTCGGTGACCTTCAGCGCGCCGTCGTGGTCGAACAACACGTTGCGCGGCTTGACGTCGTGGTGGACCAGGCCCCGGTCGTGCGCGGCCTGCAGTGCGTCGGCGATGTTGATCGCGGTCCGCGTCGCCTCCTCGAACGACAGGCGGCCCTCGCGTTCGATGATGTCGGCCAGCGTCGGGCCCTCGACGAGCTCCATCACGATGGCGTGCGTGTCGCCCTCGTTGATCGCGTCGTAGACGTTGACGATGTTGGGGTGGTTCAGCGATGCCGCTGCCCGGGCCTCCCGGTCGAACCGGTCGATCGAGCGCGCGTCCGACAGCAGATGCGGCGAGAGCACCTTGACCGCGATCTCGCGGTCGAGTCGACGATCGTGGGCGCGGAACACTTCGGCCATGCCGCCGCGACCGAGCCGTGAGTTCAGCTCGTAGCGGTCGGCGAGCACGTCACCTGGAGAAGCCATCACGTCCAATGATCACCGTTGTGGCCCTGTGATGCCAACCGTCCACCCGTGAAGTGGCACGGCTGTTTCCCAGTCGTTACGTGGTTGTGGGCTGATCACGTAGCCACGCGTGGCGCGCGGCCACCGCCATGTCGGTGTGGTCGGTGAACACCCCGTCGACGCCCAGGTCGAAGAAGCGGCGGTACTCGTGGGGTGCCAGACCGGTCGCTGTTGCGGCGATCCCGTCGGCGTCCCCGGCCGCGGCGTGCAGGTCGGCCGCCAGGAAGGGGTGCTCGTTGCGGAACGTCCACGCGTGGACGACCAGGCCGGCGGCGTGGGCGTCGTCGACGACCGTCGTCGGCGTGGCCGACGTGCCGTCGTCGCAGGTCGGGATCAGCACCGTCTTGTGCGGCCCGATCCCGTCGGCGTAGGTGGCGATCTCGGCCAGGCCGTCCGCGGTCGCCATGTCCGGGTAGCTCAGGTCGCCACCCGTCGCCACGACGTCTGGCGGCTGCCCCTCCGACGACAGCAGCTGGACCAGTGGAAGGTCGGTCATGGTCCGCAGCCGCCGCAGGTTCGCGACCTCGAACGACTGGATGTACGCGGGCGCGTCGCGGCCGGTGAACCCGGAGGCGCGCAGCGCGGCGACCAGCGGCTCCTCGAGTGCCAGGCCCAGCGCGGCGAAGTAGGTGGGGTGCTTGGTCTCGGGGTACACGCCCACGCCGGACTTCGTGGCCAGCGCCAGGACCTCGTGGAGCGTTGCGATCTGGAACAGCCCGTCGAAGGCGGTGTTGGCCGGTCGCACGTGCGGGATGCGCTCGCGGGCGCGCAGCGCCTTGACCTCGTCGAGCGTGAGGTCCTCGACGAACCAGCCGGTCAGCTCCTGCCCGTCGACGGTCCTGGTCGTCTTCCGGTCGGCGAACTCGGGACGGTCGGCGATGTCGGTGGTGCCCGACAGCTCGTTGTCGTGGCGGACCACCAACGCGCCGTCACGCGTCGGCACCACGTCGGGCTCGATGAAGTCGGCGCCCATCGCGATGGCCAGCTCGTAGCCGGCGAGCGTGTGCTCGGGTCGGTGGCCGCTGGCGCCGCGGTGGGCGATGATCACTGGTCTGGTCACGATCAGCTCGCTGCGGTGGGAGTCATCGGAGATCGGCCAGCGATGCTAGTGCGGTCGGTGGCCGCCGGCTCCGAGGAGGCATGGCACCGCTGTGGTGCGTTGGCTGCCCACACCGTGTGGGCGCGCCACCGGGAAGGTGTCCCACCGGTGTGGTGGGGTTGGCTCCCGGAGCGTGGTCACGTCCCGTCGGTGTCGCGGTCGATCGAGGCGCGGAAGTCGTCGAGCGTCACCGGGGGCTCGTGCTCGAAGGTGTCGTCGAGGGTGTCGATGGAGGTGATCCGGTCGACACGGAAGCTGCGGTGGTCCCGGCGCAGCTCGCACCACGCGCCGACGGTCCACTCGCGGCCCCAGAAGAACAGCGCGAGCGGGCGGATCACGCGCCGGGTCTCGTCACCGTCGCCGCGCGTGTAGCCGATGGCCAACCGGCGCTGGCGGTCGATCGCCTCCCGGACGATGCCCAGCGTCTCCCGCGGCTCGTCGGGCACCCAGAACGACAGCGCGTACATGGCGGTGTCGGCCACCCGGTGGCGCTGCGTCGGCGGCAGCACGGCCTCGACCTTGCGTAGCGAGCTGCGGGCCGCCGTGCGCAACCGTGGGTCGCCCCAGGCCTCGACCATCCGCACGCCGAGCACAAGTGCCTGGACCTCCGCCACGGAGAACATCAGCGGCGGGAGCTCGAAGTCACCACCCAGCCGGTAGCCGACGCCCGCCGCGCCCTCGATGGGGATGCCGGCGCCGATGAGGTCCGCGATGTCGCGGTACACGGTCCGCACCGACACCTCGAGGTGCTCGCCCAGCTGCGCCGCCGTCGTGACCGGACGGCGGCGCAGCTCGAGCACGATGGAGAACAGCCGGTCAGCTCGACGCATCCTGTGCGGCATCCTCGGCGATGGCGTGGAAGAAGTCCAACACCACCCCGTTGGGGTCGCGCAGCACGAAGCTGCGCCAGCCCCACGGCTTGTCGGTCGCCTCCGGCGCGTCGACGCCGCGCCTGGTCAGGACCTCGCGGTACTTGTCGGCGTCGTCAACAGCGATCGACACGACCAGGCCGCCGGTGTACGTCGGCACGCCGGCCATCGGGCCGCCGGGTGGGTCCGGTGCCGTGAACGCCAGCTCGCGGGTGTCGGGATCGTCGCCGAAGCGGATCTGCAGGTAGTCGCCCTGCTCGATGACGACCGTGCAGCCGAGGTCGTCGACGTAGAAGTCGCGGGTGACCGGCAGCGCCTCGGTGATCAGCAGGGGCACCATGTCGGGATGTGACATCGCGGGTCCTTTCGGGTGTCCGTCGTGTGCGATGCCCCCACCATCGCCGACAGCTCCTGCCACCTGTGTGGCAGCAGCGACGCCACTGCTGCCACCTGTCCGGCAGTAGCGTGTGCGGCCGAGCCATGGGAGGTGCGATGCGCGGGCTGGTCCTCGAGGACGTGCGCCGGGTGGTCCACCGGACGGATCTGCCGGACCCGACGGTCACCGTCCCGACCGACGTCGTCGTCGCCGTGCGGCGGGCTGGCCTGTGCGGCTCGGACCTGCATCCCTACGAGGGACGGGAGCCGGTGCGGTTCGGCGTCGTGTGCGGGCACGAGGCGGTGGGGGAGGTCGTGGCAGCCGGTACCGAGGTCGACGGCTTCGCCGTCGGCGACCGGGTGCTGGTGCCGTTCACCACGTCGTGTGGCGCCTGCGGGCCCTGCCGCCGCGGGCTGACCGCCCGTTGCGTGCGCGGCGAACTGTTCGGCTTCGGTCCCGCCGACGACCCCACCGTCCCCGCGCTCCACGGCGGCCAGGCGCAGTACGTCCGCGTGCCGCTGGCCGGCTCCACACTCGTGCGGGTGCCCGCCGACGTCGACGACACCGCGGCGGTGCTGTTGACCGACAACCTGCCGACCGGGTGGTGCGCCGTCGAGCGCGCAGGCGTCGGCGCCGGGGACGCGCTGGCCGTGGTGGGCCTCGGTGCGGTCGGCCTGTGCGCCGTCGCGGTCGCCACCGCGACGGGCGCCGGCCCGGTGCTGGCAGTCGACCCGGTGGCGGAGCGTCGCCGTGCCGCGGCACGGTTGGGTGCCGAGGTCGCGACGCCCGAGGATGCCGCCGCGACCATGGCGGCGCTGGCACCGGGCGACGGGGCGCCGGCGGTCGTCGAGGCCGCCGGCACGACCGCCGCGCAGCGCCTCGCGTGCGCCCTCGTCCGACCCGGCGGCACCTTGTCGGTGATCGCCGTCCAGACCGGTGCCGGGTTCGGGTTCACGCCGGTCGCCGCCTATGACGCGAACCTCACGGTCCGCTTCGGGCGGGCGTCGGTACGGGCGGCTCTCGACCGCGTGCTGCCGCAGGTGGACGACCTGGTGGCGCGGCTCGCGCAGGTCGTGCTGACCCGTCCGGCTCTCGACCTCGCCGACGGGCCGGACGCGTACGCGCGCTTCGCGCGGCGCGACGCCGACACGGTCAAGGTGGTGTTCGCACCGTGAGGGTTCGGGGCCCCAGAGCTCCCGTCGTGCGCTCTGGGACCCCAGACCGTCACCGTCAGCCGGTCAGCCGGCGCCCACCCGCATGGGACCAGATCGTGGTCGCGGATGCGCTTGGTGCATGCGTCGACACGACCGTCAGAGGCTGCTCTCGTGCTCCTGATACAAACGTGCCAGGACGCCGCTCTCAACGGACAGGACCGGCCGGCACCGTGAAGCCACGACGATCTCCCCAGCCGACGGCGGCGTAGCGACCCGGCCGCCCGACACTTGAGCGGCGGACGCCTGGGTGTCGCGGCTGCGGTGGTCGACGGCGAGGTCGTGCCGGGTGACGTCGAGGTCGCCGACGGACGCCTCGCGGCGACCGGGCGGCTGCCCGAGCTGCCCGGCGGGCGCGATCTGATGCGTCTGCTCGTCGATCGCGGCGTCGTGGTGTCCGTGGGGCACACCGACGCCGACGCCGACCACGCCCGCACCGCGTTCGCGGTCGGCGCCCGCGCCGTCAACGCACTGTGCAACGCGCTGCGACCGCTGCACCACCCCGCCCGCGGGGTCGTCGGTGTGGCACCGACCACGGATGCTGTGACGGTCGAGCTGATCGTCGACGGCCACCACGTCGACGACGACATGGTCCGCGTGATCTGGCGTGCCGCCGCCGGTCGGATCGCGCTGGTCTCCGACGGCACGGCCGCCGCGGGCATGCCCGACGGCACGTATCCGTTGGGTGGCACCACCGTGACGGTCGTGGGTGGGGTCGTCCGTGGCACCGGAGGTGTGCTCGCGGGCGGCGAGCTGATGCTGGTCGACGCGGTGCGCAACCTCCATGCGCTCGGCGTGCCGCTGCCCGCCGCCCTGGACGCGGCGTCCGGCGTGCCGGCGCGGCTCGTCGGCAGGGCAGACCTCGGGACGCGGCGCCCTGGCGCCGTCGCCGACGTCGTGGTGCTCGATGAAGCGCTGACGGTGCGCGAAACCTTCGTCCCAGGCCACCCGGGTACGTGCCTGACCTGCTGTTCATCGCGGCCACCGGCGCGGCGACCGCTCGGATCTGACGCACCGTTGACCTCCCGCGGCGTTTCACCAATCTCGATGACGACGCAGGGTCCAACGAATAACACGCTTGGTATTACGGACGTGCGTCCGGCGGGCGGCCGCGACGGGGTCGGTGGCAGCACCGCGAAGTCGGCGCGAAAGGCAGAAGCGATGCAGTCAGCCAGGCAGGACATCCGGACGGTCGAGAGTTGGGGCTACAGCTACGCCGAGGCACTGGAGCTCGTGACGTGCTGTGCCGTGGCCGAGGCCCGCCGTGTCGCGGATGAGGCCCGTGTCGCCCCGGACCGGGCGGCGCTCGAGCGGACCCTCCGATATCTGGGCGAGCTGAAGGAGATCTGCCAGTCGCTGACGGTCGCCCGCCGGTCATGAGGTGTCGACGCCACGCGAGGCCGACCGCCGACGAGCGCAACGAGGTCCGGGATCCTCTTCGCCTCTGCTGGCGTCACGTCGGCGGTCTGCTGTCAGGCACCGTACCGCCGATTCGGCGGCCCGTCGAGGGTCATGCGCGCAGCCCGCGCTCGCGGACCGGTTCGTGTGGGCGGCCAGCGGATGCCTCCGCGCAGACCCCTGACGCACTGCACGACGCGCTCACGAGCGAGTGGCGCAGGATCGCGGAACGAGCCGCACGCTGACCTCATGACGCCGCGCGCCGTGCCACCGACCACTGCTGCGCGCAACGTTGTCGCGGGTCACGTGCGGATCGCGCGCGTCCTAGGATCCTGCGGGCGAGTAGGAGGACTGCCGTGCACATCCGACCGCTTCGTCCCGGCGACGCCGAGCAGGCGTTCGCGCTGCGGGTCGACGCCTTCAGCAGCGCATCTGCCGCACCGTACGACGCCGACGAGATCTACATCCCCGACGAGCACCGCCTCGTGGCGGTCGACGGCGGCCGCGTCGTCGGCCACCTCGGCGCCTGGCCGTTCCACCAGGCCTACCTGGGTCACCCGGTGCCGATGGGCGGCCTCGGCGCCGTGGCGGTCGCCCACGATCAGCGCGGCACCGGCATCGGCTCGCGGTTGATCGCCGCCGGGCTCGACCACATGGCCGACGCCGGCATGGTCATCTCGACGTTGTATCCGTCGACGCCCGTGCCCTACCGGCGGTGGGGGTGGGAGTTCGCCGGTGAGCACGTTCGCCGTCGGGTCCCGACGCGTGTGCTGCTCGACGTGCCACCGCCCGCCACGCCGGTGCGCCTCCGCCCGTACGAGCCGGACGACCTGGGTGCGCTCGCCACCCTGCAGGACGAGGTCGCAGCGGGGGAGCCTGGTGGGCTGCTCGGTGGGCGCCGGTGGCTGGCCAGGGCCCTGCAGGCCGACCCGGACGACCCGGAGCTGGCCCTCGTGGCCGTGCGCGACGACCGTCCCGCCGGGCTGCTGCTCGCGGCCAAGACCCCGCCGGACGGAGGGATCTACGGACTGCACGTGCTGCGCATGTTCGGCGTCGACCGCGAGGTCGAGCGTGCGCTGCTGCGCTCGGTCGGCCACCACCACACGGTCGCCGGCACCACGGTGCTGCGGTCGCGCCCGGCCGACCCGCTGCTGTTCGAGCTCGACTCGCTGATGCGGCCCGATCCCGGCAACGAGCACTTCATGACCCGCCTGGTGGACGTGCCCCGCGCGATCGCGGCCCGCGGATGGCCGTCCGTGTCGGTCACGGTCGAGCTCGAGATCACCGACGACCGGCGTCCGGCGAACAGCGGCCGGTTCGTGCTGGAGGTCCATGACCGGGCAGCGGCGCTCACCCGCGGAGGTGCGGGGCGGACGGTCGTCGACGTCAGGGCGCTGGCCAGCCTCTACACGGGCTTCGTGACCGCCGTCGGCCTTGTCCGCGCGGGGCGGCTGCATGCCGCTGCCGAGGATGTCACGGCACTGAGCGAGGCGTTCATGGCACCCACGCCGTTCATGCGCGACACCTACTGAGCGACCCCAGGTCTGCGACTGCTCCCGCTGCGCGTGTCGGCAGGTCTTCGACAACGGTGAGCCGGCTACACGCTGCTCCTCGCGCGCTGCCGGGTGATCCACTCGCCGACCAGGTCGCCGAGCACGCCGAGGGTCACCATGCCCGACCCGAGGACCGTGTCATGGAACCCGCGGACATCGAACGCATCGCCCAGGGTGTCCTCGGCGCGGTCGCGCAGGCGGCGGATCTCGAGCTGCCCAAGCTTGTAGGACAAGGCCTGGCCGGGGATGGCGATGTAGCGGTCGACCTCGACGTCGATCGTGTCGAACGGCAACGGCGTGTGGGTCCGCATGTA